>JAEEGJ010018294.1_pt1 | contig 15676 bp, 17 predicted proteins | sample 8958761 | NCBI WGS metagenome assembly JAEEGJ01 (sample SAMN16246546, study PRJNA631951) | gut metagenome | biome: gut microbiome; feature: rumen; material: RS-attached | host: Bos | place: Iran: Karaj | collected 2018-10
GGGCCAGATTTCCACCATGTTTTCTACTGTAAGGCTGAAGCCCGCATTCTTCTTACCCAGATATCCTTTGAGACTGAACGTATCAAGGTCATTCTCATCGTACTCAAAACCCTCGCAGAGCTTCTCGTCAAAAACAGCCACCGCCCGGTCTTCAAATAACGCGATCTTTTCCAGCCCGAACATATTCTTTTTCGGGCATTCGATGACTTCTTTAGCATCCGCCTCATTTTCAATGAGCTGCTTTTCGGTTTTTTTGCAGCCGGTCTGCGCGATCAGTGTAACAGCCACCAGTAAAAAAGCGAAAACCCGTTTTCTCATAAACAACTCCTCCTTTTCAAGACATCCCTTCTTTTCCTAAAAACTATATTTCGTCGATTCAGATAGATAAATAGTTTCGCAATCAGCCATACATCTCTCCTAAAAATTGTGCCAGTCTGAAAAACTCAGATCCTCTCCATCGATTACCGCATAGGCACCGCATAAGATGGCGCAGTCAAAATCATCCGAGCACTGGAAGTTTATCTCGCCATCGTCCAATCCAATGGTCTCCGGCTCGATATTCCCCAAGAAGCAATCGAAGTTAAACATCGGAAAGTAAGATCGAAGCAAGCCCTCCAGATGGTCCTTGGGAACGCTGCCGTCGTTGGGGGCTTCCAGGTATGGCGAAAGACTATTCAATCCATCTCTTACCGGGTTATAGATCTCTGCAATATCCTCTTCATTGCCGTACCGGAGATTCTCTTCAATAAACAGCTCATCGATTATCATAAAATTTGATTCGCAGCTGTCCATATCCGTAAAGGTATGAAGAAGGAACGTCCCGTTAATGTTCTCTATGTTCTTCGAGATTCTCTCGGCAAAGTCATTAAAGTACTTATTCAGGAACGCAATCAGTTCATCGTCAGTACAATCCGGATCCAGGTTTTCCTCCACGATATCCCATTCCCTGATCTCTTCCAGCGAATCCAGGATCTCGATCTCCTCATCTTCAAATACACCGATATAACCCAGGTCGATGCTTCCCGATACCTTTAACTCGTCATCTTCCAAACAGATTTTAATCATATACAACCCTTTCCAACCGTGAACAACCATTTCCTCTCTCAATATTATATCGTATGTTCCCTGAGGTAGGCTAGAAAATCGAAAATGCGAATTATGGATGCATGGTTTTCGGGCAAAGATAAGCTAAAAATCGAATAATCGCAAATATGGATTAGTGCGATGTAGGCTATATTCAAAGAAAATGAAAATATGGCTTAAGTGCTTTTCGCAAGGAATAAGCCAGAATTTGAAAAATGCAAAATATGGATTAGTCGGCCATAGGCTATAATTCCGAAAATTGAAAATATGGCTGAAAAAGCGTCCGCAAACGATAAGCCAAAAACGTCAAACTCGCAAATATGGATGCATAAAGGGGTTTTCTCCATCGAAAAGCACCCGCAAAGTCGTTATCAACCTTGGCGGGCACTTCATTTTGAAACACCACTATCTTTCATAGGAAAAACCAAAATGAATATCGTGAATGTACGGGCTACTTCTCCTCATAACACTGCCGTTTGAACTCTTCACTGATCTCGCTGTGCAGCATGGTAAAAAAATCGGAATACCGCAGAGCAGATCCGCCTTCATAGCGGACAGCCTTAACGTATAGCGTCAGCGGGATCTCGTTTCCATCCCAGGAGATGCACTCATCATTATGGCTTACGATCTCCCCGCAGAGTTTCTTCGCATACGCCTCATCGGTGGAGTCGGTAAGGATCACGAATTCATCGCCGCCGATACGGAAAACGATGTCCTCCGGCCCGGCCGCCTGCTCCATTCGTTTCATGGCACTAATAATCGCCAGATCCCCTGCCTTACGGGAGATCTCGTTGATCGGGATCAGACCCTTGATGTCTCCAAGGATCAGGAAGCATCCTTTTCTTTCCTTAATGCAATCATAAAGCTCACTAATATCAACCTTTTTTCTGTCTGTCATCTTTTTATCCTCCAGTAGTTCCCGCTCGATCCGATAGCCGGGAAACAGTTCAAACTCAGAGGGATTCTTCCGGAATTCCGAAGGCGATACCTGCCAGACGCTTTGAAAAGCTCTGGTAAACGCTTCATTACTGCCATATCCGTACTCCATGCCGATGTCCAGCAAAGATCTATCCGGACTCTTCACCAGGTCTCTTGACGCCCTGCTCATTCGCCTTCTGATAATATAATCCCTGATACTGATGTTGTTTACGTACTTGAAAAGCTTTTCTATAGTGGACTTTGAGCAGTGCAGATGTTCAGAAATAGACTCTGTCCTGATCGGTGACGCAAGATTTTTCTCGATAAATTCCAGCGCCTCAATAAGGAGTCCCAGATTCTCCATGCCCATCATCCTTTCTATTACGATATCGTACTTCTATTATACAAAGGCAGAAGAGAACGTTCTTGATAAAATGAGTATTCTTGAGGGATCAGATATCACTTCTCCTCCACCACGGTCACATTATAGTAAGCGTTATGGTAGTCATCGTTGTCGAACCGGATACTCATACTCCTCCGCGGAGTAGATCCCGACAAAGTCTGAAAGGTCGTCATAGTGCACATACACCAGATAGTAGGTGCCGTGTTCCTGTACCTGATTATAAATCTCGAAGTTCACCTTCTCAATATACTGTTCCCCGTTCCTTTCACACTGCAGATAGTAACTGCCGTATGTACTTTTCCTCCCATCCGGCTCAGTAAACTGCTTCGACTCACTATTCTTCATGACGACGTTCAGTTCCCGCACCTCGTAAGTCCGCTTAACAAAGCCCACCTTTTTGCACGGATCGATCATAAGGTAGATGGTCAGGCCAAGGAAGAAAAGGCTGAGCGGAGGCAAGATAAAGCTGCGAAGATAATAATGATCAAGAAAACGATTTCTGTCCTTTTTCTTTAGAAGGCGGATCCCCACTATGTTTGCCATGAAACTCAGAACCGTCAATGCCGCAGCGATGAAAAACAGCCCAAGATAAGCAAGAAAAACCAAACGGTTATCGGGCAGTCGGAACACCTTATATTCTTCCTCGAGGAAAGCGCTTCCCAGTGGGGTCTTCGCCTCTTCAGGAAGTTCTTCACGCGCATCTTCTATCGCAGCGAGATGGCGTTTATTCTGGATCTTCGGATTATTATCCACCGCGACAATATAAAATACGATAGACAGGAGAACGAACGCCATCACCGTCAAAATCAGGAATACCCGGAACGCTATCCGGTGTTCCGCAATCGATCTTTTGAACCATCCTGTCAACCGCTGAAACATTTCAGAAAACCTCATTTATGCACTTCCCCAACATCTCTCTTGCCCAAAAATACTGGCCTTTATCTTCGAATTCTCTATAGAAAACAAGGAAATGTCATACGTCACATTACACATTCCCTCTGTCAGTTCTTTTCCCGCTGGCGCATCAGGAAACAGGCTTTTACAGCGTCGGTGAAGTCTTCTTCCTTGACTCCCAGCTCCCACATCTGCGGAAGTACCTGATCCTTATAGACTGCAACCGCTTCTACGGAAAATTCTTCAAGGATCACATATGTCCTGGCGTAGTCAAATACCGCCGGCGCGATCCTGCTGTTCATCCAGTCGATGATCGTATATTCCGTATCTTCACTGAGCCGGGACAGTCCCTTCGGGATCATGATGTTCAGGAAATGCATGTCCAGATGGCAGATGCAACTTTTCATCTTCCCAGAAAGCCGCTCGATGATCGGAAGAACGATCTTCTGCTCCTCCGGTCCCAGCCCCATACCGGCAGTTGCTGCCAGCGGCGGGATATCCACGCCCTCCGGATCCGCGCGATGTACTCTGGTAAAAGCATCTGCCAGTATCTTAAAGCTCAGCGGATCGTGTGCATTCGCGTATTTTTCGAGGGGCGTTCCGTCGATCAGATCCATCTTGAGGATGTGATCGTCATCCGTCTTATAGTATCGGACCGGCGACAGCCCCGCCTGGTTCACTGCCTTTTGCTGGCGCATCTCAAAGCCGATCCACTCGGCCGGATACTCCTTCGGGTAGATCTTGTAAGCATATCCCTGATATTCAACTACATCCGCCTGCGCGCCTTTTCCGATCAGAATCTCTGTACCATCAAATTCCATATTTCACCTTTTCTAACTATCATTTCTTCGTTTTCCGCAGAAAAGGATGGGCTTCTGCAGATAGACATAATCGAAAGGAACGAAGAGCCCGCCTAGAAAATACCCCGCTCCCATTATAGCAGATGCGGGAGCGGGGCACATGAAATCAAAGAGGATTTAAATCACACAAAATAGCAGATGATCGTGTGTTCGTCATAGCAGACGATTCCACGGCAGATACAACAGTAATTATATCCGGAAGGTATATCGACACGTGCCTGCTTCGCCTCGGGACTATACCCGGCATGTTGTCCGGGATCGTTTAAAAAACCGGTGTAATAGAATTCGCCATTCTCCACATAGAAATATCCCATGCTTCCTGCATATACCTGACCTTTATCGATCTGTTGCATTTTCCGAATATCCGTTGGAAGGACTGGGTCATATATAGCTTGGGAGGTAATAATCTGCCCACAGCCACGATTATTCGCCACGCCGATAATTTCTTCACCGAAAGGCTCGTAAGGATCACCCGTATTATATTGATAAATATTCATATAAGAGTTATCTTTTAGGACAACATTGTGTCCTCCGACGATCTTTGCATTCTGACAGATCAGTTTGAGATCAACAGATGTTTCTTCCTTTCCATTATCTTCCCTGACTTCACTCTTGGTGAGGATCGGTATATCGAACCCGTACAGGTCGCCGTTATCTAAAACGATATAGACGATCGAATCCCTTACAGCAGCCGAAACGACCGTATTCTCCAACGAGAAATCCATCTTCATAAACAGGCTGTTCTGTCTTGGATCTGAAGCAATGACCCGGATGTTTTTTCCACCGCATACGGCGACGATATACCCTCCGATATAATTAGGAGTCTTAGAAAAAGTAAAGGCGGCCTTATCGTCGTCAGTCGCCAGAAGCGTGACTTCCTCATCTAATGACAGGGAACTCAGGACTTCTCCGTTATATGCCATCAATCGAAGTTCCGTTTCGTTGATCAGACACAGAAACCCATCTTCACCATACTCTTTGACCTCGGTCACTCTGTCCTGACCGAGCTCGATCTTACATTGCTGTTCCAGCTTAGGCTTTTTGTACCTTCCACAGAGCACGACAAATCCCGTAGAACAGACCATTACGGCAAGAAGAAGCGACAATAAGATCCTTTTCGTTCTCATTTTGACAACCTCCAAATCGTTCTTTACTTATTAGACTCTTCAGCGGGCTGTTTTTTTCTCCGGCAAAAGCACTTATAGGGATGAGCTTGGGAAGGAGTAGGATCACACGAAATAGCAGATGATCGTGTGTTCGTCATAGCAGACGATTCCACGGTAGATGCAACAGTAATTATATCCGGAAGGTATATCGACACGTGCCTGCTTCGCTTCGGGACCATACGGAGCATGTTCTCCGCGAGGATCTATGTTTAGTGAACCCGTGTAATAGAATTTGTCATTCTTCACATAGAAATATCCATAGCCTCCTGCATATACCTGACCATTATCGATCTGTTGCATTTTCCGAATATCCGTTGGAAGGACTGGGTTATATATGGCTTGGGATGTAATAATCCGCCCACCGCCAAGAATATTCGCCACGCCGATAATTTCTTCACCGAAAGGCTCGTAAGGATCACCCGTTTTATATTGATAAATATCCATATAAGAGTTATCTTTTAGCACAACATTGTATGCTCCGACGATCTTTGCATTCCGACAGACCAGTTTAAGATCAACAGATGATTCTACATCTTTTAGGCCGGGTTCGATCTTTGCGAGTCTCGGTATTTCGAACCCGTACAGGTCGCCGTTATCTAAAACGATATAGGCAATCGAATCCCGCACCGATGTAGAAACGACCGCATTCTCCAAAGAAAACCTCATCTTCAATTCCAGGCTGTCCTTTGCTTCAATATACTCAAGGACGCAGACGTTTTTTCCACCGCATATGGCGACTATAAACCCTCCGTCATAAGTTGGAGTTTCTGAATGAGTACAGGCGGCCTTATCGTCGTCAGTCGCCAGAAGCGTGACTTCCTCATCTAATGGCAGGGAATCCAGGACCTCTCCATTATATGCCATCAAGCGAAGTTCAGTTCCGTTGATCAGACACAGGAATCCATCTTCACCATACTCTTTGACATCGGTCACTCTGTCCTGACCGAGGTCGATCTTACATTGCCGTTCCAGCTTAGGCGTCTTTTCCCTTCCACAGAGCACGACAAATCCCGTTGAAAAGACCATCATGGCCAAAATAAGCGTCATCAGAATTCTCTTTATTCTCATGTTGACAACCTCCAAATCGTTCTTTACTTATCAGACTCTTCAGCAGGGCTGTGTTTTTCTTCGGCAAAAGCACTTTCTCTCAAAAAAGCTCTTACTCTGTCAGCATCTCGTAGGTGACGCCGTATTTCTCCGCGATGTCCTTGGCGAAGCTCATGCCCTCCGGCGGGGCGACCTCGACCTTGAAGGAACGCTTGGCGCCTTCGTTCTTCACGATGAGCGAGGAAGCCTTCACCTTCGCGTCGCCTTCATTTAGGGTATCGACATCGTAGGCGAGCTTATGCATATGCGTGTTATAGATCGTGCGGATGCCCTTCTTCAGGATCGCGCGCACGGAGTCTTTCGCAATGTAGTAACCTTCTTCAAAAGATGTCGTCGAGAAGGTCTCGTTCAGAAGCATCAGGCTGTCTTCCGTCGCTTCCGTGTAGAGTTCCTTAAAGCGGACACACTCTTCACCGAGTCGTCCGAGATCCATGGTCTTATCTTCGTCGGCCGGGAAATGCGTCAGGATATTATCGACCGGCTTATATTCGAAGCTTGTGGCCGGGACATAGATGCCGCTCTGGGCGAGAACGAAGAGGAGGCCGACCGCCTGTGTGATCGTGGTCTTACCGCCGCGGTTCGCACCGGTCAGGATATAGACAGTGTGGTCGGAATCGAAGTCAAGGTCGTTATAAACGATCTCTTCACTGTGGTTTGAGGAGATCGCGAGCTTAAGATTATATAGACCTCTGGCCTTCATGGTGATCCCTTCGGACAGATCCTTCTCCGTGAGCACGGATGCCTCGCAGAATGGCATGCCCTTCTTCATGTTGCCTTCGATGAACTCGGCGAACCGGATATAGAATACGAACTCAGGGATGAGCTTGGAAATATTCACGACCGCGACATTGACGTATTTGCCGAGTGTATCGCGGAGCTTCTTCACGAGTGTGTCGAGGAGTTTCGTGACGATCTTGCCGAGATAGAATGTCGTGCTTTCGACGCCGTCCCCCTTCGGTACAGCGGCAGTCGTACCATGAGCATTGGCGACGTTCTTCATGATAACGCCGCCCGTCGTTCCCTTCGAATACGCTTCGGATAACCGGTCCATAAAACCGGCACCTTCCTCATCGCCTTCTGCAGGGGTATAGTGCATATCTCCGTCCCATTCCGTGCCCTCGTGGAGCTTATTTCGAGACTTCAGGGCATCGGCAAAATTGCTGACGATACCGGACTTCTTAAAAGGCGCGTCGTTGATGGAGATGAGACCGAGGGAACTCGCCTCGAAGCGCTCGTTGACGTTGATGCCGACGGTCACGCTCTTCACGCTGCTGGCCTCTGCCTTCACCTTCTCGATATCCGCCTTCATCTCGGCGAAGAAAGAATCCGTATAGACAGCATTGACGTATTCACGCAGATCCAGAAGGCCCTGCGACTTGAGGTCGGCCTTACCGAGGCAGTCCTGCATGGCCTCGACGCACTTGATATAGTCGGAGATCTCATCGAGTTTATGCAGAAGATCCCAAAGACCCATTCTCTCGGAAGATCCGCGCTTCATGGTCTTAAAGTCCTTGATGTAGGAGATCTTATCGAGAAGCTCCATCATCTTCTTCCGAAGCTCCGGCAGATTCAGTATATCGACGAACACCTTCTGGCGGTATTCAGCGACACGTCTGTCGGTCGTAAGTTTGGAAAGGATGTCCATGATCAGAACATCCTCCTTCGGTCCCTGTGCAAGGGTATTACAGAGCGTGTCCAGCGCCAGGTCGTGGCATGCCAGATTACTGAGCTGTGTGTATTTTACTTCGTCATTATATGGGTAAAGAATGCTGATGGGTTTATTGATATCTACTGCCATGTCGGGCCTCCGGGGTCAATTATTTTTCATTCCCCCTTATTATACCGCTAAACCGATTTTACTGTGCATCCCGCCGTCCACATGTTACAGACAGGACCATTCTGTTATCTTTGTGTTCGAAAAGCACTATCTATTCTAAATTGACAGGGAGTTTCATAGATAGTATCTTCCCTCTCCGGTCCTTTTTATCGCGCCGGTCTTCACAAGTCTTTCCGTGATGCGCTTAAAGCCGTTGGGATTGATCACTCCGGCCTCTGCCAGTGTTTTTGAAGTCTCCGCGGAAAAAGCACCCGTCTCTTGCAGCCGGGCGATTATATGGTTTTTCCGGATCAATGGAATGGGTGCGAAAAATGCCATGGAAATCTCTCCTTTACTATTCTTCCGACTGGTCTTCAGAAGAAGAATACATCTTCGAATTTCCTGTCCAGCGCGATGCACAGGATCAACGCCAGTTTTGCCGTCGGACTGAATTGTCCGGTTTCGATGGAACTGATCGTATTACGGGATACACCTACAAGTTCTGCCAGTTCGGCTTGAGACATTCCTTTTTCGGTACGGATCTCCTTCAGTCTGTTTTTTAGTACCAATTTATCATCCATAGAAGCTACCTCAGTACTTCACCAGTTCAAGTATCCATGCTACGAAAAAAGCAGCTGCCGCGACCGCATCTATGATCGCGATGAAGAGCTCATGTTTCTGATGCAGTTTATAGTACTTAAGGAAAAACACCACGGAAGTTGCTGCAGTGATCGCGAAAAACACTTCACTGTTCATCCGGTCAAACACCAGCGCGTCCACAACAGATACTACCGCCAGCAGACAGACGATAACGATCCATCCGTTTTTCAAGCTGTCTTTAGCAATTTCCAGATTAACAATATCCTGACCGTGATTCTCTTTCTGGCTCCTCGCCAGGATCTCATCTCTATTCATAACGGAAACTCCTTTGCCAAGTTTTCTTTGCATGGCTAAAGGATATCATTGCCAAGTTTACTTGTCAACACATAATTCACTGTTCTTCGCAGGTAGCTATTTCACCCGAGTTTGCGCCCTCATCCCAAATAGACGATCTTTTTAGGTTCGGGGACTGAAGTGAGATACCGGTAATGACGGAAGCCCCAATATCCGGTGGCGATTAGAAAAGCAGCCAGAGCAAGCGAGGAAATGATAGTCAGCGCATATTTTTTTCTTTTCGCACTAGCTAAGACCAGATAAAGAAAAAATGCTGTTCCGGCAAGCACAATAGATATAATAACAAGGATCTCCACAAAGTATATGATTACACTTTCCTCTTCGGGTTCAGGGATCGTGAACCCACCATGTTCTATGTCTAAATCCACTTCTACATAGTACGAACCAGTGGCTGCGTCATAAACCGCTCCATCCGGGACTCCTACATTACACTTGATGAAATCTCCGCCTGTACTGACCAGGATACCGAAAGTCAACAAATCTACAACCAGTATGATAATGAGCCATATTTTGATATATTTTCTCATCTAGTCCACCTTCATTTTGTCATCGTCTTAGAAGTCATCTATCAGGTTTATCCCAGTTTGCCGCCGCTTATTGTTCCATCTCAATCTATAAAAGGTAATTTGGAAATCTCGTCATAGTAATTGACGTAATAGTAATCGAGTATCTTGTCCGGAGTAGAAATATAGTCGTGATAAAGGTGTCCGACATATGCGGCGCCAACTAAGAAAGCCACAAAAAGGATCGCAAAACCAATACTCACACCCGGTCTAGCATGTATATTGGCGAAAACAATATAAAGAAAGACTGCAACTCCAACGAGCACGATATCAATGATACCAAGGATCTCAAAGAAGTACTTTAGATCACCGTCATATTTCTTGATTTCAAATACATCTACTCCATTTATTTCTTTTATATGTTTCCCATTTACCGATTTCAAAACATTCTCATCTACTATTGAATCTTCGAAATCTTCAACATAAAAAACTACTTCCCAGCTTTCTTGGCCGGTATAATGGGCTTTTATGTACTCTCTGTTACGATTGATAAATCTTCCACCTGTGATAGCCATGTATCCGAAAGCAGCCAAATCTACAACCAGTATGATAACGAGCCATATTTTGATATATCTTCTCATCTAGTCCACCTTCATTCTGTCCATCGCCTTAGAAGTCCTATCAGTTTACTCTAGCTTGCCGCCGCCCCACTCGACGAGGACGAAGCCCTCACGTTCGGAAAGCGACGGGTTCATCGAAGTGAGGTCCTGAGCTTCTATCTCTACATATTCGTCCGTTCCGTAGAAAAGCATGTTCACACGAACGACTGTATCCGGAATCGGATCGACATCCAGCTTCGCGACATTCTCATATGTCTCGGTCTGGAACGAGATCACGTTGTATGGATTTTCTTCTAGCTGCGGAAGCCAGTACATAATGAAGGTATTTGCTTCCGTGTCAGTAAGACCTAAGTCGGAAAGTGCTTTTTCCAAGAAAGCAGCGGAATCTTCCCCGCGCACGCAGAAGCCCTTAGAGAGATCCGGCACCATATCGATGTCTGCTTCCCAGTAGAGATACTCATACTGGCGCCCGGACTTGTCGGTCAGAACTCCGTCGGAAGAAGTCTTCACGACCCAGCCAGTCTCGTCGTTATACTTCGGATAGGTGCAGGTCAGATCGCCATTCAGATCAAGCTTGACTGTTGCTTCTCGCTCCTGCTCATCGTAGAGATAGATGATCGGTGCAGCGTAGTGGACTTCACTGATCTCTCCCGGAGTAGTGATATACCGGTAATAACGAAAACCGACATATCCGGAAATGATCAGGAAAATAACCAAAGCAAACGAGGAAATAGAAATCAGCATATTGTTTTTCTTTTCTACGCCAGCAAGGATCATATAAAGAAAAACCGCAATTCCAACGAGTACAACGGTAATAATTCCAATGATCTCACCATAGTATTTTAAATCATTGTTCTTTTTATCGACTTCAACAGGCTGGGGATTTCGGCGCCGTTCTCGTTCCTGTTCTATTTCCTCATGATGTTTATTATAATAGTCAAGACTCTCCTCTAAAGCATTTTCACCGCCAAAGAAAGGTCCTATTGGTTCATCGCAATATATTTTTTTGTACTCTCTGTTACATTTGATAAAGCTTCCGCCTGTATTGACCAGAAAACCGAAAGTCAACAAATCTACAACCAGTATGATAACGAGCCATATTATGATATATTTCCTCATCTAGTCCACCTTCATTCTGTCCCATAGAAGTCCTATGAAGTTTATCCGAGTTTGCCGCCGCCCCACTCGACGAGGACGAAGCCTTCGCGTTCGGAAAGCGACGGGTTCATCGATGTGAGATCCTGTGCTTCTATCTCTACATATTCGTCCGTTCCGTAGAAAAGCATGTTCACACGGACGACCGTATCCGGGATCGGATTGACTTCCAGTTTTGCCACCTTCTCATATGTCTCGGTCTGGAACGAGATCACGTTGTATGGATTTTCTTCCAGCTGCGGGAGCCAGTACATAATGAAGGTATTTGCTTCCGTGTCAGTAAGACCTAAGTCGGAAAGTGCTTTTTCCAGGAAAGCAGCGGAATCTTCCCCGCGCACGCAGAATCCCTTAGAGAGATCCGGCACCATATCGATATCTGCTTCCCAGTAGAGATATTCATACTGGCGGCCGGTACTATCTGTCAGAACACCGTCAGAAGAAGTTTTCACAACCCAGCCCGTCTCCTCGTTATACTTCGGATAGGTGCAGGTCAGATCACCGTTCAGATCAAGTTTGACCGTCGCCTCGCGCTCCTGCTCATCGTAGAGATAGATGATCGGTGCAGCGTAGCTGACCTCACGGATCTCTCCCGGAGTAGTGATATACCGGTAATAACGAAAACCGGCATATCCGGAAATGATCAGGAAAATAACCAACGCAAACGAGGAAATAGAAATCAGCGTATTGTTTTTCTTTTCTACGCCAGCAAGGATCATATAAAGAAAAACCGCAATTCCAATGAGTACAACGGTAATAATCCCAATGATCTCACCATAGTATTTTAATTCATTGTTCTTTTTATCGACTTCATAAGGCTGGGGTTCTTTGATTGTATAATGCTGTTTGTATACATAACCACCAAGTACCTCATTGTAAACCTCTTCCTCCCAATAGTCGTCGGCCATGAAAGGATCTAAGCAACGTGATATTCTGTACTCTCTGTTACATTTGATAAAACCTCCGCCTGAACTGGTCAGAAAACCGAAAGCCAACAAATCTACAAGCACTATGATGACGAGCCATATTGTGATGTATTTCCTCATCTAGTCCACCTTCATTCTGTCCATCGCCATAGAAGTCCTATGAAGTTTATCCGAGTTTGCCGCCGCCCCACTCGACGAGGACAAAGCCTTCGCGTTCGGAAAGCGACGGGTTCATCGATGTGAGGTCCTGTGCTTTTATCTCTACATATTCGTCCGATCCGTAGAAAAGCATGTTCACACGAACGACTGTATCCGGAATCGGATCGACATTAAGTTTCGCTACGTTCTCATATGTCTCGGTCTGGAACGAGATCACGTTGTATGGATTTTCTTCCAGCTGTGGGAGCCAGTACATAATAAAAGCATTCGCTTCCGTGTCAGTCAGCCCCAGGTCGGAAAGTGCTTTTTCCAGGAAAGCGGCGGAATCTTCCCCGCGCACGCAGAAGCCCTTAGAGAGATCCGGCACCATATCGAGATCTGCTTCCCAGTAGAGATATTCATACTGGCGTCCGGACTTATCTGTCAGCACGCCGTCCGCTGAAGTCTTCACGATCCAACCGGACTCTTCGTTATACTTCGGATAGGTGCAGGTCAGATCACCATTCAGATCAAGCTTGACTGTCGCTTCTCTCTCCTGCTCATCGTAAAGATAGATGATCGGTGCATTGTAGTGGACCTCGATCAAATCATTCGGTGTAGTAATAGATTTGTGATAAAGGTGTCCGACATATCCAGCCCCAACCAGAAAAAGCACAAAAAGGCACGAGAAAACAAGACTCGCTGCCTGGTTCTCCTTCATATTGGTGATGACATAATAAAGAAGAACCGCAACTCCGGCGAGCATGATATCCACGAGAATAACGATCTCAGTAAAATATTTGAATACACTGTGTGTTTTGACTTCATGGATCGTGGGTTCAGCTTCGAAAAAATCGGCACTCGGCGCCAGCTCATATTCACCGGTTTTTTCATCATAAATCGTTTCTATATAATTATCAACGCATGGATATATTTTATGGTACTCAATGTTACTCTTGATAAAACTTCCGCCTGTGCTGGTCAGTAAACCGAAAACCAACAAATCTACAAGCACTATGATAACGAGCCATACTTTGATATATCTTCTCATCTATTCCACCTTCATTCTGTCCATCGTCATAGAAGTCCCTCAGCGGATCCACCCCAGTTTGCCACCATTCATTCGAGAGTATGTCTCGTTTTGGAATGTAATTACATTATACGGGGGTTCTTCCGGCAGTGGAACCAGTACAAACGAAAGCTTAAACATTTCTTTATATTCATACCAGGAACTCTTCCAGATACGCCTTCACCTCATAGCTTGCCGCCGCCCCACTCGACGAGGACAAAGCCTTCGCGCTCGGAGACCGACGGGTTCATCTCGGAAAGATCCTGTGCTTCTATCTCTACATATTCGTCCGTTCCGTAGAAAAGCATATTCACACGAACGACCGTATCCGGGACCGGATCAACATTAAGTTTTGCGGCATTCTCATATGTCTCGGTCTGGAACGAGATCACGTTGTATGGATTCTCTTCCAGCTGCGGGAGCCAGTACATAATGAAGGTATTTGCTTCCGTGTCAGTAAGACCTAAGTCGGAAAGTGCTTTTTCCAGGAAAGCGGCGGAATCTTCACCACGTACGCAGAAACCTTTACTGAGATCCGGAACCATATCGATGTCTGCTTCCCAATAGAGATACTCATACTGACGGCCGGACTTATCTGTCAGAACGCCGTCCGCTGAAGTCTTCACGACCCAGCCGGTCTCGTCGTTATACTTCGGATAAGTACAGGTCAGATCACCGTTCAGATCAAGTTTGACCGTTGCCTCGCGCTCCTGATCATCGTAAAGATAGATGATCGGTGCAGCGTAGCTGACCTCAATGATTTCGCTCGGAGTAGTAATAGTATGGAGATAAGAGAACCCGAAAAAACCGAATCCAACTAGGAAAAGCACAAAAAGGAACGAGCATCCAAGACACACATCCGCTCTATCATCTCTATTGGTGAAGAAAATATAAAGAAAAACAGCAACTCCGGCGAGCAAGATATCTAAGATAACAATGATCTCCGTATAGTATTTGTACACACTGTGTTTTTGGGATTCATGGATACTGGGTTCCGGAATAGGCACGGGTGTCGTTGCCTTTGGGGTTTGGGATGGCCTAGGTTTGTATCCTAAAATCACTTCCATATCATCTATCTCCATATAATCGTCATAACATGGATTGATGATCTTGCGTTGAATGTTACACTTAATAAAGCTTCCGCCTGAACTGACCAGAAAACCAAAAGCCAACAAATCTACAACCAGTAAGATAACGAGCCATATTGTGATATATTTCCTCATCTAGTCCACCTTCATTTTGTCATCGCCTTAGAAGTCATCTATCAGATTTATCCCAGTTTGCCGCCGCCCCACTCAACGAGGACGAATCCTTCACGCTCGGAGACCGACGGGTTCATCTCGGAAAGATCCTGTTCTTCTATCTTTACATATTCGTCTGATCCATAGAAAAGCATGTTCACACGGACGACCGTATCCGGGATCGGATCGACATCCAGTTTTGCGGCATTCTCATATGTTTCGGTCTGGAATGTAACAATGTTATACGGGTTTTCTTCCAGCTGCGGGAGCCAGTACATAATGAAGGTATTTGCTTCCGTGTCAGTCAAACCTAAGTCGGAAAGTGCTTCCTCGAGAAAAGCAGCGGAATCTTCCCCGCGCACGCAGAAACCTTTACTGAGATCCGGCACCATATCGATGTCTGCTTCCCAGTAAAGATATTCGTACTGACGGCCGTTTGCATCCGTCAGAACGCCGTCCGCAGCGGTCTTCACGACCCAGCCGGTCTCGTCGTTATACTTCGGATAAGTACAAGTCAGTTCACCATTTAAGTCGAGCTTGACCGTCGCCTCGCGCTCCTGCTCATCGTAAAGATAGATGATCGGTGCAGCGTAGTGGACTTCACGGATCTCTCCCGGAGTAGTGATATACCGGTAATAACGAAAACCGGCATATCCGGAAATGATCAGGAAAATAACCAAAGCAAACGAGGAAATAGAAATCAGCGTATTGTTTTTCTTTTCTACGCCGGCAAGGATCATATAAAGAAGAACCGCAATTCCAACGAGTACAACGGTAATAATTCCAATGATCTCACCATAGTATTATTACCGTTGTAATAATTCCA
>JAEEGJ010018301.1_pt1 | contig 15671 bp, 10 predicted proteins | sample 8958761 | NCBI WGS metagenome assembly JAEEGJ01 (sample SAMN16246546, study PRJNA631951) | gut metagenome | biome: gut microbiome; feature: rumen; material: RS-attached | host: Bos | place: Iran: Karaj | collected 2018-10
TCCAGCGCCGTCATGAATAACTTGATATAATCAACTTCCACTTTGGGCTTTACGACAAAAGCACACTTGTCTTTTATGAACCAAGAGGCACCAATATAATAATGGGCTTTTAGGTTTTCTCCGTCTTTGACAATACCGAGGTATTTGACATCTTTAATAGATTTGATATTTGGAATACTTGACGGAATATTGGAAAAGCCACCCGATGACATCATCGCATCGAATTCAGCCTTTTCCGCACATTCGCAAAGGCCATCATGCTCTGTAAATGGAAATACTGACATTATGAATTGGGCGAATCAGATTCTTTCTTTTGCCATGCTTCTACAAATTTGGCATAGTCCTTCTTTACATCCGCAATTTCATTACCAGAATCATCCCTCAATGGAGACTTACTGATAATTCCGTCCTTATGATACTCCATCAGAAGCGGAAGAATTTCATATTGCCATTTCATTTTCAACGAATCTTTATCAGATGTCATAAAGTAGCTATGGCCAACCATCAAGTCTTCGATGTCCATGTCGTACTTAGATTTATTTAGGAAGCTTTTCACGGCATTGAACAGATTCCGAGCGTTTCCTTCGGGAACCTTATTTTCATCCGCTTCCAGAGTCACAAACGCAAACCTACGTCGCACAGCATAGTCAATAGAACCAACGCTACGGTCTGTTGTATTCATCGTACCGATGATATAAAGGTTCGACGGAACAGAGAAGGGTTCCTTAGAATACGGGAGCGTTACAGTAAGAGGATGGTCACCACCAACACGCTTGTCAGCTTCCAACAAAGAAATCAATTCGCCGAAAATCTTGGAAACGTTGCCGCGGTTGATTTCGTCAATGATGAGGACGTAGTTTCGTGGTTTTTCATTGCTAACGTTTTTCTTGCCGATTTTCTCTAAAATATAATTTGCAACCGCCCAATAGTATGACGAGTTACAACCACCAATGGCTTTTCTAATAGATTCATTAATATTTGTTATTGCTCCAATTTTCTCTTTAGAATCATAAACTTCACATAGCTTTAATAACCTGTCTTTTGAAACGCAATTGACATCAATATCACCATCACTTGTTTTCCATTTTATAGTCATTTGCGACGAGACGGACAACTCAGCAGAACTTCCGCCATTTTTCATTGACAGAGTCTTCACTTTGCCATCTATAATATCCTGAATCAAATCGTCAAACGCGGAGTCAAGTGTTTTGGCTTGTTTCACTTGTTGAGGATTTGTTGCGACCCTGCTCATTATCTTGAAAATACCATCCTCAATTTTATAATACATTTCACCTTCATCGGGCTTAATAGGCTTTATTCCCTCTACAAAATCCTCATAATCCATTGACTGATGGAATGTAACAAAACCAATTTGGGAATCAGGATTTGCAAAAGAACCATCCCGGTTCAACTTGATTATTTTCGCTTCATATGCTTCCATAATTCTCTTATGGAAAGACATTTCATCTTCATCTGTACCACGTATCGGCACATCACCTATTACAGACAGCGCAAGTTCTGCAGTCTTATATGTCTTGCCTGTACCCGGAGCACCTTGGAGAATGATGTTCTTTTTGTTTTCGAGCAACGTTTGCATTTCAGCATCTTCTTTATTAACCATAATCAATTGTCCTCCAAAGAATTCTATTATTTTGCTAGCTGCAGATGGTTTCAATTCTCTAATCGTCAAATAAACGTTGCCATCCTTATAAAAATCCATTGATTGTACATTGAAAGATTTCTTCGTAAAACCAAACCATTCTTCAACATCAACTCTTTGAGCCCAAGTGTGTTCAGAAAAGTCTTCATAAAAACATTCAGCATCATCAAAAAATACTAGTCCATCAAAAGATGTTGTAGAATTTTCTTGTCCAGATGATTTATTTTTTATCACCTCTTTATAAGACTTATGAACTACATTATCTGAAGTCTTTTGAGGGACTACGGCCCTGCCATATGCAAAAACATTATCTCCCGCCCGAAAGAATACTATATCATCTTTCTTTATTGAACCAATATTTTCCCAATTAGGAGTAACCTGTTTAGATTTTAGGCCTTCGACCTCGTATTCTTGCTGCATTTTGCATGAGCTATTTGATTTCGCCCATTTGATGAATTCCTTTCGTGCTTCGTCCGAACAATTCTCATAATTATGGTTAAAACACCAAAATCTAGTTTCGGAAGTCACCTCAACAACATCATCCTCTCTTGCGTTATAATCAACCATAAAGGCATCATATACCCTAAGTAAATCCAAATCCGACTCATAGTCATATTCTTCATCAATACTTGCAGGATCCTTAACAAGATTCAACACCTTGTCTTTTTTAGGCCTGTTGCCTCCAATGAATTTCAAATTATTTCGATAATCTGCAAAATAGCTATCATCGCTATTAAGAGGTCTTTTATACTTCAGTTCACCAGAATCAAAATAAAATTGCAAATCATATGTGCCAGCGACACAAGAAATCTCATCTTTACGGACAACAACTTTTCTGAATGTATTTGGATCAGAATAAGTTGACGGATCTTTCAGCATTTCTTCCGAGAAACTTGGCTCAATATCCAGTTTAAAAAAAGCCATACCCTTTGTTTGTCTATGACTTTTTACCGCCAGCTCCATGCTCAACTTAAAATATTTAATATGTGCAAGAAATGCCGTACAGTTTCCAATAGATGGCAAAACAACTTCAAATGGACGTACGCCATGTTCTTCATCATAGGGTAAAGCTTTCCATAGATGCGTGACGCCTTGGCAAAGCATGTAAACATAGTCTCCGTCCGAAAGACCGCTATATCCCGGCCAATTTTTTGGAGCCCGATAGTAATGCCCATCTATCTGTTCTTTATTCTTTGGCGCAATTTTCCCAAAATAAACATTCATGGTTATAACCTTCTGAACAAGCCTTTTTAACAAAAATAAATAAACATTGGCTTTTTAGGATGGCGTTTTTTGCGCAAAAATCCGCAAATTTCAACAAAATCCATATTAAAAGTGATTTTTTCACTTTCAAATTCGCCTTTTATCAAGAATTTTGTTAAATTATATAATATAAAAGAGAAATTTTCACAACTAAACGCGGACGGAAGATATGCTGATACGTTTTAATGTCAAGAATTTCCTCTCTTTCGATTCGGAAGATCGTGCAACCCACGATACTTCTAGCCAGGAATTTTCGATGATTCCTGGGAAAGTCCGTAGCAAAGAAGACCATATCCTCAAGACCGGCAAACAGAACCTCCTTAAGTTCGCCGCCATTTACGGCGCTAACGCGGCAGGGAAATCCAACCTGATTAAGGCGATGGCGTTCTTCAAAAATTGCACCTTAAACGGAACCGCCCTACCTCAAAACGCCAACCTGTATTGCAAGACCGATCCGAATAACAAAGACAAAACCAGCTATTTTGAAGCAGAATTCATCGTCAATGATGAAGTGTTTGCGTATGGTTTCGAAATTATTTTAAGTACCGGATTATTTGTTTCCGAATGGCTCTGCAAGCTCACCCCCTCTAAAGAAGAATATCTTTTCAAGAAGGAAGATGCCAAGCATGGCTACGAATTCGGCGGGCCACTCGCAAAAAACGAGATGCTCAAAGTTCTTGTCTCCAGTTTTTATGGAAGCAACGGACTCTTCTTGAATTTTATCAACCGCACCATGGCCGGTTTTTACAAGACTAACCCGCAAGCGGAAGTTTTACGGACCGCATTCAACTGGATAGCGAACAACCTAGATATCAACTACCCGGCCAACCCTCTTTCGACTTCTTCTTTCCTTGCAAACGAAGAGGCGCTTTGCCAAGCTTCGAAACTGCTGAAGGCATTCGGTACCGGAATCGAAGATGTCAAGTCTGTCCAAGTTCCCTTGGAAAAGGTCGCCCCGTTCTTTCCGCCACTCTGGCTTCAAAACGTAGCCAAGCAAATGGAAATGAGCAATACCCCCAAGAACGATATTTTCATCAGGGATAGAAACGAAATTTTCGTAGTGAAGATGGAACGCGGGAAAAAGGACAAGGCGTATTCCATCCAGTTCAAGCACAACTTCCAGAATGCAACCTTGTTCAAGATGGCCGAAGAATCCGACGGCACCGCGCGTCTTTTCGATCTCTTGGAAATATTGCTTTCCAAATCCAGCAAAACCTATGTTATCGATGAACTGGACCGTTGTCTGCATCCATGCCTTTCGTATCAGTTCGTGAAGGCGTTCTTTGAATATTCCAAGAACCGCAACGTCCAATTGATTGTAACCACCCATGAATCACGTCTGATGGACTTTGATTTGTTGCGTCGTGACGAAATCTGGTTTGTTGACAAGGACCAGAGCGGAGCAAGCAACATCTACTCGCTTGAAGAATACAACGAACGCTTTGACAAGAAAATAGACAAGGCGTATCTCGAAGGCCGTTATGGCGGCGTGCCGCTGTTTACCTCGATTTTTCCGATTGAGGAGGCTTGATGAGAGAGTCCAGAACCTTCGGAAAAAGAAAAAGGGAAGAACTTCCTCAGCGGGAAGTCAACATCAAGTATATCCTTTTGACAGAAGGGACAGAGACGGAGCCTCAATATTTTGAAGCCGTAGAAGAAAACAAGAAGCAACTGGGCATTCCTCCCATTATCAAGATTCTCCCCCTGATGCGGAGTTATGGGGAAAATGGGTGGAGTAATCCGAAAAAGATTCTTGACAGGCTACTGTTGAACCTTGAGGAATCAACATCAAACAAAATCTCGTATAGCACCTTGCTAAACGCTATGATCGACTGCCTGTATTATAGCGAATACCTGAGCAAGCACAAGGAACTGATTCCCGAAATCAGCAACTTGCTAGATAGGATTTATCGCAATGTCCTAAAAGTTACTCCAGATGATTTCGTCGAAGACAAAGAAGCGACCGTAACGAAGGTGACGGAATTTCTCGCCAAGGAAAAGCCGCGAATTTGCGAACTCATCATCAAGAATATTGGCGAAGCCCTAAACGAGCAGTCCATCCCGTACGCTCCAGACATAGACAAAATTTGCTTGGTTGTCGACCGCGATCCCATGAGCTTTACCAGTTCTCAATTCGATTATGTAAAGAACACCTGCGCAACAAACAATGTTCAATTCTACATCAGCAATCCCGGATTTGAACTGTGGCTCTTGATGCACAGCAGCAATTTCGCTACGATGAAAGATGACCTAGCGGCAAAATTTTCAACTATGACCCCGCCGGAATTCTTGGACCACATCGAAAGCCTTTTGAAACAGGAATTTGATGGCTACAATAAATCCAAACTTAAAACACAACCGTTTATGCAGGCTATTGACACGGCTATCGCAAACGAAAAGGCGTTCACAGAAAATGTTGACGCATTGAAAAATGATATGGGGTCGAATATTGGGCTGTTAATTCAGGAGATGAGAAGATAAAACATTCAAATGATACTGCTCCATCTTCACTCCGATAAATGACAATCTCATCAATATGCGATTATAGTCACCTTAAACGATTTTAAACCATTCCTGCTTACCATCTTTCTTGATTTCGATAATCTTCTTGTCCTTGAGCTTCGCAAGGAACTTGCCCTGACTATTTAGAGCCTTGCCCTTATAAGAGAAATCCTTGGCAATGCTATGGAGTTTGGTTCCAAAGAGACTTGAAAAAATCCATTGATCCTTTTCAAAGGATTCCAAAACGCTGACCATCTTCTGACCATCTGTTTTCGAGAAGCCCTGACTGCAAATGAACTGAAGGAGTTTGTCTTCGTTCTTGGGCTGCTTTTCGTCAAAATAATCTTCTATGGAAAGAATCTTGTCCGAACAACTTGTAAACACGGGTTTTTCCGCATCTTCCTTACGAGTCACAAGCCAAACCTTCTTGCCGTACTTGTGCAATTTGTCCATAACCACAGTAAAATCGGTATCCGAGGTTATGAAAACGTAATGACTCACATCGGGCGATTTCTGATACAGGCATTCAAAGGCTTCCAAAGAAAGAATCAAGTCGGCTCGATTCTTCCTATTGGCAACATGAACCGCCTCGCGGATTTCGAAATTCAAGTCACCAAGCTGCTTACGGAATTTTGCGATGGCTTCCGTATTCCCGCACGCCATCTTAATCGCGAAAATAGGTGAAACACCATCCTGCTCAAAGTCATCCGCCGAATTCGCCTCCAGCATGATGGACTCCATCAGCTTACTCAAATTAAGCTTGGAATCAATATTTTCGAGATCAAAATATACTGCAATAGGATAAACAGATTTCATTTGGGGCTCCTTAGTTGATTACTCAAGCATTGATTATTGGGACGTGGAAAGAAATTTAATGTTTGGTCACCTTCTTTTTAAACTATTTAGATGTTTGATAATGTCTTCTTTGAATTTTTGCATAATATATCTTTTTTGGGGATTTAAAGGTATTCCTAAAATTAATCTTTCCACATCAACACCTTTAAACATTCTCTTTAGTCCCACTTTATTAGCTCCGGTAAAATTTTGATAACGGGAGATTAGATCATTTAATTCTATAGATTGCATATTATACAAAACATCTAAATTAAACACTTTTTTTGAATTGTTGATTTGTTTACCAAGTGAAGTTCGTAAATTATCAATTTTTATATAAACACCTGGCATACGCACCAATTCAGATATAGTGATTATATCTCTATCCCATCTTCGACTTTTTAGGCGAAACATCCCATGTTTACCAAATTCATTTTCATACGGATAAACAACTCTATCATCTTGTGATGATTTTAAATGATTGCAAACAGAACAAGACGGAATCAAATTAAAGAAACATGCCGACAAATATGGATATTTTTGTTTAGGAAAATAGTGATCTAACTCAGGACGCACCATCCCACTTTGATTATCTACAGTAAATATATATTGTCTATTACAATAAGGGCAAACATCTATCTTCAATGATTCGCATAACTCGTAAGCATCCCAAGATTTTTTTTGATCTATGAAATTATCATACCCAAACGCTTTCATAACTTTCTCGTGAAATTTATTTTGCTTTTGCTTGGCGCTTTTATGAGGATCATTCCTGAAAATTTGAAGACTTTCGCATGCAATTTTCTTTGCTTGCACTTTTTTAATTACATCTTCTAATTCACGTTTTGATCCTTTGATAATATTCTCTAAAACAGATTCGTCCCATCCGAATATTTTTTTTATGAATGCACCATATGTATCTTTTGGTTTCTTTGAAAATGTTTTTGTTAGGTGATTTTTAAACCAAAGCCAATGCTTTTCTTTTAATCTATCAAGTAGAGTATCTTCAACTTCAATTTTATACATTTTCGACCTCAACTTCTTCAATTAATGAGCGGATGATTGGGTCTCCTATTTTTTTGATAAGTTTTTCATCATCATCATCTACGCTTTCTCCGCGTCTTTTTTTATTCACAATGTCTATAATTTTCTTTTCCGCATATTTGCCAATGGTTCCTTTTAAGAAAAAACCTCCTCCCAATAAGTCAAACATATTTGCCCCAAATATGTTTGCACTTAAGTTGTCAATTTTATAATCAACAATTTCTGTTGATTCCATTGGATTATTCTCTTTATGATTCATAAAAACAACGTATTCATTCATTAATTCAGATATCATAAATGGAGAATGCGTTGAAATAAATAATTGAATATTTAGGCGCTCTGACTGATCCATCAATAAATTCTTATTGTTATCAACATTGTTTTTAAGCATGTCTTCCAAATAGTTCATTCCATCAATAAAATAGCTAAGCCATTCTTGTTGCCATCTTGGATGTAAGAATAAATCAGCTTCATCTATAAACAAGGTTATTTCATTACTTCTACTTTCCCTACTTGAACTTTTAAATGCATAGTAAAGTCTATAGTAAAACTTTAAGAAACTGTGCTCTCCAGAACTTAATGGTCGATTAAATCTAAAATCTAGAAACGGAGTCAATTTAAAAATGTTCTCATACAATTTTTTTATTTCTTTTAGGCATTCTTTATCTTTTTCATAATTAAACCATAATTTTTCATCGACTGTTATATTATTGTCTGTATAACAGAATATGATTTTTTCAACAAGTTCTTTTAGTTCTAAAAAGCGATTCTCCACATGTTTAAGAATCGCCTCACCATCTCCAGGAATATCTGTCAAAACAATCCACTCTAAAGCATTATCCCAAAGATCTATAAACGCATCTTTTGTTGAAAATTTGTCATCTGAAACATAAGCCTTAAACGTTCTGCAAAAACTTAACAATGCAGAAAAACGAACTTTATCATCAAAACTTAAATGGTTGTAGTAAGTTTTCCAATTTCTTTTTTCCGATTTTACATATTCCTGTTTTTCCTGATTTTTTTTAGATTCGGCCGGCAAAGGTTCATCTAAAGATTTTACAGGAAATTCATCCACATCAGTTTCGTCATTATGCTTTTCGTCATATCTACGAGCAGACCATTCAACAAGTGCGTTGTCCACATTTATTTCCAACGGAGAAACGAGAATGGTGTCGGGAAGCCTGTATTTTCCAGAAAAATACTCTGCGCCATCAAGAACAAAATCAACAAACCGAATCTGTTCCATTGCGTAAAAATGAGATAACGGATTTGTTTTATTATATAAATCGTAGTAAGATGAAGAATGATTGTTCAAATGTTCGTTATCAGACCAAAATAGTCCATTTGATTGTAAATTCATTGAACCATCATAATTCAAAGATACTTGCTCATGATCATAAAAAGCAGATGCATACCAAATAGCCCATTTGGCCTTATAGTCATTTGCATTTGATGGTCTAATGCTTATTTCATTAGTAACGCAATCATCCTCAGACGATCTTACAATTATTTTTGCAGAAACATTGGGTATGGATGATTTATAGAAAAAATTATCGCCATTTTTGTAAATTAGAATGTAATCGCAACCTATGTCCGCAGAATCGTTTCCCGCAGTAATTAGTTGATACAATTTTCGCATTACAGTTGTTTTGCCAACACCATTCTCACCAACAAATGCTTTCAAATCAACTAGTTTGTCTCCTAAATAATTTTTAGGAACATTTTCGTTTTTGCTAATTAAAATTTCAACACCATTATCGTCAGTTCTCTTTGAGTTAACGTTATATCTAGATGATAGAGGAAAACACAATTCAGAAATGATATATTTTTTTTCTCTTTCCCAAGAATCAATTTGATTACATTTGTCAACCCAAAAGCATATATATTCGTTCATATAGTTCCTTTTTCTTAAAATGTTTTTATTGTCAAGCAATTTCCCTTAAAATGAAGTAATGATTTTTATTAAACAGGGAATTTTCTTAAAAGACTATTATAGACATTTTGTAGAGATGCGTCCATTAAAGTTGGATTCAACAATCTTAATTTTTTGCCATACTGTTGTTTGCATGACTGAAAATTTTTCAAGCAATGCGCAACATAGTTGTCACAACCAGGCATCTCAAGCATATATTTAATTTCAATCGGCGAAAAATTTTTTATCATTTTATCATAATATGGCTCGGCTACATTTGAGACACCGTACTGATTTCCAATCGCACAGTTCGTCACAACCTCAACAAACTCTTTTTTTGTTGAATTAGGAATTTCCGCTTGTTTGCTAACATTATACAAATGCTCTGCAAATACCGGCTCATTATAAAAATTATTCATGGCATAATGAACACTTTCCAACTGCGCGCATGCTTTAGAAATTATCGTATGCCGAACAGCGGTACTTAAACAATCAAACATCCCTATTTTAATAAAAAAATCTTCCGAAGCCTTTCTTTTGTCATTTGTGTTTTTATAAGAATATTCTTCATGTCGATTTATCATTTCACTTATAGATTTTTCCGACAAATCATCTTTCAATTTTTCAGCTAACATTATCGCATTAGCTCTAGCTACCCCACTTTTATCAGGATCACAATAAATACCAAATAGCATCAACATCAAGGCGTTTCTTTGCTGCGACGAAGTATTTTTTATTTTGTTGACCCAGAAATCAACTTGTTCATTTGAGAAAGCATCTTGATTTAAGGAATCAATGAAAGCTTTTAAATCAACCCCCTTTGGCAAAGAGTTTATTGAAAGAGAATACTTTATGCACCGGTTTATATAACTCAGCAATTCGTATTGATCTATTTCACCCATTGAAGGATGGGCGGCAGAAAAATTATTTCTTATATCTCTACATTGGCTTAAAAAATAAAACCCTTCATCGTTAATCAGTTCCAATTCATGGGTTAAATCAAGCAGTTGAGCATCAGACATTTCATCAATATCTTGTTCAGAATACGTTTTTTGTTTTAATTCTTTAACTACGTTCAAACCAAATGCAACCACTCTGCGCCTTAATTCTATTACGGTTTGATTCCAGATATAATTTACAGCACTATCAAATAATCCTACACTAATAGCAACACACATTTTTGCTATTTTTTCACTTCTAAGAGAAGGTTGTATTTTTGCAAGCATACTTGGTAATTGGTTTCCAACATTGCCTATATCGTCAGCCGAAGGTAAAATATCCCGCGGGACATCCATTACTTTTAGAAGGTTGGTTAAAAATTCATTAGAATTTTTTATTGTATCTGGTAAATTCGTTGACATTTCCATAAAATTATTCTCCAATTTTTTACACAAAAATGGGTAGCTGACACATAAATATTATACCACCACCTGTCCGTTCATGAGGAGCGGGAGAGGTTTGTCGTGGAGGGCGGTGTTTTTTTGGGTGTTGCCACACGGATTTGGAATTGCTAACGCAATTCTATGGGAATATAATTGCATTAATTGACCTCCACTTGTCCGTTCATTAGGAGTGGCAAGAGTTTATCACGTAGTTTTGTGAGGCGAGAGATTTCTTTGTTGTTCTTTTCGATTCGCTTGAGATGCGGTTCAACAAAGGAAATAAACTTTTTCATCAACGGTTCAGATGGCATCAAAACTTGTAGTTTCTTGATTGAGCGAACATTAAAGCTCATAAAGAACGAGCCTTGATCCAGATTGTTTAAAATCTGTTCCTGCATGTAAAGACTCTTAAAGAAACATCTAAGATACCAAGGATTGATTTTTTCAGGGCGAACTGCAGTGATGTTTCTGCCAATAGCACACAATACGCCTTCTGGCACCATTCCCATGTCTCCGGCACGACCAGCATTCGTAAACAAGAAATCATTTTCCCTAACACAAATGCGACTCGTCCACTCTGCAAAATCCTTCTTTGAAATGTAGTATTTGTCTGATAAATCGATATAGCCTTCTTTAGTAATATTTTCAAGAGCTAGCAAATAGGAGTTTTCATCTTCATAGCAAAAATCAGGCTTTTTACTGTGCAGACAATCAACAATCTGACAAAGTTCATTTATATCTACAACTTCCCACCCTACAGGGATTTCACGTTTGAGGGTTTCGTTGTAGGTCATGGGGCCGCCGGTGGTTTTGTAGGGGCGGCCGTTTTTGTCGGGGAAGTCGAATTGAACAAACCAGTAGTCGTATAGGCGTTTTGCCATTGCTTCGAGTTTTTGGTTCATCTTTTTGTTCAGGGCAATTTTGTCGTCTAATGCGGAAAGAACGGAAGCGATTTTCTTTTGCTCCGGCAAAGGTGGAACAATAATATCCGTATTTCGAATATCATCGTTATATAACCGAAGAATAGTGCTTCCAACAGATGTTGTCCAACGAATATTTTTATAGCAATAGAACAAATATTCATTTAAAACTTTACTTTCATCATTTTCTATCCAAACGATATTTGAGTCTTGGAAATAAGCATCTTTTCCATCAAATACAACCGCTCTCCCAATTGTTCCTGCAGCTGATATTAAAATATCTCCTTTCTTAGGATAGGAATAAGCATTTTTGTATTCTTCAAATTTTTCTTTAGTAATAAAAACATCCGCTTGTGCACCAAAGGTGCCAATTTTAAAGAAAGGAACCCCACCAACAGAATTCGTTTCTTCTTTCAGAATCCGCTTACACATACGGATTTCACCAATTTCACCTAATTTATATCGTTTCAATTCCATATTCATGTTCGTCAAGACTCTTTTTATTACCACACAGATTCAAAATTGCTAACGCAATTTCTTGTTTCAACAACATTATTCAATTTTACATTCATCAATTCCATAAGCTTTTTTCTCAAACCTTCACTTAGATTGCTTCGTCGCTATCACTCCTCGCAATGACATGCCCATATTACCTTCTTTTCGCTCGAATTTCCAAATATGCTTTTTCTTCAAGTTCCTCTTTATCACCTGCAAGCATAGCAAAGTGCGATTCATTAGCAATTCTTTTAGCGTCCAACCTATCTTGAGCATCCTGACGGATTTCTTGTTTATGCCTTAACTCTGCTTGACGCTCCCGCTCTATGCATCTTTGTTCTGCCAAGCGTTCTTTTTCATCTCTTTTCTGTTCAGTATCTTCATCATGTTGACGTTGCTTCTTGAAGATGATAACAGGAACAATGACAGATGCGACGACTGCCAAAAGTGAGAACAAGCCAGAATTTTGATTTATCCAATCCAACACTTTTTTTATTCCTTTCCTAGATTCATCGACTTCGTACCTTGTGGTACTCCGTTCAGGATAACGCAGACCTAATTGAATTTCAAGTTACTCAACTGTTTTTGTATTTCCTTTTCGAGTTTGTGGCTTTCGGCGAACATGGCGGCGAGTTCTTCGGTATCGGCTTTCATCTGGGCGTTGAATTCGTCGGCAGTAATGTCCACATAATCTATCTTGATGTCGAAATACTGGCCGGCGCTCAGGCTGTAGCCTTTTTCCTTGACTTCGCTGTAGGTCACGACTACGCTGAAGTCTTCGACGGCTTTGGCCTTGCGGAAAGTGGTCACGATTTTCTCGATTTCGTCGTCTTCGAGGCGGACTTTCTTGAGGCCGTTCGCGTCCTTGTATTCCTTGCCGAGCTTACTTGCGTCAACGAGGGTGACTTTGTCCTTGTCGGTCTTTTTCTTGCTCTTGTCAAAGAAGAGCACGCTCACGTTGGTGCCGGTGTTCGCGAATACGTTGCTCGGCATGCTCACTACGCCATAGACGATGTATTCGTCAACGATGCGTTCGAGGATTTTGTGCTCGATGCCGGATTTCGCGGTGATGAACCCGGTGGGGATGACGATGGCGCCCTTGCCGCCCGCCTTGATGCTGTTCACAACGTGCTGGATAAAGCAGGTGTAGATGGCCATGCTCTCCTTTTTCTTATTCGGGACTTTCGGCACGCCTGCCCAAAAACGGGCATTCCATTTCTTTTCGATGTCGTCGCGGGTGTCGCTGAAGTCCATCTTGAAGGGCGGATTGCTTACAACGTAATCGAACTGCTTGAGGCTCTTGCCGTCGTCGCTCTTGTGGTAGGGTTCCAGGAGGGTGTCGCCCTGCACGGCGTGATCGAGGCTAGATACGAGTCCGTTCAAGAGCAGGTTCAGCTTGAGCATCTTGTTACTGCGCTGCGAGATGTCTTGCGCAAAGATGGTGCAGCGGTCTTCGCCAATCTGGTGGCTGAGCGCCATGAGCAAGGTGCCGGTGCCTGCGCTGGGGTCGTAGCATTCTACGTTGTGCAGGTCGGCGTTGTCGCCCACCAAGAGGCGGGCCATGATTTTTGCGATGGCCTTGGGGGTGTAATATTCGGCGTACTTGCCGCCGCCTGCGGTGTTGTAGTCCTTGAGCAGGTATTCAAAGATGTCCGAGAAAAAGTCGTAGTGTTCGGCAAAGGCGTCTTCAAAGCTGAAGTTCACGAGTTTATCGACAAGGGCGCGGGCGAAGTTTGCACGCTGGGCGTCGTCGGTCACGAAGATGGTGAGCTTTTCGAAGATGGGGATTTTCGTTTCTTGCGCGGTCTTGGTGTAGAATACGTCCAGGTTGTCCTTTGCGATGGCGACCATGGTCTCGTCAAAGATGACGTCGAAATCGCCCTTGGCCTGCTTGTTCCAGAGGTTTGCAATCAGGTAGTCGGGCTTGAACACCGGGACTTCGGGCGGCAAGAAGAGGCTCACCTTTTCGCGGTCGGCCTTGGAGAGTTTCGCATATTCCTCTTCCCACTTGTCGGATTTCTTGAGGGCCTTCAGGCAAGGGTCATTGATTTTCTTGAGTTCGTAGCCGAACTTGTCGGCCATAAACTTGTACAGAAACACCTGAGTGATAATCTTGTATTCGTTGCCGTCATTGCCCATGCCGTACGTTTGGCAAGTGGCCTTGAGAGAGTCGATAAGGGCAATGGTCTTGTCTTTTATACTCATCTTTAATTCCTAAAATCTAGTATAGACATCATTTCGGGGAGTTTTAGTGAACTTTTTTGGGGAACTTTCGGGGAACTTTCGGGGAACTTTTGGGGAACTCACGTACATATCAAGCCCCTTTAATTTCCATAATAGGCGTTATACTGGTTTATGTACTGCTTAGCAATGCGCTGCTGGATAAACAGGTAATCGGGCATTTCGGGCTTGATTTGCGGGAAGTGCGCAAGTCCGTCTGCAATTTCTTTCATCACAGTCTTGCCGAAGTAGGCGTCCTGCTTCAGGATGTCGTTGCGATCGAAAACCTTCGCGTCAATTGTTCCCTTGATAGTCAAGAGAGCCTGCACGATTTCTTCGTCGAACTTCGAGATAATTGGCGCTTGGTGCTTGGGTTCACGAGCCTTGTTCTCTTCGCGAATACGCTTATGAACGTAGGCAAATTTCGTGTCGCCGTTGTACTTGCGCAAAAGGGCGTCGTTCGCCTTGCGGAGTTCCTCGAGGCGTTTGAGGATGTCGTTCATCGCCTGGTTCTGTTCGTTATAAACGGCAAGGTTTTCCGGGGTAAAGCCTCGCTTGTCAAAAATGCGCTTGAATTCCTGTTCCAATGCAACAAATTCGGAATCTTCGTGGTCAAAGTTATCCAAGAATCCGCGGAGAGCGCGCTTATATTTCTCTTGAAGTTCCGTGCCATTGTCAATGATTTTCAGTTCTTCAGTGCCGATGCAGCTAAAGTTGAACTCGATGTTCATCATGGCTTCGTTCACGGCAAACTGCGTCGCTTCGCTATTGGTCCATGCCTCCTTCTGGTTAATCATCGCAATGCGGTGGTTCACTTCCGAAAGCATGAGCGGCAACTTTTCGATGTTCAGCTTTTCAAAGTCCTTTTTAAGGGCATCGTCACCGAAAGTACGCACAAGGTTCATGGCATCTTTCGCGAGTTCCAAAGCCTTGCGCAATTCAATTAAAACTTTTTTGTCTTCGAGGCTAGAAATCTCGGTAGAGAAAACTTCCGCATTGTCGGTCGTGTAACTGAACAGAGCCTGACGAGCCACCTTCATGTGGTTGATAAGGGCATCCTTGTCTTCCATGACCTGGCTGTACATATCGGGCAAGTTATCGTCCGGGTCAGTATCGGCATCATTATAGCGGTTCAGTTCCTGCAAATACGCGGCATTGGTCTCGTCGAAATTCTTCTTGATGTCGGCAAAGTCAATCAAGAATCCGCGTTTCATATTCTTGTACGGGCGATTCACGCGTGTAATTGCCTGCAACAAATTATGATCTTCGATTTTTCGACCGAAATACAAACGCTTAAGACGCGGTGCATCAAAGCCCGTCAGCAACATGTTGTAAACAATCAGAATATCAATCGTGTAGTTCTTCTTGAAATCGTTGATAATCTGCTTGCGGGTTTCCTTGTCGTCACTATCGAAAAGAATCAGGCCCGCTTTCAAGTT
>JAEEGJ010018303.1_pt1 | contig 15669 bp, 10 predicted proteins | sample 8958761 | NCBI WGS metagenome assembly JAEEGJ01 (sample SAMN16246546, study PRJNA631951) | gut metagenome | biome: gut microbiome; feature: rumen; material: RS-attached | host: Bos | place: Iran: Karaj | collected 2018-10
TCGCTCGATCAGTTTTCGTTTACCGAAGATTTCTCATTTACCGGAGTAGGTTTTGCAGGTGCGTTCCTTGCAGTAACTCTTGCTTCGGTACTTGAGGAGATCGGTTGGAAAGGATATTGTGAAGATTCAATCGGTAACTATATGAACTGGTTTTGGGAATCGCTTCTTTTCGGTGCGATCTGGTCACTCTGGCACTTCCCGCTCATATTTATCAAAGGTACATATCAGGCCGTTCTTATGGTAAATCCTCTTTTTGTAATAAATTTCTTTGTCAGCGCCATCCCGATGGGGTATATTATTACTTGGGTGTATCTTGCAAGTGACCGTTCGATCCTTGCATGTATCGTTTTCCATATGGCAGTTAACTTTATTCAGGAAAAGATAGCGATGACACCCGAGACAAAGTGTGTTGAAACGATCGTTGTCATCATTGCGACAATCATCATCGTGCTTATAAAGAAAGATATGTTCTTCTCGAATCGACATGTCGGAAGACTTCTTGACGATCTGTCGGATTCTCAGAAGGAAAGCGAGGGAAAGAATGAAAAAAGGAGAAAAGAGAAAACTCGATCTCTTGAAGACTGCGTATGAGATGTTCATAACACGCGGGTATGAAAATACCAGTGTTGATGAGATCATCGAAAAAGCGGGGATCGCGAAGGGAACATACTATTACTATTTTTCAAGCAAGGAACAGATGCTTGAAGAAGTGATAGATATGATGCTCGATTCGCAGCTTGAAAAGGCAAAAGCTTTACTTGAACTCGATATTCCCATCCCTCAGAAAATAGTGGGAATAGTTGCATCGATCCGTCCCGGCCAGGATGAAATGCCGATAGAAGACGCATTGCATTCGCCCGAGAATCTGCTGATGCATGAAAAGATCAATAAAAAAATAATAGAGGAGGTTTCACCTCTTTTGGTTAAAGTCGCCGAGGACGGAATATCCGAAGGTGTGTTTGACTGTGACAATATTCTTGAGCGTGTGAAGATAATCCTGATATTAAGCAATGAATTGTTTAACGAAGCGGCTTTTACAAAAAGAGACGTTGAGGTCTTTATAGATGTTCTGGAAAAAACACTTGGAGCAAAGAAAGGAACAATGGCATTTGTAAAAGATCTCATCGGATAAGATACAAATGACCATGAATAAAAGTAAATCCAATTTTTCCAAATTTATTCTTTTATGGACAGGAGAGCTGATCTCCTCCATAGGCGGCGGACTTACGAGTTTCGGACTCGGAGTATATATATTTCAGAAAACAGGAAGCGCCTCCGGAATGGCTCTTGTGACATTACTCGGGTTTCTCCCTACCCTCCTTTTGAGCGTTCCGGCAGGTGTTCTTGCCGACAGGTTCGACAGAAGACTTTTAATGATGATAGGCGACGGCCTTTCGGCACTCGGCATCGGATATATCCTTATCTGCATGCTGACGGGCGAAGCAAAGCTCTGGCAGATATGCCTCGGCGTATTTATAAGTTCCGTCTTTTCATCCCTGCTCGAACCGTCTTTCCGTGCAACGATCACGGATCTTCTGACAAAGGAAGAGTATTCAAAGGCCAGCGGTCTGGTATCGCTCGCAGGCAGCGCGAGATATCTTTTCTCACCTGTGATCGCGGGATTCCTTTTAACAATAAGTGATGTAAAACTTTTACTTATCATAGATATCTGCACATTCGCCCTGACAGTTATAAGCGCGGCAGTAGTAAGAAGAAGCATTGAAACAAAGATAGAGGAGAAAAAAGAATCCTTCCTCGTAAGCTTAAAGGAAGGCTGGAAAGCTCTTACCGTAAAGAGGGGCATAATCATCCTTGTTTTACTCTCATCGGTTATGACGATGTTTATGGGTATGTTTCAGATACTCGCCGAACCCTGCATACTTGCTTTTAAAGATGCAAAGACGCTTGGAATAGCGGAAACGATCTGTGCGGGCGGAATGCTTGTATCGGGACTCATACTTGGTATAAAAGGCATAAAAAAACGTTATATTACCATTCTTGCACTGGCACTCGCAATGGCGGGAGTATTTATGGCAGGATTCGGTATGTTTGAGAATATCATCCTGATCTGCACATTCGGATTCTTATTCTTTGCGGCCCTTCCTTTTGCAAATAACTGTCTGGATTTTCTGGTCAGAACAAATATTGCGGATGAAGTCCAGGGAAGAGCCTGGGGCCTAATCGGGTTCCTGTCACAGATGGGATATGTTGTAGCCTACGCCGTTTCGGGTGTGGCGGCAGACACTATCGGAAAAGTCAGCGGCCTCGGTGTAGGAAGAGGGGCAGGCTTCGTGATAATGTTTGCGGGAGCATGTCTTACGATCTCGGGCATAAGCGTACTTTTGGTAAGAAGCATCAGAGAACTTGCCAATTAACTTCGGGAACCATAGAGTGGGAGTGATCAGACAAAATAATTAAAATAAAACTAAGCCCTGCAATCACTAAGGTTGCAGGGCATTTTTTATGAAGGTAGTTTCAACTATCTTCTTTTTATTTTTTCAAAATATTTCGACCGACATACAGATGTCGCATTAACCACTCCACTATCGCGAAGATCAATCAGGTCGCGCTCAAATGTACGCCTGCATTTGATTCCAATTTCGCGCAGTGCTTGCTTGGGAGTACAGCTTTTAGGATTACTTTTCCTTAATACAATAAATAAGTAGTACAGTCTAACCTGTCTGGCTATTTTTGATAATTTAGCATTCTGCGAGATTTTTTTATCTTTCACAACAAAACCCTCGATTTAATCAGTAGAAATAATTTATATAATCTATCGCAATATGGTCTGAATGGTGTAAATCCACCATATGTGTTCCAAAATTGATTTTGAGGCCTCTTATCTCTGCGGATGTGTCATCTCTAACCCATTCACTCGTTGATAAAACAGCATTTCTAAGTGTTGTAGGAAGACTGTGATTGATAGAATTATCCAATATATAGTCATTCAATTCCGTGGAATAACCGGCAAGATAATTTATAATGGTTTCTCCCATAATGCCTGGGACTTGAAATACATTACCAAGCGATGGTTTATGGTTAGGATAGTGGGACAACAAACAACTGTTTGTATAACCTTCATAATCGGTTTTACTAAACACCAAATAATTATCTTTTTCGTTCACTCTGACCGATTCTCCATCATCAGGTAAAACGACTTCAAGGGTGTTTTCATTATTCATGTATATTTTTTCATTTTTTTCGGTTCTGGCAAGATACATAGAAGGATCATTCATGGCAAACGCTTGAATCGATTCTAAATTCCATTCAGTAATTTTTTTATCAAACAATGAAAAATCAAAATCCGATTCGTTAATTGAAAGATCAAAGTCAAATGTTTCTTCCGGCTCTTCGGGTTCTTCAGGCTCTTCAGGCTCTTCTTCAACAACCTCCTCTTGAGGTTTGTTTGCGACTATAGAAACTTTATATTCAGAAATTTTTGCCATGAGTCTTTGGTCATCTTTGACGTATTTATTATTCTCTACAGCATTTTCCAAAACCCTGATTGCACTGGAAGTTTTTCCTTCTGATACCAGAGAATCAGCCCATAAACTATAAGTATTTACAATTCCATCGTGAGCTTTTTCGTTATTGTCTTTGATTAGTAATGCTTTTTCATAACAGGTGATTGCTTCATCGTAATCTTCCTCTGACAGATACTGTTCAGCTGTCTTCAGTAATTTATTAGTTCTTGCACTTCCCGAAAACAAGAACATATATGCGACTACACCTGAAAGAATAAGCACAAAACATGCGGCTGCAATAATAATTATATTCTTTTTTTCTTCCATTTCATTCCTCCTGTGAAAGTATCCCCTTTGTAAATACCGATGAAAACATATTTACATCAGTATAACATGGTATATTAGGCTGCCACAATAAGAAGAACGTTTGCAAAAATATCTCCAAAAGCGACTATACATTTTTGCCCCTGGAACCATAGAGCTTGAATAAAAAAATATTGACATTAATATTGTTTTTGTAACTATATAACTACTGGTGCGTCCTACCATTAAGCGGAAGTTGTATAAAGCGTTGGAATCGCCCCTGGTGATTGCACAAAAAGGCTATGTCTTTTGACATAGCCTTTTTTTACTGTTTATTATACAATAGTTGATAATAAAGTAACTTTTCTCGAATGAGCTGTTTATTAATGTTCACACTTAAGGAACTTAGCGCTGTATCCGGGAAGACGTGTTCCTCCACCGAAGTCGAAGTTCTCGCCAGTAATTAAGTCAACTGCGCATCCGCATCCAACATCGAAGTGTGCTGTATATTCGTTAGAGTCCATATTGATGCATACGAGAACACGCTCATTATCAGTCTTACGTTCGAAGATACACTGCTTGTTGGTCAGTACAACAGATCTGAATCCGCCGTAGTTAAGTGCTTCGCTTCCTGTCTTGGCATTGGCAAGTTTGGAGATAAAGTCTGTAAGTTCATTCCATTCGGGCTTGTCAAAGCATGCTCTTAATGCAGGATCGCCCTCTGACTTATCAGCCTTGGCACCCCATTCTGAGCCGTAGTACACACAGGGAATACCCGGCATACCGAATACCATAGCATACACGAGAGGCAGACAGTTGGGATCGTTGATTATGCTTGCGATTCTTGATACATCGTGGTTATCAGCGAAGCTTAATAGATGTGCGCCTCTGGCAACAGTCCAATCCTCGGGTCCAAAAAGACGAAGGAGTGAATGAACTATCTCAAACATGTTGCAGGAGTTGAATGATGAGTGAATACCCTTGTAGCACTGATAGTTGGTTACGGAGTGAATATTCATCTCACGAAGCATTCTGCCGTATTCTCCGTGAAGTACCTCCCCGAGCAAGAAGAAATCATCCTTCTTGGAATCGCAGAAGCCTCTGAGTCTGTTTAAGAATCCATAATCAAGGCAGTAAGCCACGTCAAGTCTGATTCCGTCTATATCAAATTCCTTAATCCATCCCTCTACAGCAGAGAAGATATGGTTGATTACATCCTCATTATGAAGATTAAGCTTTACGAGGTCGTAGTTTCCTTCCCAACCCTCGTACCAGAGACCGTCATTGTAATTGGAGTTTCCATCGAAGTCGATACGGTTAAACCAGCTTACATAGGGTGAACTCTCTCTGTTCTTGAGTACATCCTGGAAAGCCCAGAATCCTCTTCCTACGTGATTGAATACACCATCGAGTACAACCTTGATGCCTTCCTTGTGAAGGGCTTTACATACCTTGGCAAAGTCTTTGTTGGTTCCAAGTCTGCAATCAATCTTGGTATAGTCCCTCGTATTGTATCCGTGAGTATCGGATTCAAATACGGGAGAGAAATATATCGCATTGATTCCCAACTTTTTCATATGAGGAATCCAATCGATAACTTTCAAAATTCTGGATTCTTTTACTCCGTCATTCTCGAACGGCGCTCCGCAAAATCCCAACGGATAGATCTGATAGAAAACTGACTCATACGCCCACATATAGTATTTCCTCCTTTATCGACTCACTCGGTCAACGAACTGGTTTGTGAAGAAACTGTGTCCGATGGGGTGAAAGTCTTATGTTAATTGTTGATAAACTAGGGGGTGTAAACGTGTATAAATCCACCTTGTACACAAAGTTATCAACATATTTATGTAAATAACCTAAGTTATCAACATTCTTTGTCTTTTTTAGTCAACCTTACTTTAAAGACATAACACATTATTATGGCAACCACAAGATATGCTATGCAACCAATGATCACAGGTAGTGAATATATGGTGTCATTGACCGATTTGAACTCGAAACACAGGTTCGAAATCAGGTTGGCTATCATATGAAATACGAGAGGATAAAGAAGACTTCCTCCGTAGTGAAGTGTGAGGCACATTACAGCCCCCATAACGAACGCATATGACCCCTGCATGAGGTTTCCGTGATAGATTCCAAAGAAAAGTGCACCGACTATAACCGATGCCCATACGGGAATCAACTTGTCAAACCTTGAAAAGATTACAGCTCTAAAAAGCACTTCCTCTGAAAAAGGCCCTATGAGTACGTAACCTGCTATTCTGAGAGTCAGCGGGATCGAATAAAAAGCTTCATTATCCTGAACCACATACTTGTCTCCAAGCATCTGCCAGGGAATTAAACTATATAAATAATTAAATACTACAGTTAATGCAAAAGAAAGAAGTATTACATATATAAGAAAAAAAGGCTTATTAGCAAATATTGCTTTCTTATTATATAAAAGAAGTATCTTTTCATCTGATTTGATAGTGAGAAACGCCGCGACACCGGCTATGAACGTACTTAATATACCGATGGAATGTTCAGGATACTTAATATATTCTGAAAAGCCCGTCAGAACCAACAAAGAGAGTAGGTATGCTCCCCCGTACACGGCCAGTCCGAGTACAATACTTCTAAGTATTTTTCTGTTGGATGATATTTCTTTTCGCATAATTCACCCACCGGTAAAAGATAACTTTTATTATTATATATATGACAGAGACTTAAGTCAATTTTATGGACTTTGACGGTTCTCTATGCTACAATAATTATCGTCAGTTCAAGGTGAATGACACATTTAATACAGGAGGGAATTTTAAATGGGATTAATTAAAACAGTCATTGATTCTGTCGGAGCACAGGGCAAGGCAGCAGGCGTAAATATGTTTAACAACATTTTAGGTTCTGCATCAACAACTGTAGCCGATCAGTATCTTGAGTACTTCTACTGTGATGCAATTTCAGGAGATATGCTTGCAGTAAAAGGTAAAAACAGACTTACTAAGGGTAATAACAAGGGTTCAGACAATATTATCTCTAACGGATCTATCATCGAAGTTAATGCCGGACAGGCAGCACTTATTATCGATGATGGTAAAGTTGCAGAATTTTGTGCAGAGCCCGGTCAGTATAGATACGATCAGTCTTCAGAGCCTTCAATCTTCTACGGAAACTTAGGTGAGAACATTCTCAACACATTCAAGGAGATCGGAAAGCGTTTTGCATTCGGTGGAGAAATCTCCAAGACTCAGAGAGTTTACTACATTACAATTAATGAAGTAAGAAACAACCTCTGGGGAACAAGCAATCCTATACCTTTCTTCATTTCAGATCAGGTAACAGGATTCCAGGGAGACATCTCTCTTATCGCTAACGGTGAATACACATTCCACATTTCGGATCCTATCAGATTCTATTCTTTCATCGCTGCTAACTTCTCAGGTGATTCTTACAGCAAGAAAGATTTACAGAGCATCATGAGATCCGACTTCATGACAGCTTTACAGCCCGCTCTCGGTGCACTCTCAGATTACGGTGTAGGTATCAGATACTCAGCTATCACAACCAAGACACCTATTCTTGTAGAAAAACTCAACGAGCAGCTCTCTGAAAAGTGGGGCAAGCTTCGTGGTATGGAAGTCCTTGATGTAACATTCAATTCACTCAAGGCTACAGAAGAAGATGAAAAGAGAATCAAACAGTTCCAGGATACAGCTGTATACACCAATGTCAACATGGCAGCAGCTCGTATGACAACAGCTACAGCAAACGCTATGGAAGCAGCAGCATCAAACGAGTCTACAGGTCCTATGATGGCATTTGCAGGACTTAATATGGCACAGCAGGCAGGCGGCGGAATGAACGCAGCTAACCTCTATGCAATGGGTCAGCAGCAACAGCAGGCAGCTCCTCAGCAGATGCAGGCTCCTATCAATGGATGGAAGTGCTCATGCGGCAAGGACGGCAACACTGGAAAGTTCTGTGCAGAGTGTGGTGCTAAGAAGCCTGATGATGCAGGTTGGACATGTTCTTGCGGATCAGTTAACCAGGGTAAGTTCTGTGCTAACTGTGGTGCTAAGAAGCCCGCAGGTGCACCCCTTTACAAGTGTGACAAGTGTGGTTGGGAACCCGAGGATCCTATGAATCCTCCTAAATTCTGCCCTGAATGCGGTGACGTATTCGATGACAACGACAAAGTCTGATTTAGATAGTAAAACTACTAATTAGATAAAACAAAAAAGATACCGGTTCGCCGGTATCTTTTTTTATGCTTAAGTTTGTATCGTAATTTTTTTAGGTTTTTCTAATTAGATGAGTGCTGTAGAGAAGTATCTCTCTGCTCTGTCAGGAAGGATAGTAGCGATTACTTTATCGTTTCCATACTTCTCAGCCATCTTCATAGCTGTCCATACATTGGCACCTGCACTTGTTCCGACCAAGAGGCCCTGAACCTTTGCAAGGTTTCTTGCTGTGTTGATTGCATCGTCATCAGTAACTGTAACGATATCTGTAATTATTTTTGTATCGAGTATGTCAGGAATGAATCCATCACCGATACCCTGAATCTGATGAAGTCCGGGTTCGTCTCCAAGAAGTGCTGATACGTTCTTGGGCTCGACTGCTACGATTCTTGTATCAGGATTCTTTTCGAGAAGATATTTTGCAACACCCTGAAGAGTTCCGCCTGAACCGATACCGGATACATAGATATCAATCTTTTGACCAATCTGTTCGCAAAGCTCAACAGCTGTAGTTCTGTAATGAATGTCAGGGTTAGCAGGATTCTTGAACTGCTGGGGTACGAAGTACTCATCAGACTGTGATGCAATTCTTTCTGCTTCTGATACTGCACCGTCAACGCTTAATTCAGCGGGTGTGAGTACGAGTTCTGCACCAAGAGCCTTGATAATCTTTTTTCTTTCCTCTGACATATTCTCGGGCATTACGATTATTACTTTGTAGCCCTTTCTTACACCACAGAGTGATAAGCCGATACCTGTGTTACCACTTGTGGGCTCTATGATTGTCATTCCGGGCTTAAGTTTTCCTTCCTTTTCAGCAACCTCAATCATATTCTTTGCGATACGATCTTTGATGCTTCCGCCGGGGTTTAAAAACTCAGCCTTGGCGAATATGTTTTTACCTGTGCTTTCCTTTAATGATAAAAGCGGTGTATTTCCTATAAGATCAATAACATTTGAATAATACATTTTAAAAACCTCATTGATATTTTTTTGTGTTCAACTTAACACACACTTATCTATTATAGCCAATTAAAAGATTAATACAAGAATTTACCTATAGATAAATAGGTGAATGATGGTAAAAAGTAGGACAGCAAATAAAAATAATTGTGAAATCTTAGATAAGTTGGCATTTTAAGACTGTTTTTTGTATTAATTCCATTGAATCTAAGTTATAATATTAAGATAAGGGCGCAAACTCGAAAAAAGAGTTTACGCACAATAATCAGGGAGAATTCTTTTATGATTAATACAGATAATAAGGAAAAGAAACAAGCCGGTGCATCAGAGAAAGTGATGTATTTTTTTAAGGGCTTATTTTATTCGGTTTTATTGTTTGCATTTATAGGTTTGTTTTATTACTGCTCGATTGATCATAATCCGCCTATGACGTATGACAATCCGATATATTTGGATGATTGGACAATTACTATCCCTGATGGAACGGTTGTTAATCATAAGGGAACTGCGTACAGACACTATGAGACGGATTTTGATGGAGTTTTTGTGGCTACATCTACATTACCTGATGAAATTAAGGATGATACGAGTTTTTGTATGGTTATTGCCGGAGATGTTGAAGTATACATTAATGGCGAATTAAGAAAAGATTTTAAGGCTAAGAGAGATTTCGCTGTTCCGGGCGGAGTTGTTAAGGGCTTTTACATGGTAGTTCCTCTTTACAGGGATGATGCGGGAGCCGAGATTAAGATTATCAAAACAGGTACAACCAGAAAAGGCAATGTAATTCAGAGTACAATGATTGCTACCAACAGTGGACTCTATAATTTCCTTATGTCAAGTTACAGCTTTCCTTTTATGATGGCTGAAATCCTGTTTATATTTTCAATAGTTGTATTCATTGTAAGTATCGCAATGAAGATCATATACAAAAGACGTATTGCTATGATGTATGGTTCATTGGCGATAGCTGTAATTGCTGCATGGCTTATCACCAATTCATACCTCTTCCCTTTTGTATACCGTCATTACCATATTGATGGTGTAGTCAACTATATACTATGTATGTTGATTCCTTTTGGACTTTTATTCTACCTGGATTCACTTCAAAAAGGACGTTACAGACCGCTTATTGTATCTGTATCAATCCTTTCGTTTGCGAACATCTTCGTATGGTCGATATTGCATTTTACAGGTATCTATAGTTTTCCCAAGGCACTTATCTTCATAGATATTATTCTTATCATACAGATACTGGTTGTAATGACAGTCCTTATAATGGATATTTTCAGGCGTAGAATCAGGGAGTATAAGTATACTGCATTTGGATTCCTGGGATTTTTGATATGCGCTATTGCCGAAATATTCCTCATTCAGGTTGTGATAACACTTCATGATGATATTCCGATGCTTATTGGACTCGCAATTCTTCTTACCATGTCGGTAGTTCAGCAGATAAACGATCTTCGTAAGGTTAATGATGAGAGAATAAAGGCTATCGCTTTGTCCGAAGCTAAGACTAATTTCTTGGCAAGCATGTCTCACGAGATTCGTACACCTATCAATGCGATTCTCGGTATGAATGAGATGATATTAAGAGAGAATTCTGATTCTACAGTAGCAGAGTATGCAGCCAGCGTAAAAAGTTCCGGTAAGATGCTTCTTATGCTTGTAAACGATGTTCTTGATTTCTCCAAGATTGAAGCAGGCAAGCTTGATATAGTCGATGCTGAGTACAGCTTTGCAAGTCTTATTAGAGATATCATGCCCATGTTAAAAGAAAGAGCGGATGAGAAAAAGCTCGATCTTAAGGTTAATCTTTTAAGACAAATCCCTGATGGACAGATTTCAGATGAATTCAGAATCAAGCAGGTTCTAATTAATCTTATTAACAACGCTATAAAATATACTGACTCCGGTTCTGTCATTCTTATGGTTGATGGAGAATATACGGATGACGATAAGTATATTCTTAAAATGACTGTAAAAGATACCGGCCGTGGAATCAGTGTCGAAGGCCAGAGAAATCTTTTTGATGCATTCCAAAGAGCTGACTTAAGACAAAATGGAACTATCGAAGGAACAGGCCTTGGACTTGCTATCGTTAAGAGTATTATCGATTCAATGAAAGGCGAGATAAGTGTTAATTCAAAACTTGGAGAAGGCTCTGAATTCACAGTGAAGCTTCCTATAGGTATATATGATAAGACTCCTGTTGAAGAAGAGAATCTTAAGCATGCACCCAAGGTTAAGAAAGATGTATCCAAGATTGATTTCAAGGCACCTAATGCCAAGATTCTTACTGTTGATGACAATAACTCCAACCTTAGAATAGTTACGCTTTTCTTAAAGAGAGCGGGTATTGTACCTGATTCATGCGACAGTGGTGTAAAGGCATTGGAACTTTGTAAGCAGAATCAATACGATATTATTCTTCTTGATCATATGATGCCCGGTATGGATGGTATCGAAACACTTGAGAGAATTAAGAATGATGATGATTCCAAGAATAAGGAAACAACGGTTATCGTATTAACTGCTAATGCAATAGCTGGCAGCAGAAAGAGATATATGGATGCAGGTTTCGCAGATTACCTGACAAAGCCTCTTGATGCTACGATACTTGAACAGACAATCAAGAAATATCTTCCTGCAGACAAAGTGGTTATGCTTGATGGAAGCAATAATACTTCAGTTTCAAATACATCGTACGATACTTCAAGTGATTCCAAAAAGTTAGCATCAATTAAGGATAGACTCACTTCCATAGATGGCCTTGATTATGACGAGGCTATGAAGTATGCGGGATACGACGAAGAAATACTTGAAGAAATAGTTGGTAATATCGCGAGAGAAAGCGAAGAAAAAATTAAACTTATGGAAAAAGCTTTTGAAGAAGGCAATATGAAAGACTTCGGATGTGAAGCACATTCCATCAAGGGACTTATGGCTATGATAGGTCTCAAGGCTTTTAGCGAGAGAGCATTAAAACTCGAAGCAAAAGCCAATGAAGGCAACATGGAATATGTCCAAAATGAAACTAAAGATTTCATTAATTCTTACAGGGATATCTGTAATAAACTTGTAGGAAAATAATGGAAAATATAGTATAATGTCATTTAAGGTTCGAGCAAAACGACCTTGAAACTATAATATCTAAGGAGATTACAATATGAAATTCGGTTTTTTTGATGATGCCAACAGAGAATATGTCATCACCACTCCTAGAACTCCCTATCCCTGGATTAACTACCTTGGAACTCAAGGGTTCTTTTCGCTGATCTCGAACACAGCGGGAGGTTACTCTTTCTACAAAGATGCTCGTCTTCGTAGAATCACACGTTATCGTTACAACAATGTTCCCATCGATATGGGCGGCCGTTATTTTTACATCAATGATAACGGAACCATATGGAATCCAGGATGGTCACCCGTTAAGACAGAGCTTGATGCTTATGAGTGCCGTCATGGTATGGGCTATACCAAGATTACAGGTAAGAAGAACGACCTTAAGGTTAATGTAACATTCTTCGTTCCTCAGGATTACGACGGAGAAGTTCAGCAGGTTGTACTTACTAATGAAGGTTCAGCAGAGAAGTCATTCTCACTTTTCTCATTTGCAGAATGGTGTCTCTGGGATGCGCAGGATGATTCCAACAACTTCCAGCGTAACTTCTCAACAGGACGTGTTGAAGTAGACGGTTCTGTTATTTATCACAAGACAGAGTATAGAGATCGTCGTAATCATTACGCATTCTATTCAGTTAATGATACAATCGACGGTTATGATACAGACAGAGATTCGTTCATCGGTCTTTACAACGGATTCAACAATCCCGAAGCAGTTCTTGCCAACAAGGCAACTAACTCCTTTGCAGATGGTTGGGCTCCCATTGCTTCTCATTTCAAGAAGATCACACTTAAGCCCGGTGAGTCTAAGACTCTCGTATTTATCCTTGGTTATGTTGAGATGCCTCAGGATCAGAAGTTTGAAGCTGATGGCAAGACAATCAACAAGGTTAAAGCTAAGGCAATGATCGAGAAGTACAATACACCTGAGAAGTTCGAAGCAGGTATGAAGGAACTCAAGGGTTATTGGGATAAGCTTCTTGGTATTCTTAGTGTATCAACTCCTGATGACAAGGTTGACCGTATGGTTAACATTTGGAACCAGTATCAGTGTATGGTTACATTCAACCTTTCACGTTCTGCTTCATACTTCGAATCAGGTATCGGACGTGGTATGGGATTCAGAGATTCCAACCAGGACGTTCTCGGTTTCGTACATCAGATTCCTGACAGAGCTAAGGAACGTATCATAGATATCGCTTCAACTCAGTTCCCTGACGGTGGTTGCTACCATCAGTACCAGCCTCTTACCAAGAAGGGTAATGCTGATATCGGTGGTGATTTCTCAGACGATCCTTTATGGCTCATCCTTTCAGTATCTGCATACATCAAGGAAACAGGCGACTGGGGTATCCTCGATGAGATGGTTCCTTATGACAACGATATGTCAGTTGCGGAGCCTTTGCTTGAGCACCTTAAGGTATCCTTCTATCACATCGTTAACAACTTAGGACCTCACGGACTTCCTCTTGCAATGAGAGCAGACTGGAACGACTGTATCAACCTTTCATGTTTCTCAGATACACCCGGTGAATCATTCCAGACATACACCAATCCTAAGTTCGCTGCAGAAGGTGGCTACTCCAAGGTTGCAGAGTCTGTAATGGTTGCAGCACTCTTTACATATTCAGGACCTAACTATGTTGCTATCCTTAAGCACCTCGGAAAAGATGATGAGGCAGCTAAGGCACAGGCAGAGATTGATAAGATGAAGAAGAACATCATGGAATCTGCTTGGGACGGTGACTGGTTCCTTAGAGCATATGATGCTAATGGTGAAAAGATGGGATCCAAGGAATGCGAAGAAGGTCAGATCTTCATCGAGCCTCAGGGATTTGCTATCATGTCAGACGTTGGTAAGGAGCAGGGTGCAGACCTTAAGACACTCGCTGCTATCGACGAGAGACTTAATACTAAGTACGGTTTGGTACTTAATAACCCTGCATTCACAAAGTACTATATTCAGTATGGCGAGATCTCCACATATCCCGGCGGATACAAGGAGAACGCAGGTATCTTCACACATAATAATGCATGGATTATCTGTGCCGCTGCTTATGCAGGACAGGGTGATCAGGCATTCAAATATTATTCAGAGATTGCTCCTGCATTCACAGAGGAGACATCCGATATTCATAAGACTGAGCCTTACGTATACGGTCAGATGATCGGTGGTAAGGATGCCGGTGCAGATATCGGACAGACAGGTAAGAACTTCGGCCAGGGCAAGAACTCATGGCTTACAGGTACAGCAGCATGGAACATGGTTGCTATATCACAGTACATCTTAGGTGTACAGCCTGACTTTGATGGTCTTGCAATCAATCCTTCCATTCCTCACGAGTGGGATGGCTTCAAGGCTACAAGACAGTTCAGAGGAGCTACATATAACATCACTGTTAAGAACCCTAACCATGTATGCAAGGGTGTTGTATCAATGGAAGTTGATGGCAAGGCAGTTGACGGTTGTATCGTTCCTTATGTAGACGGTCAGAAGGAATACAATGTAGTTGTTACTTTGGGATAATATATGTTTAAAATTATTGAATTCCTTGAAGATTTTAATTCGGTATCAGTGATTGTCAGGTTGCTCCTTGCGATGTTCCTTGGCGGCTGCGTTGGACTCGAGAGAGAAAAGTACAAGAGACCTGCGGGATTTCGTACGCATATTTTGGTGTGTCTCGGAGCAAGCATGACATCACTCATATCGCAGTATATAGTTTTTAACATCGGTATCAGTTCTGATGCTGCGAGAATTCCGGCACAGGTTATATCGGGCCTTGGTTTCCTCGGCGTCGGTACAATACTTGTTAAGGGCAGAGATCACATTGTAGGTCTTACAACGGCAGCAGGCATATGGACCGTAGGTACCATCGGTATCGCATGCGGCTTCGGCTTCTATGTTGCAGCTTGTGTATGTACCGTAATACTTCTTATTACGACTTCTTTCTTTTATGTTCTTGAAAATGACAAGAAGGAAAGAAGAAAAACTGTTGAGATATATCTCGAGATAGAAGATGCACATCGTGTTAATGAATTTTTGAAAAAACTTGAATCGGATTTTAACGGTAAAAGTTTTATGGTTGTATCTTCAAGAAGCGGTAAAAACGATGCTATCGGTATAGAAGGTATCTTCCCTATCGAAGGCAATGAAGAGGGAGATAATATACTCGATAAGCTTGCTGCATTGGACGGTGCAATATATGCGATAGAAAGTGTACCGAAAAAACTGTCATAAATTTTTTTGAAAAAATTTTAAAAAAATAATTGACAAAGAGAAAACTAAGGTGTAATTTATTACACATAAAAGGCAACGGCGTCTTTAAGTTAATCACTTAAAGGCGCTTTTTCTTTTACCGGAGAAATCCGGGAAGCATTTACCACAACTTAAAAATCAAACGAAAGACAAAGGTGTCTTGCTAGGGGAATACTCTCCCTTGCAAGGCACCTTTTCTTATAAAGATTAATCTTAAAAATTTTAAAAACTCGAAAGGAGTAAGGAAGATGGAAACAGTAAAAGAGTATTTTGGATGCAACGTATTTGATGACAGGGAGATGAAAGCCAATCTTCCGGA
>JAEEGJ010018309.1_pt1 | contig 15663 bp, 14 predicted proteins | sample 8958761 | NCBI WGS metagenome assembly JAEEGJ01 (sample SAMN16246546, study PRJNA631951) | gut metagenome | biome: gut microbiome; feature: rumen; material: RS-attached | host: Bos | place: Iran: Karaj | collected 2018-10
AAAGAACATATGTTTCATTATGAAGCCAGCTGGAGCGATGCAGCTGTAAGACGTTTTATAATGAGGGTTAGTCCGGAAAATCTTGAAAACCTGTATGACCTTCGGCTTGCAGATATGTATGGAATGTATAACGAAAAAGTTGACCTTCGTTATAGTGCAAGCATAACGCTGTTACTTGAACTTAAAGACCGTGTAAAAAAAGAACTGGAAAAGAAAACTGCCCTTTCTCTAAAAACTCTTGCGGTGAATGGAAGTGATCTTATAAAACTGGGAATTCCTGCTGGAAAAGAAATGGGTAATATTTTAAATGAGCTTTTAAATTGTGTTATTGAAGATCCACAGATGAATCAGAAGGAGACTCTTCTAAATACAGCAAAAGCTCTTTTTCAAGAGAATCAGGAGTCCAGAGCTCGCGGGAAATAAAGTCTAAATAAAAGTTTCCGTTTTCTGCCTGAATGAGCTGGGGAAGATATTCACAATCCTTTACAGTATTTAAAAACCAGATGCGCAAAAAAGCAAAACTTTGGCCCTGGGTATATTCTGATTTTTTACAGATTGAACTTACAAGCTCTGTAGAACGAAGTCTTGCATTTTCATATTCAGAAGTAATTTCATTAATCTTACAAAAAAGATTATAGGAGTTGAGTAAAGCTTCCTCATCTTCTTCAATACCTTTTGTCTGGGGATTAAGAAAATCCTGATATTGTTTTTTAAGAGATTCTGCCCTTTCTTCTTCCTGCTGCATTATCTGCTCCTGAAGAAATTTTTCTTTTGACTGAGGAAGCTTTATTTCGTCTTTTGCTTCCTCTGATAATTTTGAGAATCTTTTAGAAAAATCAATAACAGCTTTTCCCTTAATCATAAATTATCCGAATTTCTTAATTAATTCCTCATGGCCACGGCAACCTGTTTTACTATAAATGCGTGAAAGATAATTTTCAACACTTCTTATTGTAAGATTAAGTTCAGTTGCAATCTGTTCATTCTGCTTGCGTTCAATAATTTTTTTAAGGATATTCTGTTCCTGTTTTGTAAGACTGTCCAGAAGACTTCTGTAAGTAAACAAAGATGTAACAAGGCTCTGCTGCACATAGCTTCCGCCGTGAACAACTTCATTTACAGCCTTTAAGAGCTCACCTTCCATACTGTCTTTTGAAACAAAGCCTAAAGCGCCGTTATCAAGGGCAAGGCTCAGGATTCCAGGATTAGTATACATGGAATATACAACAACTTTTGTAGAAGTGTATTTTTCTTTTACAACTTTAAGAATATCAAGCCCGCTGCATTCACCAAGATTTAAATCAAGAATCAAAATATCAGGGCTGGAATTTTTTATAGAAAGCTCTTCAAGTTTTTCTATAGCCTCATCTTTATCAGAAGCAAAACCGCTGCAAATATATTCTGGCTTTCCGGAAAAGAACTGTCTTATTCCAAGATTTGTAAGAGAATGATCTTCAACAACAAAGAAACGTATTTCTTTCATAATTTTACCTTTAAAACATTTTAATAATCTATAAAAGTTTTGTAATCAGTAAATACGCACAAATACTTATGATTTTTTCACAAATACAGGAGGCGCTTCCAGAATTACTGTAATCTGTGTACCTTCTCCCGGATGCGAATCTACAAGCAGTTTTGCTCCAATCAATTCTGCTCTTTCATTCATTCCAACAAAGCCAAAGTGATTTCCATCGCTTCCCCGCTCTTTTATCTGGGAAGGTTCAAAGCCTACGCCATCATCAGAGATAAAAATATAAATGCCTTTTGCTTCGTCTCCGTTTTCATTACGTACAAGCAGAGTGACTTCCGAAGCCTTTGCATGCTTAATTATATTGGAAAGTGCTTCCTGAATGATTCTGTAAAGATTAAGATTCTGCTCTTCACTCAAGTAATTTGAAACAAGAAGGTCTGGAATTGTTAGTCGAAATTCTACATCTGAATGCTCGCGGAAATTTTGCGCAAGGTTCAAAACATTTGCAGCAAGGTCATTTTTAATTACATCCGGAGGAGCCAGGTTGTAGCTCATATTTCTTACATAAGAAAGAGACTGTTCAAGCATATTTGAAAGTTTAGAGCCAAGCTCAGGATCATTTTTATCTTCAATTCTTTCTGAAAGATTTCTGCAGTACCTGAGATCCTGTGCAATTGTATCGTGGAGCTCTCGGGCAATTCGGGCTCGTTCTTCTTCCTGTCCTTTAATTGTAAAACGAAGATAGCGGTTTGAGCTCTTAAGCTTTTTTCTAGACTTTAAAATCTGAATGGCAAAAATTATTACAATAATAATTGTTACAAAAAATACAATATCAAAAACAATAAAAAAGGTTGTGTATTGATGTATAATTTCCTGAAGCTTTTCTATTTCCTGTTCTGCGTTAAGCATTTTAAAGCTCCTCCGAAGGACCAAATATTTTTACCCATATTTTATAAACACCATAACCGGCAAAGGTTGTTAAAAGTCTGTCTGTAAGTGAAATTGGAATTTGCCCAAGAATGCAGGATGCAAAAAGACTAAACTTTTGAGCCATAAAGCTTTCTGTAAACTGCTTGATTGGAGCCATTGAATCCGGAATATCAAAATATGAAAAACGGATAAAATCAATAATTCCACCAATAAGGATTGAAGCCGCAGAAGACAAAAGAGAAATCAGAAGAAGATAAAGAATCGTTACAGAAACACTGATTTTGAATTCTTCTTTTTTTCGTGCAAAGGCCCAGGTAATAAAAACAATTGCAGCCCCGCATAAAGAAAAGAGCATATTTGTTGGAGAAAAAACTCCCCGGAGTAAATAATTAAAAATAGCATCAACTATATTAAAAAGAATGCCGACAGTAAGTCCCGGTACAAGTCCCAGATAAAAGATTATTGCAACGGTAAAAACTGTATCAAAGAATAAAGGGATATTAAAAGTGTCAAAAACTAAAAAGGTTGTAATTAAATTTAAAAAAATAGATGCTATACAAAATAATGAGATTTTCCAGCAGCGTTTCATATTTATATTATAGTCTATTTTACAAAAATCTCCTATAATTATTTTATGAATCTGGATGATTTGAATGAGGAACAAAGGCAGGCCGTTACAACTACCGAAGGTTATGTTCGTGTAATTGCCGGAGCAGGTTCTGGAAAAACCCGTGCACTCACCTGGCGTTTTGCCTATCTTGTAAACGAAATCGGAATCCTTCCTTCTCATATTTTATGCGTTACCTTTACAAATAAGGCTGCCGCAGAAATGCGAAAAAGAATCCGTGAGCTTACAGGTGACAATGACACAGGCTATGTTTCTACTTTCCACGGCTTTTGCGTAAGCGTTCTACAGGAAGATTCAAATGCTGTGTCTTATCCAAAAAGTTTTCTTGTTCTCGATAATTCAGACATCAACGCAATGCTCCAGATTATTTATGAAGAACGCGGCCTTACCCTTCGCCAGATGACCTTCAGCCATGCCCGCGACATGATAGAAATCCGTAAGATTTTTAAGGAGCCTCAGTATTACGAAGACCTCATTACAATGTCGCTCGAACAGATTCATCAGAAGTATATGGCTGCAACAAGGGCCGATGACATAATATTTTACGGCTATCTCTATCAGGAAAAAAAGTGCTTTGGTCTTGATTACAATGACCTTCTCAAATTCGTACTTTATATTTTCCAGACAAATGAAGCAATCCGCCAGAAGTGGCAGGAGCGCCTTGAATACATAATGATAGACGAGTTCCAGGATATTGATCTTATACAGTACGAGCTTATGAAGGCCCTCTGTCCTTATCATAATAATCTCTTTGTAGTTGGCGATCCTGACCAGACAATTTATACCTGGCGTGGTGCAGACATCCGCTATCTTCTTGAGTTTGATAAAAAGTTCCCAGGTGTCCGCACAATAATGATGAACAGAAACTACAGAAGCACTTCCGAAATATTAGCCGCCGCTAACAGCTTGATTGGAAAAAATAAAGGAAGAATTAAAAAGGATTTAGTTAAGGGGGAAGCCTCCCCCTCGCTTCAGCCCGCTTCGCGGTCTTCTGCTACCCCTTCTCCTAGAGGCTCCGCCCCTAAAACCCTGCTTCCGTCTTATTACCATGGTGCCTCTGCAGAAGATGAAGCAGAATACATAACAAAAAAGATCCGTGAGCTCACCTCTCTTGGTTATGAGCTTGGCGACATTGCAATACTCTATCGTGCCCACTTTGTAAGCCGGCCAATAGAAGAAGTTTTTCAGCGTGAAAAGATTCCTTATACACTCAACTCCGGTCTCCCTTTTTTTGACCGTGCAGAAATAAAAGATGCTCTTTCATATCTCAGAATGATTGCATATAAAGATGACCTTTCATTTTTGCGTACTGTAAATCAGCCAAAAAGAAATGTTGGTGAAAGGCGTATAAAAGCTCTTAAAGAGTTTGTTGAGGCTAACGGAGGCTCTCTTTACGATGCCCTAAAGCTTATGGTTGGAGACCAGCTTTTTGCAAATACAACTGCACAGAAATATATAGACCTGATAGAAAGCTTTTCTGCAACTTATCATGGCCGTCAGATCTCAGAAGTCTTCAGTCATCTTATAAACGAAAGTGGTTACGAACTTGCTCTTAGGACAGAAGGTAGCCAGGAAAGACTGGATAATCTTGCAGAACTAAAGCAGTCTATTTATGAATACGAAACTTCCTGTGGAGAAGAATGCAGCCTTGAAAATTATCTTGCTCATGCAGCTCTTTACACAAATGCGGATATTGCAAATACAAAAAATGCCATCAGACTGATGACAGTACACACTGCCAAGGGACTTGAGTTTCCTGTTGTATTTATAGCTGGCTTAAATGAAAATACCTTCCCAAGTAAAAAGACAGACACCCTTGAAGCAATGGAAGAAGAACGCCGCCTTGCCTTTGTAGCAGTAACGCGTGCCCAGAAACTTTTGTATCTTACAGAAGCAGAAGGCTTTTCTCAGGTAACAGGAGGCCGCTACCCTTCACGTTTTATTTTTGACATTGACCGGCCGCTGCTAAATTACGAAGTAGAACTTCCTCAGCAGCTGATTGCAAAAACAAAGCTTTATGTTCAGGAAAGCCAGACTAAGCTGCAAAAAAAATCCGAGCTCGCAGGCCTCGCCAAAGGCGACACCGTTGAGCACGGAATCCTTGGCCGCGGAATCGTCTTAGAAATTGACGAAACCGCCGGAACCTACACAATACAATTTGAAAAAACTTCAACGCCTCGAAAAATGTCTTTCAAGGCACCGATAAAGAAAGTCTGATGATTACTGTACATTAATTAAATTATCAAGCAATTCAGAAACTTCAGAGGTCAGACTTTCGTTTTTCGTAAAATATTCCCGGGCTTTCAAAGCCATCTGTCTGGCTTCGTTGGGCTTTTCCATATAGTAGTACTGATATGCATAGTGGAAATAAAGGTTTTCACAGGCCTTTGCGTCAGATGCATATTTTATAACTGCTTCCTTAAAAAAATCTAATGCAAATTCAGGTTTTCCGGCATTTTCGCATTCTTCCATTATCATCTGGCAAACAGAAGGATTACCAGGTGCATAAGAAAATAATTCCATGGCATTTGCAATAGCTTTACTTTTATTATTTTGAAGAGAATTTAAAGTTATCCTGTATTGAGCAACTCTGTAATCCTTGGGATAAGCCTTTTTACATTCAGCTAAATATTTTTCCGCAGTTTTAAAATCAGAAATACTCATGCCAATTCTTGCAACAACAATATAGGCGTCACTTTGATATTCAGGCTGTTCCTTGTATCCTTCAACTGATTTTTTTACATATTCAATACCATGCTTTCCATCTTCCAACATCCAGAGAATAATACCATAGTGGAAATTATCTGTAGCAGTAAAATCAAATTCCTTTTCTTTCTTTTGATACAGTTTTACAGCTCTTTCTAAATCTTTATTATTGTAATATGAAGTTGCAAGAACACTTAAGGAATAATCATCATAACAACCTTTGTCTAAGGCCTTTTGAAAATTAAAAATTACTTTTTCTCTTAATTCATCCACAGAAATTAACCATTGATCATAATAGCGGTTAATAACATCCTGATAATATAATCCAAGTGCATATTTAAGAATTGCTTTTTCGCCATGTTTTTTTTCAAAGTTTTCTATTGCTTTAACGGGATCAGCCATAGACATTTGAAAGTCTCCATCTGAGGTACGAACTTGATATAAAGTTTCGCCATCTTTCAAATCTTTAAATGCAAAAAGCTGATGCATAATACTGTGAGCAAAATATTGTGTTGAGATTTCAACTCTTTTTGTAAGCAGATATTCATTTTTTTCAGAAGTCTTATAAAACGCACTCTGATACTGCTCTTTTTCTATAAGAGAATCAATTTCTTTCAGCAGATTTTGAGTTTCTTTATCTGCTCCATCGTAAATATCCTTAGAAAAAAGACAGACTGTAAAACAAAATAGAATTGTAATTAATATAATAATTTTTTTCATATTATCATTTTACAGTCTGTTTTTAACATCGTCAATCAAAGTTTTTTTTAAGCATAGTACTGCGCCTGGGCATTCCACAACTCGCTGTATAAGCCGCCGTTTGACATAAGCTTGTCATGGTTACCCTGCTCTACAATTTTTCCTTCATCAAAAACAATTATGTTGTCGCAGAAACGGCAGCTGCTCATACGGTGGCTTATGTAAATCGAAGTCTTGCCTTCAACCATCTGGTCAAAGCGCTGGTAGATTTCGTATTCCGCAACCGGGTCCAGAGCAGAGGTTGGTTCATCCATAATTACAAAAGGAGCGTCCTTATAAAGTGAACGGGCAATTGCAATCTTCTGCGCTTCTCCACCGGAAATTTCAACTCCGTTTTCATCATCATACTGATAAAGAGGAGTATCAAGTCCCTTCTCCATTTTTGCAAGGCCACTTCCAAAGCCCGCATCCTCAAGACATTTAAGAGCATGTTTCCTGTCATATTCATGACTACCAGAAACATTTTCTCCAAGCGGGAAACTGAAGAGATTGAAATCCTGGAAAACAATTGCAAAAAGCTTTACATATTCTTCGTTGTCGTAATAGCGTATGTCTACACCGTTGAGAAGAATCTGTCCTTCAGTCGGTTCATAAAGACGGCAAAGCAGTTTAATAAAAGTAGTCTTACCTGCACCATTTTTTCCGACAACAGCATTTTTTGTTCCAAGAGTAATCTTTTGATTTACATGACGCAAAGCCCAGGTTTCAGAATTTGCATACTTAAAGGAAACATCACGGAATTCAATTTCAAAAACATTGTCATCACGTTTTTCTGTTGGAATTGTTCCATCGTAACGCTTATTCTTGATTTTCATATAATCATAGAAGAAGGACAGATACTGACTTTCCATTTTAAGGCTTACAAAGTTGTTTGAAATACCAGTAATACTTTCTACAAGTTTTGTATAACTTGAAACATACATAATACATTTACCGGTACTTATTAAACCAAATACTGCCTTAAGACCAACATAGATATAGCTTGAAAGCTGCATAAAGCATTGAGAAAGAATCGGGACCATAGAAATCTTAAGATCCTGATTTATCCAGGCGTTACCTTCAACTTCAAGTTTATCATTTGTTTCCTGAACTCTTTTAGTCATGAGTTTCTGCATTTTGTAAAGACGGATATACTTACCGATTGAATAATCAAAAATTAAATTAAACCAGTAAGTAAAATATCTGTTGTAAGAAACATTTTTTTCAAAAAAGACCATCTGAAGTTGAGAGGCTTTTTTGTTAGTCTTATAAGACATAAAGACATGTACTGCAAGAACAAGCAGCATAATGCCAAAGCTGTACCATTTGTTTAAGAAAAATCCGAAAGGTGCAAGGCTGCCAGTCTCTGATATTGTACGAGGAATAAACAATGGAATAATAAGAACAAGTGAATAAATTATTGTAGCAATCTTTTCAATCAGGCTTGCAAGATTATCAATAAAGCTTCGGATATCTCCACCTGCTGTCATACCATCTTTTGCCTTTTTATACATATCAAGAGTTTCATGTTTTTCAAGAATATCAAAATCGATATCCATTGTTTTATCCACGAGCATCTTGTTTATTCTTTGTGTAAGCTCATGCTTCTTAACCCAGTTTACCAGTTCGAGTGCCCAGCGGATAAGTACAAGAGCAGAATCAATACAGACCATTATGATTGCATTTTTGAAAATTGATTCAAAAGAATCGAGCCTGAAAAGTCCGTCCAGAATCAGGCTGGAAAAATAAATTGAAACAAAAGGCTGGCCTGCAGCAATTATTCTTACAATAAAAACAAATGTTATATAGCCAGGAACAATACGGTGTGTAAGATTTAAAACCTTTGAAACTGTTCCACGTGTACTTTCTTTAGTTTTCATTTGCTGCCTCCTCTTCCTTTGATTCTTTATAGTAGTGACTCTGAATATCAAAAATCTCTCTGTATTTTCCGCCCTTTTTCATAAGCTGATCGTGACTGCCCTCTTCTACAATCTGGCCGCCATCCAGGAATAAAATACGGTCACAGAACTTTGTACTAGCAAGTCTGTGGGAAATAAAAACTGCAGTTTTATTCGAAGCCATCTGATTGTATTCTTCGTAAATACGGCTTTCTGCAATCGGGTCAAGGGCGCTTGTCGGTTCATCAAGAATCAAGACTGGACCGTCCTTGTACATTGCTTTTGCGAGCAGCAGCTTCTGTGTTTCACCGCCGGAAAGAACAACTCCCTTTTCATCAAGAGTTTGTGTAATATAAGTTTCTTCCTTTTTGCTGAGGGAGTTTATCTTTTCAAGTAAACCAGCATTTTCAAGACAGGCCATCATTTTTTTTCGGTCTGCATTTTCCGGCTCACAGCCACAGACATTTTCTGCAATAGAAAGAGCAATTGGAGATGTATCCTGAAAGAGAACACTTATCATATCCTGATACTTTTCTACACCAATATCATTTATGCTTTTGCCGTCAATAAGAATTTCTCCACTGGTAGGAGGATAAAGGCCACAAAGAAGTTTTACTATTGTTGTCTTACCCGCTCCATTATTTCCAACTAAGGCAATTTTTTCGTCAGCATTAATTTTAAAACTAACATTTGTTAGTACAGGTCTTTCACTTCCCTCATAAGTAAAGCTTACATTCTGAAACTCAATTGAAGGTGCTGTAAGGTTCTGTCCCTTAATTGCTTCTTGAGCAGAGTTAATGGATGAAGTCAAAGTGTCTGTATTCTCATTATGCTCAAACACATCCTTCTGCTTCATAAAATCATGATAGTCATTGAACTGATGGCTGGCATCACGAAGATCTGCAAAATGCATAGAGACATCATAAATGTACTGAGAAAAGCTTGCTATAATTCCTAAATAAATTGTGAAGGTCGCAGCATCAATCTGCCCTGTAAGAACCTTATGAATCAAAAGTGTATAAGCAAGCCAGTCTCGAAGAAAATTAAAGCTTGTATCAGCTAAGGTTGGGTAATACCATTTAAGCTGGTACTGATAGCGGAACTTTTTGTAAACATTAATCATCAAATCAAAATGATAATCAAAAAGTTTTTTGAGACCAAAAATTCTAATGTCTTTCCCTGCACTAATATTCATACTGTTTCTTTCGTAGTAGTTCATTTTTCGCCAGGGCTCAGAAAAACTCTCGCGGTGAGAATCTCCAAACTTAACGGCATGATTACGAATCAAAACATCTATTACAAACATACAGAGGGTAACTGAAAGAATCTTCCAGTCCAGCATAAAAATCACAGTACCGTAACTGAAGACACCTAAAATGATAATAATAAATTCAAGGGTAAGCGTAGAAACCCGCTCGGCACCTTCATAATTACCGTTTACTCCCTGAATACCCTTACCCATAATTTTCTGCTTAGGTTGAGGTTCAATATTCAGGTAATCGGTGTTGATAGCCTTTTTTATAAAATCAAACATAAAAACACCGACTCTGGTATAAGTGTGCTTCATCTGCATTTTCTTTTCACAGAAAGTCTTTATGCCCGAAAAGACACACATAGAAAGAACTGTAATTCCAATGTAATTTAAAAATATCTTTACGCTGCCACTTGTAATTCCTTTAATTGCCATAGCAGGAATCAGCGTATTGATAAAAGGCAGCGAAACAGAAATCACGATATAAATCAGCACAAGAGGAATTGCCGTTGGATATCGCTTAAACATTGCCTTATAAACAATAAAGGCATTCTGAAAAATCGTGTTGCGCTTTGTTTTTTCTGCGTCCTTCATAGAACCCCCGTAATTTTAGTATGTGCTGAATATATCAGAAAAAAAGTCCTGCTTTTGAAATAAGTACACGAACTGTAAGAAATTGTGCACGAAATGTAAGGAGGGGAAAGCCTTCCCCTCGCTTCAGCCAGCAAAGCTGTCTTGCGCTACCCCTTCTGCGGGGACACCCCGCAACGCCCCGCTTACAAAGGCAGCATAACCTCAGTTGCGAAAATACCAGGTTCATTCTTGCGGTTTACGTATCCGTTATATTTTTCTGCAAGCTTGTCTATACGTCTAAGACCAAAGCCGTGTTCACCAAGTTTACATGTAACCAATTCTGAAAGCTTCTTACGTTTCTTTTCACAGGTAGAGTTTGTAACAGAAATATAAAGCTGACTTTTAAAAAGCCCTATGTAAACTCGGATAAATCGCTGCGGAGAAGCTCCCCCCTTTTTCGAACAGCAGGAAATTTTTTCGCAGGCTTCAATTGCATTATCCATAAGATTTCCAACAATAGCACAAAGATGTACATCAGAAATCTTTAAGTCCTGAGGCACTTTAGCAGTGCAGTTTACATCAATATTATTTTTGCGGGCTATAGAAACCTTGCTGCTTAAAATCGCATCCAGACCAACATTGCCCGTTCTGATTGCAATATCAATTGAGTCAAGATCTTTTTCAAGGTTATCAAGATATTCAGAAAGCTCCTGCTTCTTACCCATCTCAAGCATAGCCTTAATCGACTGCATATGATTGTGATAGTCATGCCGCCAGGCCCTCATTGTCTGATAAATATTCTGAACTTCATCCCTCTGCTTTTTAAGAAGAGAGTCCTGAAAATCTGACAGTCTCCTGTCATATTTATGTTTGAGAATAAGAATTGTAATTAAGATAGAAAGACAGGCGCTTGCAAAAGCTGCCAGTAAACACATTATTAAATTATTCACAAATATAATTATACACTATTTTCTAAAAAACGCTATAAAGGCCTCATTAAGGTCTTTATAGACACCTCGCGCAACAGGAAGCGATTCTCCGTTATCCAGAAGACAATCTGTTCGAGTAATACGTTCAACATGAGAAAGATTTACCAGAAGGCCGCGTCGCAGACAGAAAAATTCCTTGTCACTAAAGCTTTCTGCTGTTTCAGAAAAACCTGCTTTCCATTCACGTTCAAAATCAAGACCTTTCATAAATACATAATGGCCACGCGCTTCAATATAAATGATTTTATCAAATGAGATTTTTTCCAGATCAGAGCCCTGTCCAAGTACAAAATAATCATCAGCTTTTTTCTGTCGCTCTTTCCAGATATTATCCAGCAGTACATTTAAAACTTCAGCCTTTACCGGCTTTAAAATATAACGCACTGCCCCAACCTCATAGCCTTCAATTGCATAGTCGGGAACTCCGGTAATAAAAATGATTACAGCATCGCAGCCCCGTCGCCTCAAAGTTTTTGCCAGTTCCATGCCATTCATGTTTTTCATCTGGATATCAAAAATCAAAAGATCATAAGGAGCCTTATCTTCAATTTCAAAAAGAAACTGTTCAGAAGAAATGTATGTATCTATTTCAATCGGACAGCCTGCAGCAGCCGCCCATTCTTTTACCAGAGACGTCTCAAAATCAAGAATTACTTTTTCATCTTCACAAATTGCTATGCGGAACATTTTTTATTTGATTGCCTTCCCGTCAGAAAAAGCTTTTCCAACGGATTCTCCAAGTACATTATAATTGTGGCTTACAGGATCGTAGCAGATTGGTTTTAGTTTAGAAGAATCAATTTTGCCGTCTGTTAGAACAGACTCATCAGCGCTTACATTTATAATGTTTCCAACAATGTAGTCGCTGCCTTCACTCATCTGGGCAAGTTCGCATTCAAGTACCATTGGAAGTTCGTTGAGAACAGGAGCATCTACAAACTCAGACTTCGTAACTGTAAAGCCTGCCTTTTTGATTTTATCAGGCTCTTTGTTGCCGCTTACAATTCCAAAATAATCGCATTCTTTTACGTGATCTGCATCTGCAATGCTTACTGTAAAGGCCTTGCGGGCAGCGATATTTTTTGTGGTTTTGTGACTTTTATCCAGGCAGATTCCAATCTGGTTTGTATCGTGAATTCCACCCCATGCTGCATTCATGGCATCCGGATTTCCATTCTCATCATAAGTAGCAATAATTAATACCGGCATAGGATATAAATAAGTTTGTTTTCCAAAATTCTTTTTCATAATTAGCCTCCGTCTTTTATTATATATTTAAGCAAAAAAAAAGACAGCCTTGTATGACTGTCTTTTTGAAGTTCCCTTAGATTTTCATGTTCATTACATCTCGAACTTCTTCGAGAGTCTTAATACCAATCTCACGGGCACGGGCTGCACCGTCAAGTAATACCTTTCTGATGTAATCAGGATTCTTTTCAAGGCGGGCACGTTCTTCGCGCAACGGGCGGAGCTTTTCGTTGAGTGCTTCTGTAAGAGTTGCCTTGAGCATTCCGCCACCGCCATCACCAATACGCGCAGCAATTGCAGCTGGCTCTTCACCAGTACAAAGGCTGATCAGCATAAGAAGATTTGCAACTTCAGGGCGGTTTACAGGATCATAAGTGATGTTGCGGTCCTGGTCTGTCTTTGCCTTTTTGATAAGTTTTGCAGTTTCGTCTTCTGTAGCAGAAAGCATTACTGCGTTACCGCGGCTCTTAGACATCTTCTGGCTTCCGTCGAGACCAAGAATCATTGGAGTTTTAGAAAGCAAAGCCTGTGGCTCTGGGAATACAGGTTCTTTACCCATATCTGTACAGAACTTTTTGTTGAAACGGCTTGCAATTGTACGTGTCATTTCAAGGTGTGGAAGCTGGTCTTTTCCTACAGGAACAACATTTCCCTTACAGAAAAGAATATCGCAGGCCTGATGAACAGGATATGTATACATTCCGGCATTTACATTTTTAAGACCGGCAGATTCAATTTCTTCTTTTACAGTCGGGTTACGGCTGAGTTCAGCATTTGATACCAGAGTAAGGAAAGGAATCATAAGCTGATTACATTCAGGAACATAGCTGTGAGGATAAATGATTACATCCTGCTTTTCCGGATTGATACCTGCAGCAAGGTAGTCGATTACAAGCTGCTTTGTATTCTGACTGATTTTATCAAATGCATCGTGATCTGTAAGAACCTGGTAGTCTGCAATGAGAATCATTGTTGGAACGCCAAGATTTGCAAGACGAACACGATTCTGCAATGAACCAAAGTAATGACCGATATGGAGCAGTCCTGTAGGACGGTCACCGGTAAGTACGCGGTATTTCTTTGGATTTTTAATCAGGTCTTCTTCGATTTTATGGCTGCGTTCAAGAGCAGCCTCAAAACTTTTATTTATGTCTGTGTACTGAATTTCTTCACTCATTTTTTTACCTCTGTTTTATATTGGTTATTATATAGAGAAACACCCCTTTTTTCAATAAAGGCCTTCTATAAAATTGTCTCTACATTCCAAACCACTGGGCTGCAGTCTGGTCTGCTGTCTGCAAAAGTACAACAAGAGGATTCTGCAGGAAGTTTGAATAATTAAAAGTCTCGCTGTCTGAAAGATCAGAAAAGCCCATGTGGCGACTTACTGCTTCTATTACCATTCGGTTGTTTATAAGAGATGGCAGGATTTCCAGCATCATCAAAACTGATTCATTTCCGTGGCCAAGGTTGCGGTTTTCAGAACGTGTTTTATAGAAAGGCTGTTTTACCCAGTTGCCAGTAATGTCTTTTGTGTTGCGGTACTCAACCCCGTAAAAGCCTGTCTTACAGAAGTCGTGACAAAGGGCTGCTACGAAAATATCGTAGGCACGTACTGTGTACTTGTCCGCTTCAGGAGAAGCAAAAAAGTTTTCCAGCAAAGGATGGGAAAAAACAAGACTCTGTTTAATAACCATAAGTGTATGAAGAGAAAGGCCACCCTTGAAGTTTCCGTGAAAGCGGGTTGAAGCAGGTGCTGTCCAGAAGTCTGTTCGGTCAAGCCAGTCTTTCATGCTGGCTGCCTCTGTTGCATCCTTCATAATGTAATCTATCATTTCTGTGATACAGGGTTTGATTGATTCCATTGCAAAACCAGTACCGCTCTGGTTAGCTGCAAACTCATTAAATATATCAAGCAGCTCATTTACTTCAGTATATAATTCCTGTCTTTCATTTGTTTCCATTTTTTACCTCATTTAATCAAGAATTGTAATTTCAACTCTGCGGTTTCGGGCACGGCCTTCTGCTGTTTCATTTGAATCTATAGGCTTTCTGCCACCCCAACCTTTGCAGATAAATCTTTCAGTTTTAATTCCCCTCTGGCTCAAGGCCTGGGCTACAGCTCTTGCACGTTCTTCAGAAAGTTCCTGTTCATCACCTTCTTCTCCAACACGGGCTGTATGTCCTTCCACAAGAAGTCTTGCATCTGTCTTTTTAAGTACTCTTGCAATCTGGTCAAGTCTTACTGCTTCACCATCTTCCAGTTCTGCACTGTTAGGCTTAAATAACAGATTTCTTAATGCGAGTCTGATTCCAGCTGCAGTCTCCTCAATTTCAATATCATTTTCTTCTGCAATCTGTCTTGTATAATCAATCAAATCTGATTTTTTAGATTCTTCTATTGCAGGTGGATATTCAGTAAAAAGCGCAATCGTTCCCTTGAACTGAACTTTATTTCCATCTGAATAAATAAAAGTTTCATCCACACTATCGCGCATAACAAGCATATTTCCAGTGTCTTTGCTTACATAAATTGTTGCATTGTGAGTTCCCTGTGCCTGGGAAAGACTTTTGTCTCCGTTAAAATCAATATAAGATGAACCGCTGCCAGAACCATAGCGTGTCGCCCATTTTGCTCCTATCAGATAAACCTCATCGTCATTATACAATTCATCACGAAGATAAGTATACTGAACATAAAACGGTATACGGGTTGGAATTCCTTTATCGAGAGGATCCACTGCCCTTACCGCCTGCCCATTCCAGCAGTCGCCAGGCTTCACTTTATCTTTAGGAAAAGTCGGAAAGCTTCTGAAACTCGGATATCCGTAATCTTCAATCATTGTAAAATTACCATCAGACGTAATTTTAAATACCGAAGGGATTGAGTCATCTATTCCCTGTCCAACCTCTTGTAAAGCCCGCTGAGTTTTCTGCTGGACAAAAAAGTTTCCTTCGTATAGAAAACCATTTTTAGAAGTTACCGGAATTATAAAAGAAGAAACTTCACGGCTGGTAAGTCCTGTATACTTTCCATTATCATAACGTCGCAAATCCGTACGCTCTCGCAGCATATAATTTTTACTGCCATTGTAAGTAATCAGTGTTTGTGAAAAAAGAAAATCTGAAAATAAAATAAAAGCCGCTGCAAGAAGAAATCGTTTCATTTAGATTCCAAGATCCTCGCCAACGAGAATTACTTTAATGCGGCCTTCCGGCTTACAGATTCT
>JAEEGJ010018311.1_pt1 | contig 15661 bp, 11 predicted proteins | sample 8958761 | NCBI WGS metagenome assembly JAEEGJ01 (sample SAMN16246546, study PRJNA631951) | gut metagenome | biome: gut microbiome; feature: rumen; material: RS-attached | host: Bos | place: Iran: Karaj | collected 2018-10
ACTTTACTCCGGCGTATTCCGCAACGAGCCTTTCGACCTCGTTGATATTCTCTCCTGCTGTTGTGATCCAGTTCTTTTCAAACGCATCATTCACCCACTTCTGCTCGTCACCGTGCATAGTAGGAGAGGAAAGCCATATTTTCTCTGCAAACGGCTTTGCATTGCTTTTGTTTACAAACATCCAAATACCTTCTCCATAAAATTATTGATATTCTTTCAGACAGTTATGTTTTCAAAAATATTAATGTGACTTTATAGGTTCCTCGTAGTCACACACACAAATTTATTATACTATTCAGCGCCCTAAAAATCAATCCCTAATTCACATATTTATAGCCTGTTACTGTTTTTTCGGCAATTTGTACAAGTTTATTTTCCCAAGCATATTTAATGTCTGCTCAACAACTAAAAACGGGCTTTTTGCAGATATTAAAAGCATATTTTCATTTGTCGGGGGCAATGCCTGCAGTTTTCCCTTGCTTTAGCCTTACGCCGGTAATTTAAGGAACACTGATACATCAGCATAAGAAAGATGACCGCTCTGAAGCGGTCATCTTTTGATACACCGATTATCAGGAGCTTTCCCGCAGGAAATGATCTCACTCTGTGGTATTCTCCTGCTGTTCGCTCAAAGAAAAATAAAAGCTGACTATCATTCTTTCATCGTCCCTGCCGTAGTTTATACCGCAGCCCTCCGGGACCGCACCGTACAGCTCCTCGGAACCTGCGCCCTCTCCCATCAGTTTGACTGCCATCTGATAAGCCGTATCGTCATCAAACATTATCTCTGCTTTTTTATCCTTGTAATGTCTGCGTATCACGTCCGCAATTTTATCCGGATCGAAGCTGCTCAGGTACGAACCGTCTTCGATGTAGAAATACTTGTCATAGGAATCACATTGCGGGATGAAAGAGTTTTTCCCCTTTTCAAGATTGTGGTCAATGCCGAAGTGCTCGTCATCGGACATAAAGTAGTAATGGGTAATGTTTGTAAAGCCGTCCTCATTTTCATAAGCCGGATCGTCCCAGGTAAGATCAATCCAGTAGTATTTATCTCCGAGTCTTATGTAATTCCATTTACGGCTGTCATTATTGATGATACCGCACTCGAAACCGAGCCTGTTCATAATGTACTTGAACGCCTCAGAATACCCGGAAGACTGTGACTGTCCCCTTACAAGGCAGCCGTATATGGAATTTGTGAAATCGTCAGTGTCATCAGACTGATACCATGTTTTTCTGATAATGCTGTCATGTACAGAGAGTATCTTTTCCCAGTCAGAAGCACCTTCCGGGATATCGTCTATTATACTGTCCGCAGCGTCAGAGATCTTGCCGCACATTGTTTTCACTTCGTCCATTGACATATTAATGTCCGAGGGACTTACGCTGAACTCATGTACATCACTATTACCCGAAGTACCTATTGATGATGAACCTGTCCAGAAAAATTCAGGATGATCTTGTGAAACTCTTTTGAAGGTATTGAATATCTTTTCTGAATCGACCGCGCCGTAGAATCTCATTTCAGTTTCAAACGCGGACAAATGCTCATATATAGCATTGTACAGTTCCTCATCACTGCCAATTTTTTCCGCGTTTCTATGCTGATCTCCTGTTGGGGAATAATTATCGTAATTGCTGTCATCAAAATGCACACATCCGCATAATAAAGACAGTACCGCAACAAAGAGCAGCGGTAATATTGTTTTTCTCATTCAGGCGCCTCCTTTTCAGATATTGACCGGTGATCTGATCCTGAAGTTCAGGTAATATACTATTATGATGCCACAATCCATATGATTTGTCAAGTACAATATGGGCATATACCTGTATCAGCAGCGGACGCAAAAGCGCCGCTCACATGAGCGGCGCTTCGGAACACATTCTTTTGTTATTACTCAGCGGCTCTTTTGCAGCTGAGAACTATATCGCATATCTTGTCCACAGTTTCGATACTGAGGTCAGCATATAGCGGAAGAGTAAGTACGCGCTTGCTGATATGCAGTGCGATAGGAGTTTCATTCACGTCATACGCGCCGTGGAAGCAGTCAAAGGTATTAGTCAGCGGATAGAAATACTTTCTTGCGACTATATCATTTTCAGCCAGTGCGGCAAATACTTCATTTCTGCTCGCGCCGAACTCCATCTCGTCAAATACGACCGGCATATATGCGTAATTCGCCTCTACTCCGGGCTGCTCTCCGCAAAGCTTTATACCGCTCACACCCGAAAGTCTCTCGCGGTAATGCTCCACAACAGCCCTGCGCTTTGCGATCTCCTCGTCTATATGACGGAGATTGCATATACCCATAGCGGCCTGGAACTCGTTCATTTTAGCGTTTCCGCCAACGAACTCAACGCTCTCCGTGCCGCGTATACCGAAGTTCTTCATATCATTCAGCTTCTGAACAAGTGAATTATCATGGAAGCATACAGCTCCGCCCTCTATGGTGTTGAACACCTTGGTGGCGTGGAAGCTGAACATGGAAGCGTCGCCGAAGTTTGCGGTGCTTACGCCGTTGTATCTTACCCCGAAAGCGTGAGCCGCGTCATAAATGACCTTCAGTCCGTACTTTGCGGCTATCCTTTTTATGCTCTTTACATCGCACAGATTACCGTAAACGTGTACAGGCACGATAGCGCAGGTCCTGTCGGTGATAAGGCTTTCGATCTTGCTGACGTCGATGGTGTAATCGTCCTTGTTGATGTCACAGAAGACCGGCTTCAGGTTGTTTCTCACGATAGCGTGAGTAGTTGAAGCGAAAGTGAACGGAGTAGTGATTACCTCGCCGTTGCGTGGGAGGTTCATTGCAGCGAGAACATTCTCAAGTGCAAGGTGACCGTTCGTATAAAGGACTACGTTCGGCACTCCGAGGAACTGCTCCAGCTCAGCCTGGAGCTCCTTGTGCTTTGCGCCCATATTAGTCAGCCAGTGGCTGTCCCAGAGCTCTTTTATCTCTTCACAGTACTCCTCAAAAGAGGGCATTGAAGAACGTGTAACAAGAATTTTATCTGCCATATTTATCCCCTCGCAGTATTACTTTTTCAGATTTGAAACTATGAGCTTTCTCTTGAGGGAATTCATTACAGGGATATCCTCCACGTACTCAACAATGATATCAGCGCCTTCGCCGAGAGTCTTCTTGAAGCCTTCAACTTCCTTGTCAACATTCGGCTTTTCGTCTGTATTTGAAGTTATCTTCAGTCTGTAGGTATCCTTTGTCTCCTGAATGAACTGCCACTGCTCTATGCCGTGTGAAAGGCGCATTGTGCGGCAGAGGAGGAATGGTGAAACGACCTCTCCCTTGAGATCGTAGATAAGATCCATTCTTCTTCCGAGGAGCTCGGTGAACACAGGGAAATCGCCGTCTGATTCAACGCTCATCTTTGCAACGTCGCCCGTGTCGTAACGGATCATCGGGAAAGCCTTGTTATAGAGATCGGTGATAACGATCCTTCCGAGTTCGCCGGGTTCAGCCTTTTCGTCCGAATCGAACTTGAGTATCTCAAAGTAATACGAAGCCCAGTTGAGTCTGAACTTTCCGCTTATACCGGTCTCCTGACCGAGTATGCCCTGCTCTGTATTTGAATAACGCGCGTATACTCCGACGTCCTTGCCGAAGTAGTCCTTGAGCTTGTCCTTTACCTCGTCGGTCAGTGTCTCTGAAGTTGAGATGATAGTCTTTATGCTTGAAGTATTCTCCTTGAAAGCGTGCTTCCAGAAATCAACTGCAGTTTCGAGAGTTGAAGGATAAGCGATAAGGGCGGTACACTTCTTTTCCACCATTACGTGGTAGTAATTCTTCAGATTCTCAGCGCTGAGGTTGCAGATATCGAGCTGCCAGATATTATCTCTCTCCTGCTCCTCAGGAGTTGCAGTAGGCTTGGCTCTGAGGTAGCACATAGGATCGTGGTCGGCATAGCCAGCAAGAGCGCCGAAGTATTTGAGGTCGGCAAGATGACGCTCTCTCTTTGCGAGGTCCTGAACGACAGTGAAAGGTATGCCTGTAGAACCTGATGTATGCATCTTATGAGTCTTTATGTTATCAAAGGAATGAACGACAACATCATCGTAATTCTCGTTGAGAATAGTCTTGTTCATTACCGGGAAGTCCTCTATGCGTTTTGCGTCCTTGTACTTTGCATAGAAAGCGGTATTTTCAGAAGCATACTTCATAAGCGCAAGAAGCTGCTCCGGCATTCCGCCGCTGCTTATTACAGCCGCGTATTCCTTGTCCTCCATTTTTCTGCTCACATCGTTCATCTGAACTCTGAGGGCGTCGCTGTACTCGATTCCTTCGGTAAACAATTCTTTCATAGCTATACAGCCGTTCCTTTCCATATAAACTTCTTCTTTTATCTCCATAAGACGGTAAAGCGTACTTATGACAGGCAGTTCAAGACCATGCTTTTTTCCGAGTTCGAGCGCAGTACCCGCAAGGTACTGGTTCTCGGTCTTTCTTTCGTTGATAACGTCCATGAGCATAGACGTTTTCTTGCTTCCTATGTATGTTACATAATAGTTTATGATATCGTCTATATCAGACTCGCCGAGTTCCACGTTCTCGGCTTCGGCGATGCCGAGAAATTCATGCATAGCCTGTCTGCAGAGCTCCTGCAGGTCGGAGAAATGCTTGAAGATGGAATAATCGGCACCTGTAAGTGCGGTTATACTGTTTCCTGCGACGTTGAGCATCCACTTTTTCCATACCATCTTCTTGATGTTCTTCTCATAAAAAGCAGGCATTCCCGAATCCACAATGGCAGCGACCGCCTTTTCAGCCTTGTCCGGGAATATGTCGCTTCCGATGTGGAGCTCTCCGGGATTGCGGTATGTAAATCCTTCCGGAACTATCTCCGTATTCGGTCCCTGCATATAGCCGCGGAGAACGATACGGTCAGGGAAGGTCTCCCTGAAGAGCTCATAGGAATATATACCGTTCTGCAAAGGGAGTATGATAGTATTTTCATTTACGAACGGAGCGATATTCACCACTGAGTTTTTCAGATCATAGTTCTTTATGCATATAAGGAGCAGATCCGCGATCTTTCCCTGTGTATCCTTGTCGGTGCGTATATCGGGATCGAAGAGATCGCCGTTAACGTAAGTTTCCTTTGAGAGTATCAGCTTTTTGATGTCCTCGCTTGCGATAAGGAAAAAATCATTGCCGTATTTTTTATAAAGCTTATGAGCGATAGGAGTACCTATAGCGCCCAGACCAATCAGACCTATTTTCATTTCAAGCCCCCGCAGATCAATACAATCTTTCAATAATTCCGGTGTCGAACAAGCCTATCAGCATATTCTCACCTTTTTCATCGTAAACCCTGAATACGTCCTGTATCCTGTCAATGCTCTCCTTCAGCTTCTCCTTGCTGTCGGACACTATAAAGAAACGGCATACGATCTGTTTCAGAGTACCCTCACCCGTAACGGTGTCACCCTCGTTGTAGCTCGGTCTGATATCCACGACATCAGGCATTGCCTTTATCTCGTCAAGACCGGTCATTCTGGAGATAGTGCCAAGCTTTACTATAGGTGAAAGCTTACAGGATATCCTTGAAGGTTTCGGATCGCTGAGCGGAGCGAGATCCTTATCAGCGACCTTTCCGTAAAGGGCGTAATTGATGTACAGCTCCTTGGCGTCTATGCCCGATACCTTTGAGATTATCAGGTGCTCCTGAGCGCCGTTGAGGCGGTAACCCGGTTCATATGTCCTCACGATGCCGTCCTTGTCGACGAAGCACTGAAAGAATATGGAACCGTTGTCAAGTCCGAGGCCCTTTATCATATTCTTTACCGCCTGATCCGAATGTTTCAGGTAAGAGTCGATATATCTTGACGGATAGATATATGATGTAGGCAGCTGAACAAGTTCTTTCCTTGCCTTATATGTATATCTGTCGCACATTCCCACAAATATGGGATTGCCGTCCTGCATTACGTAATAGGAGATGACCTCATCGCCTGTCATATATTCTTCTATGAGGTATTTGCCCGACCTTGAGAACTCAAGTGCGTGCTCCACGGCTCTGCTGAGCTCCTCACGGCTGTGGCAGACTGTTATGCCCTTTGAACTGCAGCCGTCCACCGGCTTGACGATGACCGGATATTCCACGCTGTCAAGGTCGTCCGGGGAATACTCCCTTATGGTAGGCACACCGTATTCCCTGCATTTATTCTTAAAGTGATCCTTTCTTGTCATTATCTCAAAAGCACTGATGTCCGAATAAGCAGGCAGACCGAGTCTTTCGCATACCTTGCAGTACGCAGGGAGGAGTGCTTCCGCAACACCAACGACAACGCCGTCCACCTTTTCTCTCTGAGCAAGCCCGACCAGCGCGTCAACGTCAACCGCGTTGATATTCTCTGCCTGATCGGCGTATTTCTTTGCAAAAGCGTTCGGATCATAATCCGTAACGATAGTATATATACCCATTTCCTTTGCTTTAAGGATAAGGCTCACGGTTTCGGGATTTGCTCCCAGGATCAGAATCTTCTTCATTTTTTCTTCCCTTTTCCAATAAGTTTTTTAACAGTTGCGAGCATATACTCAAAGCTGTCTATTTTCAGCAGCTTTGAAGCGCCGGCATAAATAACGGCTCCGAGAACGATCTGTATACACAAAGTGATGACGCTGCCGAATCCCAGGAACTCCACGCAGTATATCGCGGCGCCCATTACCAGTGAAAGGCAGATCTGAGGCAGCATATCCTTCAGCTGTTCGATGTAGCTGTAGCCGAGGAGCTTCTTGTTCGGCCATGCGTTTATTATCTGACAGCAGATGGAAGTGAACAGGAAACTGTATGCCATAGCCTTTACGCTTATCCACATAGTTGCCAGTATCGCAGTCAGACCGACGACCTTTTTGATTATCTCAAGCTTCAGGAAAAGATCGCTCCTGCCCATAGCCTTTATGGCATTCAGATTTGCGGTATGTATAGGATAAAAGGCAAATGTGAAGCAGAATACTCTCAGAAAGATTATACATGGCATCCATTCGTCACCGAGCAGTAGATATATAAGTGAATCCGCACACATAGCCAGTCCTACCATACAAGGCATCATAAGGTAGGTGCTTACCTTAATGGCACGTCTCGTCATGTTCTTTACAGCACTCCTGTCGTCCTGAGCCTGTGAAAGCGTAGGCAGAAGGACGCTGTCTATCGAAGCGTTTATATTGTCCACTATAAGCTTAGGGAATCTCTTTCCCTGATTATAGTACGAAAGATCCGAAGAACTGTACAGCTTACCGATGATGAGCTGTCTCAGATCGTTGTAAACTGTATCTATAAGAGATGACACAAGTATCTTCCAGCCGAAGGAGAAGAGCCCCTTCAGTCTCTCAAAGGAAAACATCTTTTTCGGGCGCCATTTTACAGTTATCCAGAGGATCACAGTATCAACAAGGGTGTTGAACAGCATCTGTGCTACCAGAGCCCATATGCCGAAGCCAAGGAGCGCCATTGTTAGACCGATGACCGCAGCGCCGATAGTACCTCCCAGGGTCGAGAAGAAAAAGCGCTTGAAAAGCATATTTCTCGACACATACGCCTGCTGTACATTCTTGACGCCGGATACTATGATAACGAGGCTCAGTACGCGGATAAGACCCGCGGTAAGACCGGGTTTATTGTAAAAGTCAGCAATAAACGGCGCACTTACGAACATTATGAGATACAGGACTATGCATATCAGCATATTGAAAAAGAAAACGCTTGAAAAATCGAGATCGTCCGCGTCCTTTTTCTGTATCAGCGCGTTGCCGAGACCGCTGTCCACGAATACGTTCATGATCGTTATAAATATCTGTACCAGCGCAACCGAGCCCGACACCTCCGGACCAAGTATACGCGCCAGCAGAACGGTAACAATGAATGTTACGCCGTAAGCGCCGCAGCGCTCAAAGAATCGCCATAAAAAATTGTTGATAACCTTCTCAGAACTCATATTTCATTTCCCATCAAATGGGTATCCTTTCCTATAAACGGGACACGATCGCAGTCCCGCGTTTTCCCGTGTCACAAAACACAAAGCTTTGACAGCTTACCGGAGCTGTTTTGCACAGGCACAAAAAAAGAGATCAGTGCCATGGGGCATTGAACTGCAAAACAATATCATCTGCCTTTCAGGTGATCAGAAAGTCCTTTTACAAACGCCGAGCTTTTCTTTTTTTGCATCTGCCATACCGGCTCTGACAGCTTTCAGCTTCCTGATCTTGTCCTTTTCAAAAAACAGTACCATGAAAGCTTTCTTGTAAGCCTTCCTCAAGTATGGAACGCCGTCCTGAGGGAAGACCTTGCTGTAATCCCTGCCGACCACACGGGAATTTCTGGCAATATAGTAACAGCGCAGGTAATTATGGTTTGTTATGGTCATTATGCGCTTTCCGAAGACCTTGATGTGGTAAGCATTGTGACCGAGGTTATGTTCCAGCAGCACGTTGTTCAGTCTGAACAGCGAATAGCCGTTCTTTCTGAGGTGCCATGAAAACTCTGTATCGACCGAGTCGATGAATAGGTCATCGCGGAAGCCGCCCACATTATTGAACGCCTCAACGCTCACATAGCAGCCTGAGGTTATCAGGTCAGCGACCTTTTCATAAGAGTCGCTCACTTCTACCCTGTCCCTGCTTGAAAAAGTGAACAAAGGTCCCACAGCGCCGATCTTTTCATCCGGGTGCTTGCTGATGAATTCATCATAAGCCTTGACCATGCCCTTCTGCGGGTGTGAATCCTGATCGAGAGTAAGTATCCAGTCAAAACCGCGCTCAGCAGCCTCTCTGCAGCCCTTGTTGAGCGCTGAAGCAATACCGATATTCTTCATCTGCGACAGGATAAGGACCTTTTCCTCAGCCAGTGACTTCACCTGATCCTGAGCATCTTTTTTATCGGAATTATCAACTATGATGATAAGACCGACCTGATCCCTGACTGTTGCTATGCTTTCCTTCAGATCAGCGATATTCGGCTGGAACGTCACGTATAACGCGCAAGAATTCATATAAATTACCTACTTTTTTTCCATAATGATATACACAGGCGTCTCAGCAGCGAGCTGCGCATCGCCGTATAGAACAGCCTGACCTTCGGGGACGAATTATATTTCAGGCTGTTTTTCATAGCCTCCCTGTCATAATTCATGCCGATGAGTCTGTAGCCATTGCTGTAGTAGAGCTTTCTCACCTTTTCCACTGTATCAGCGGGAAGACCGTATTTTTCGATCATTTTCTCCTGTACCTTCAGAAGAGTGGAAGCTCTCGAATAGGACTTCTTTACATCCTTGGTATGGGACGCGCTCTCGCCGAGAACTCTGTACACAGCGGTGATATCGTTTTTCAGGCAGTGTACCTTTGAAGTTGCAAGGAAATGAGCGAAAGTACCGAAGGAGCTGTCGCATGAGGGGATCCTCTTGTACTTGTCAAGCAATTCCTTTCTCAGTACCCATGTCATCGGAGCGGTATAGCCCTTGTTGATGACCCACTCCTCCAGTGTATACTCAGAACGGAATTCTTCGCTTTTTGTATTCAGGAGATCATATTCTGTCTCGCCGGTATTCTGATGATAGAAATTGAAATTTGTATAGCAGAGACCGTAATCGGGGTTAGCCTCAAGAAAATCTACCTGCTTCTGCAGCTTGTTTTCGTCTATCCAGTAGTCGTCACCCTCACAGTAAGCAACGTATTTTCCGCGCAGGATCGGGTTTATTATACCGCTTATGACACCGTCCCCTTTTGAAAACATATTTTCAGTCTCATAAATGGTATGGATTATATTCGGATATTTAGCCTCATATTCCCTGATGACATCTGCCGTATTATCGGGAGAAGCGTCATCATGTACGACTATCTCGAAAGGGAAGGTCGTTTTCTGTATGAGGAATCCGTCGAGGGTCTGCGCTATATACGGACCGTGCTTATAAGTAATGCAGCGTATGGAAACCAATGGCTCGGCTGAACTGCCGCCCTGCCATGAACTCATTATCTCTTCTTCAGTGCGGTTTAACATTTTATCTCCACTTCAATAAATTATTTGTTTTCTGGCAAAACACTGCGGACCTGTACTTGTCCTCGCAATGTCAAAAGCCGCCCCGGGGCGGTCGTAAACTGTTTACAGGATCAGCTTATCCAGCCTCTGACGGCATACCTGCATGGCTGCGCTGTCAGGGCTGGAATTACCGGTAAAATACACGGTATAAGCTGACTATTGAATGCTTTTGAAAAACTTCCTCAGACTGTGAAGCTCATCAGTATTTCATTGTAAAGATGATATCATCAGTAAGGAATACGTTATTGCTGATGTAATAGAAGAATGAAAGCATCTGTCTGCGGAAAAGCATAGTTCCGTGATTTCCCTCAGGAGAAACATAGATCTTGAAATTGAATCCGTTCTTCTTGAAGAGCTTGTCATACTTCTTTACGTACCTTGCGAACTCAGCTCTTTCCTTTACGCTGTATCCCATAAAGAGATGAGCGTTGCTGCTCTTTGAGAATACGAGATCTGAAGCCCTGTTTATCCAGCCTGTGCCGCCCTCTTCATAATAAAGTGACTCAGAAGGGCTGAAGCTTCCGACATTGACGTAGAGGTTTCTGTACAGACAGCCGGCGTAAAGAGCTGCAGCGCCGCCCATCGAGTAACCGCTTACAGACCATGTCTCGCCGGGATCAAAGTATTTGCCGAATGTCTTATCAGAAAGGAAAGCGTTCTTGAGACCGCCCATCTTGTTTCTGATATAGAGGAAAAACAGATCTGAATTCAGATTTGTGTTATCTCTGTCATTCATAACAAGAGTAGGCATAATGATGATCATAGGCTTGATGTAGCCCTTTGATACCCATGTGTTCATTCTTGCCTTCATGCTGAAATCCTGATTTTCCTTCCATCTGTGACCTGTTCTTCCGCAGAAGAGAACAACAACAGGGTATGTACCCGGAGCTTTAGGTGTTAAGATATAGCCCTGATGTACCTTGTTTCCGCTTTTGACCTCATAGGGCTGTATCTCACCGTAAGGCTCGGTATCTCTTCTTTCCCAGCCTCCCCAGACGTTCCACCAGTCCCAGGCAGCGCTTGCCGTAGTATTCGCAAAACTGAAAGTTAATACGGTAAAAGCCATTACTGCTGTCATCAGCATTGATAAAAACTTCTTAAACTTACTTTTCATTTTCTTCCTCCCAGACCTTTTCATTAGTTTTTATTGCTTGCATCTCTTTTTACATATAAAACTTTTTTTATTACTCCGAATACCAGATTAAGACCTGTCAGCGTCAGGCTAACAGGAATACTCTTATGCTTCGCCTCCCTCCAAAGCTTATAATGCCATCTGATGAGGTTCAGACAGCTATGATTGCTTATTGATCCGGCTCTTCTGCGGTATTCAGACAGATTCCTGCCGAGCAGGAAGCAGTCGGCTTTTGTACAGACCTCAAGCCACATAGCATAATCATTGTTTTTGTCTATACGCTCGATCTGCACCTGTCCGACGTGCCTGCTGTCATACATAACAGTAAGGCATCCGGGCCAGCAATAGCAATACATTCCGATTTTTGACACTTTTCGCGGACCTGACACGACCGTGCCGTTCCGCTTTGAGCTTTCATCTATCTCACAGTAATTCGTATAGCTGAAATGATAATCATTCTTTTCCATAAAGGCGATCTGTTTTTCAAGCTTTTTCGGATGCCACAGATCGTCGCTGTCAAGGAAAGCGATCCAGCGTCCCTTTGCCATTCTCAGAGCCTTGTTCCTTGATTCGGCAGCTCCGCTGTTTACTTCATTCTTTACAAAGATTATCCTCGGATCGTCGAATCCGGAAATAACCTCTTCGGTGTTATCACTCGAACAGTCGTCAACAATTATCAGTTCCCAGTTGGTGTAAGTCTGCGCGAGGACAGATCTTACGGACTCCGCAATAAAGTTCGCTGTATTGTAAGACGGCATAATGATCGAAACCAGTTCAGTCATTATCCTGCTTCCTTTCAGTTATTCTGCACGGGATACGCACCCTTCGAGCATATCCTTATATCATTGAGACAGGGTGCCGGCAGCTGCGGCGATATACGGTCCGCTTTCTGCCGGAGAATACAGCGCAGGAACGCGCACTTCCGGTAAAAATCCCTTTCCAATGCCGAATCCGCATGAGCGTCTTCGCTATGCGGATAGAGACAAAAGGCAGACCGTATGCCGCAATGTCCGCGTTATTACAGCGGACAGGCATAATGCACCCTTTTCATATGATCATAATAAAAGCGTCAGCCCTGCTTTACGAGCAGGCGCTTTGCCAGCTCCTGCTTTATGTAATACTCTTTCTGAGTAACAGCGCCCTTGCTCATAAGGTAATCGCCGTAATCATCAGCAGTAGCCTTGCCGTCCTCAGCGATTCCTTCCTTGATGAATACTTTCTTGAAAGTTTTAAGTACGATCTTCATATCGCCGACAAAGGTAATGCCGCTGTCAACGTAAGTATTATCGTATCTGAGCTTGTCATCCCATACTATAGCGTTTCTTCCGTTGCACTGAGCGAGTCCTGTAAGTCCCTGACGAACGAAGTGGCGCTCGCGCTGCTTATCGGTCATGAAGACCATATCTCTTACGAGGAGCGGTCTCGGACCGACGATAGACATATCGCCCTTGATGATATTGATAAGTTCGCCGAGCTCGTCGCAGGATGAGCTTCTGAGGAACTGACCGTACTTTGTAAGGCGTTTTTCATCCGAAAGGAGCTTTCCGTTCTCGTCCTTCTCGTCAGTCATGGACTTGAACTTTATGAGCTTGAAGATCTTTTCCCTGCCTGTTTTCGGGTCGATCCTGCCGGGTCTTTCCTGTGTGAAGAAGGGATTGCCCTTCATCTTGATGGCGCCAACGACAGTAAGACCGATCATAAGAGGCGACAGAATTATAAAAGCGCCTGTACTGAAGAAGCAGTCGAGAGGACGCTTTATGAAGCGCTCATAGATGCCGGTGGGTCTGTACTTCTTCTTGTATTTTCTGTTTCTGAACTCTTCAGCTCTTTCCGCTATAAAAGCACAGAGTGCAACGATAAACGAGATCCCGGATATGATAGCGGCACTCTTTCCGAAGGACCCCAGCACTTTATTAACATCAAAATTCATAATCAATTCTCCCAATCATTAAAACATCTTTTTATGAAGTTGATATTTTTCCTATCCTCTGATTCGTCCGCATCGGGACATTCCCTTTGTCCTTCATCTGCAGACCTGTATGGACGCACACAGACATTCCCGAAGCCTACGCGCCCGTCGGAAAAGTCTCTGTATCCGCAAGTGTATTTTTTCGCGGAAAACATGATATTTTCCGCACGTTCCGCGATCCGCCGCATTTCCTGCGAACAGATCACAGACACAGGCAGTTCATTATTCCTGCCGGAGAGTCTGATACTCATAATTAACATCCCTTTTTCATTCAAAATCATCAAAAACAAGCAAGATTCCGGTCGCTTTTAAAAAAGCCTTTTATTATTTCTGTATCTTCACCGGCTGCAGAAAAACTCGCAATCAAGCAAAAAAGCTTATTGTTCACAAAATATCAGTCTGCCAACCGATAGCTGTCATTTCCTGCTGAGGAAACGACCTGTCAAACAAGAAGCTGCGTTAATTATTATATCTGCAGAACCGGCAGGGACCGTACAACAGCCGTCGCCGGATCACATTTTTTGATTTGTTGCAAAGACGAGTTAATGAGTATTGTTCAAAATTAAGATAAAAATGCCATTCTTGACGGTATATCCGCACAAAAGAGCGGCAATAACATAAACATCATGTTGATTATAGCACGTTTTATACAACTTGTCAATCAATATTGAACAAGTTGTGTACATATAAACGGAAATTTGTATATATATGCAAAAGAATCAAAAAATTTCCATATTCTTTTATATAATAGTTTTATATCGACATGACCAATCGCACAATAAAGGTCATTGCCGGTAAAAAACCGTATTTTCGGCAGAAAAATGATAAACGCGCAAAAAGCGCCAATATCCCCGGTACTGAGGGCAGATAAGGAGAATATCAGTAAACAGGCATCTCCGCACTTTCTTTCCTTAAAAAAGGACAGCCGGTAATTTCGGCTGTCCTGCAAAATATTAAACCTGGACGAATGTCATACATTGTGCCGGTCACATATTCATGACCGGCACATATTTTTTAATAATTAAGATCAAACACGTGTGTGGATCTGACCGCCTGCAAGAGTCTTGCCCTTTGCAGCTGCCATATCAGAGATATTTACATTCTGATAACCATTCTGAGCGAGCCATGGGAGAACTTCCTCCATAGCTGCTGCTGTTGTTGCGTAGTTCTCGTGGCAGAGTACGATAGCACCCTCAAGCGAACCGTTCTGAGCTGCCTGCTTGATTGTATTTACGATCTGGTCCTTTGAAGCGTTGTTCCAGTCCTGAGTATCGATTGCGCAGGAGATAAGCGGAACATCATAAAGAGCTGACTTGACCTGTCCGCCTCCGTCGAGATAAGGTAATCTCATGAGGTGTGAAGGCTCTGTGCCGATGATGCTCTTGAGCTTGCTGTTGCACTGCTCCCACTCACTTCTGATCTGTGATGAACCCAGTGAACCAAGTGACTGATGTGACTTTGTATGGTTAGCTACTTCCATACCGTTCTGGTACTCATACTGAACCTGCTCATTTGTCTTGATCCAGTCGCTTACGATGAAGAATGTAGCTGTCATGTTGTTCTTGATAAGAGCGTCGATTATTCTGTAAGCGGGGTCTGACTTGCTCTGTGCGCTTGCACCGTCATCGAAGGAGATAGCGCAGAGCTTCTTGCCTGCCTGTACCTGAGCGCCGCCGTTGCCGCCTGTCTGCTGACCGCCTGCGTTGCCCATATCGAAGCCGCCCTGCTGGCCGCCGAACTGGCTCATGTCAAAGCCGCCCTGGCCGCCCTGACCACCGAACTGGCTCATGTCAAAACCGCCCTGGCCACCCTGACCGCCCATCTGGCTCCAGTCAAAGTTGCCCATGTCGAAACCGCCCTGGCCGCCCTGACCGCCGAACTGGCTCCAGTCAAAGTTGCCCATATCAAAGCCGCCCTGGCCGCCCTGACCACCGAACTGGCTCATGTCAAAACCGCCCTGCTGACCGCCGTTATTAACAGCTGCAGTAGTTGTTGTGGTTGTAGTAGCCTTAGTTGTAGTAGTAGTTGTTGTTGCCTTTGTTGTAGCAGTTTCATTTGATGAATAGCTCTCAGGAAGTGTCTTTATAAGACCTAAGAGGTACATCTGGATAGAATTTGCATCGTTTGTAGTGAGTCCGCTGCCAGCCTCATAAACGTCTGCATTTGCAGCGCCCTGATCTGAAAGCTTATACTTGTTGGGGTTAGCGAGTGCCTGAAGAATAGCTACAGCGTCGCCCATATCAATACCGCCGTCGCCGTTAGCGTCACCCCACTTGGAAACCTTGGCATCAAGAGCTGCCTTAAGATCCTGTGTGGTCGTGCTTGTTGTTGTAACAGTAGTTGTTGTGGTAGTAGTTGTAGTAGTAGTAGTTGTTGTTGTTGCTGTTGTCGCAGCTGCAGGAGGATCGATCTTGTTAGCAAGAGCAAGAATATTGTTGTAGAACGACTTAGGCTGGTAGTTGCTGAACGGAAGCGGTGAACCGCCGTTCTGATTAGCTCTCCAGCTTCTC
>JAEEGJ010018312.1_pt1 | contig 15661 bp, 15 predicted proteins | sample 8958761 | NCBI WGS metagenome assembly JAEEGJ01 (sample SAMN16246546, study PRJNA631951) | gut metagenome | biome: gut microbiome; feature: rumen; material: RS-attached | host: Bos | place: Iran: Karaj | collected 2018-10
CTTAACGTCAGGCATAACGTTTATAATAAATGATGATGACGATCTTGAAACTCTCATGGAATTTCTGAATTCCGATCCGAAATTTGAAAATATTGAGATCGGGGATTTTCTGGATGAGTCCGATTTTGATTTCGATTTCGGTAAAGCCCTTAAGGATTATAATAAGTACAAAAAGAAGTCCTGGGGCGGCGATATCGAAAACATATGCATGGAACTGGAAATAGACGGAGATGATTATATTCTGTTTATGACCTGTGTATGCTATGACGATAAGTGGTACATTGCGGAATTCGGCAATTACTTTAGTATGGCATGCGGAGTTCCCGTGTCTGCAAGCGGCTTTTGCCCTGAGGATTCGATTGAAGACTGCTTAAAGTAAAATAGCAGAGCCAGTCTATGACAAAAAACTGAAAATATATAACAATTATGACGATGAATGCTCCCGTATCGGATGATAGTATAACCTTGTAAAGAATGTCATTATATGGGAGCAGGGATTCAGAGATGGAAATAAAGAAAATTTCAGGCGAAACATTCGATCAGGAAAGAGCTCTGTACGGAAGTGACGGTATAGAGGTAACAGGTTGCAGGTTCGACGGACCTGCGGACGGTGAGAGTGCGTTCAAGGAAAGTAAGAACGTAAAGGTTTCAGATTCGTATTTCAATCTCCGCTATCCCTTCTGGCATGACGATCATCTGGAGATAAAGTCCTGTGAGATGACCGATAAATGCCGCGCCGCACTCTGGTATTCGAACGATATCAGAATATCCGATTCAAAGCTTCACGGGATCAAGGCTCTTCGTGAGTGCAATAATGTGATGGTTGAAAATTCAAGCATCATCTCCCCTGAGTTCGGATGGTCCGTTCACGGTCTGAACATGAAGAATTCAAGTGCCGAGAGCGAGTATTTCATGATGCGCTCCGATAAGCTCACATTTGATAATGTTTCACTCAAGGGAAAGTATTCTTTTCAGTACATCGAAGATTCCACATTCACAAACTGCAATTTCGATACCAAGGATTCCTTCTGGCATGCGAAGAATGTCTATGTCAAAGACTGCGTGATCAAGGGAGAATATCTTGCATGGTATTGCGAGAATGTCACATTTGAAAACTGCAGAATAACAGGAACACAGCCCCTGTGCTATTGCAAGGGGCTGAAACTGATAAACTGTGTTATGGAAAATGCGGATCTTTCATTTGAAAAATCAGAAGTTGAGGCTGATATCGTAAGCAGTGTTATCAGCATCAAGAATCCTAAGAGCGGAATCATCCGCGTAAAGGAAGTCTCGGAGATCATCAATGATGATCCTTCTTCGGAGGCTGTGATCGAGATAACCGGCTGATCACCAGTCGGAACTCCAGTCGCCGGAATCGGATCCCCAATCCGAGTAGGAATAATCGTAATGATCGTACCCGCTGTCATAGCTTGATTCGTATCGGGAATTGCTGCCGCTGCTGCCGGACGATCCGCCTGCGTCGGCTATAAAGATCATCAGGATTGTAATGACACCGAGCAAAATAAGGTAAAAAACGGTGAATCCGTTTGGCGCATATGGCGTACCGGACCTAAGTTCGCTTCTGCTCGGTTCTCTGTACAGATCCGCCGGATTGTTTCTCGGATCATTATTATACAGCGCTATTCTTTCTTTTAATTTCTGATATATCTCATTAACGGCATATGCTTCATCCGGACCGTTGTATCTTATCGCACGTTTTCCGTTATCTTTATTCTTATATACAACGTAATATCCGGTTCTTTCGTCTTTGTAAATTCCGAATGCACATCTGCCTTTGTAATTTTCACCGATGTGGAAATGCAGTCTGGCAAATGATATTCCCAGCTTTCTTCCGAACTGTTTAAGCTCATAAATGGTACGCGGACCACCGGCCGAAGCCTGCCTTACGGGATCGTGGGGTGTTCCGCAAAAAGGACAGTTCAGATCTGTCTCTTTCATTAAGTTGTCGCAAAACGTGCATCTGACCATATCAGTTAAAATTATAGCATATTAAACTATAAGTATAATAATTTAACTAAAACTTAAATGACAAAGTGTCCATTAGATTATACAATAAACGAAATACGTTTTCTGTAAGGACAATCCAATGAGCGAGAAAAAGAAAAAAAGAGAGATCGGAAGGACCAGGGCGATAGAGAACAATATCTTTGCCTGCGGTCTTATTATGCGAATCTGCCCTAAGTTTGTTGTGCATAAGGCAATCAGTAAATTCCTCGGATACTTTGAATGGCTGTTCTACAGTGCGTTCTTTATGCGCTTTGTCATAAACGCACTCGAAACGGGACAGGAATTCCCAAGGATCATGATCTTCATTATCGTGGTCACGGTCGTGTTCGGCCCGATGAGCCTTTACAATGCGATCCTGAACGGCAAGATAATTCCCGTGGCAAAAGCCGTGATCAACAAGGGAATCTACCGCAAGCTTTTCAGAAAGTCCAGGAATGTGGAACTTGAATGCTTTGAGGACAGTGATTTCTATAATAAATATACTCTCGCGATGGAGAAGGCCGATGAGAGACTGATCCAGACCGTTGAGGTCGTGTTCGGAACCGTATTCGGTGCGATCGCCAGCGTGTTTGCATTCGCATTCATGTACCAGGTGGACAAGATATCCGTCCTTTTCATTCTTTTCCCGATAATCGGAAACTTCGTATTCAAAAGAATGAACTCGCATCTCGATTATGCGAGAAACAAGGATATGGCTCCCCACAACAGAAGGATCGCATATATCAACCGTGTCATGTACCTGACAGAGTATGCGAAGGAGATGAGGCTTACCGATGTCTTCAAGCTGATGAAGAGACAGTACAAGGAAGCCATAACCGGACTTGCTGATGTCACCAAGAAGTACACCAAGAAGGCGGTATTCCTTCACTGGATGACGGTCATGTTCACCTTCACCTTCATTTTCGAAGGACTGCTGATCTACGGAGCATACAGGACTGTTGTCAGCCACACCATGACTCTTGCACAGCTCTCCGTCATCACGAGTATGATGGTCTCCACTACATGGATACTGATCGGATTCACCGAATCACTCACAGCACTTTTCCAGAACGGTCTGTTCGTCGAGTATCTCAGAAGCTTCCTCGAGTACAAGGAGAAGATTCCCGAGGATACCACAGGCGCCGATCCCGGCACCGAGATCAAAACTCTTGAGTTCAGGGACGTATCGTTCTCATACAAGGATAAGGAAGTTCTCTCACATCTGAATATGGAGTTCAGGGGAGGCAAGACATATGCGCTTGTAGGACATAACGGCGCGGGAAAGACAACGCTCATCAAGCTTCTGCTCAGGTTCTACGATCCGACGGAAGGCGTCATCTTACTGAACGGACGCGATATAAGGGAATACGATCTGCATAAATACCGTGCACTCTTTGCCACGGCATTCCAGGATCACAGGATGTTCTCGATGTCTGTTATCGACAATGTCGTTATGGGTGAGAACATCGATCCTTCGGAAAAAGAAGAAAAGGTCACCGAAGCACTCAAGCTTTCCGGTGCATACGATAAGGTAATGTCTCTTTCAAAGGGACTTAACACCATACTCACACACGAATTCGACGATGAAGGCGCCGTTCTTTCCGGCGGTGAATTCCAGAAGATCGTGGTAGCAAGGGCTTTCGTAAAGGAATGCCCCATCAAGATATTCGACGAGCCGAGCTCGGCGCTCGATCCGATCGCGGAGTCGGAGCTCTTCGACAACATATACGAATCGTGCAGGGACAACACACTCATATTCATATCGCACAGACTCTCATCCGTGCAGAATGCGGACTGGGTATATCTGCTCTCGGGTAAGACAGTTGCAGAGGCCGGATCCCACAGGATGCTGATGGATCAAAACGGAATCTATGCGGATATGTACAGAAAGCAGGCGGTAAATTACCTTGCGCTAAGCTCCGGCGCCGAACCGGAAGAACCTGCGGAAGGAGGTGAAGCCGTATGAAGAAAGTATGGAAGAATCAGCTCTTCTTATGGAATCTGTGCTTTAAGACCTGTCCGGGATACATGATCTATTTCCTTTACGACGGCTTTAGGTATCAGGGAATAATCTTCCTCGAGCACGTTCTCGGAATCCGTTATGTGCTTCACTGCGCGGAATACAATGAGCCCTTCTGGAAGGCACTCCTTTTCATCGGCATCATCCTGATCGTCAACATGATCCAGATCGTGCCGGACGGCTTCTTCATCCACGGATGGAGCTTCAAGTGCAGGCCCAAGCTTTATCAGGCTCTCAAGGAAAAGATGTATGCCAAGGCTGCGGAGATCGATCTGTCCTGTTACGACGATCCCGATTACTACAATGATTTCGTACTCGCGGTCGCAGAGGCCGAAAGCTCTATAGACAGATTCCTGGCGATGTGCAAGAGCATCATGGAAGCACTCACCATCATCTTTACGACGGGTATCTTCTACCTGGTGACGAACGCGACGGGTATCATCTTCGTAACCGCTTCGCTCGTGCTGCGCTTCATCATCGCCAAGAAGATCAACAAGCTCAACTACGATGTAAGGCTCAGGGTCAACCCTCTCGAAAGAAAGAGAAATTACGTCAGCAGGGTCTTCTATCTGAATGATTATGCTAAGGAATTAAGACTTCATCCGACCGTTGGTGATTCCCTCGAAAAGGAATTCGATGAAGCCAATGACGAGATCGTGAAAGAACAGGAGAAGGTCGGAGGCAGGAGATCCTTCCTTACCTTTACGAGAGATTATGTGATCGGTGATTTCATAATGGACGGTCTCTACATCACATATCTTGTTTTCCAGGCAGCAGTGCTTCATACGATCGATTACAGTAACGCAGTCGTTCTTTTCAACCGGACCGGAAGCCTCAGGCGAGGCATGGCGGGTATCGCGGAGGTATTCCCGCAGGCTCAGGAAAACAGTCTCTATATCGATAAGATAAGGGCATTCCTTGATTACGAACCTGTGATCAAACCCCACGAAGGCATGGAGGTTCCGAAAGGAAACGGAGAGCTCGTCATAAATAATGTAAGCTTTGCGTACGGTGAAAAGGCCGGAGAAACCCTTAAGAACATATCGCTAAGGGTATCACCCGGTGAAAAGATAGCGATCGTCGGATATAACGGAGCCGGTAAGACTACACTTATAAAGCTCCTTATGAGACTCTACGATCCGACTTCGGGAAGCATAACCTATCACGGCCGCAACATCAGGGACTACAGCCCATATGATTACAGAAGAAGGATCGGCGTTGTATTCCAGGATTACCAGATGTACGGAGCTTCATTGGCGGAAAATGTCGTTATGAGCGATGAGGCAGAGGATACGGAACTTATTCTCTCCGCACTCGAAAAGGCCGGATTTGCAAGGCGTCTCAGAAAACTTCCCAAGGGCCTGGATACGCAGGTTACCGCGGAGTTTGACAAGGACGGCGTCAACTTCTCGGGCGGCGAAAGTCAGAAGATAGCAATTTCGCGAGCATTTTTCAAAGATGCTGATATACTGATAATGGATGAACCCAGTTCGGCACTCGATCCGATCGCGGAGTATGAACTCAACAAAGCGATGGAATCCGCCGCAGAGGGTAAGACCGTGTTCTATATATCCCACAGACTTTCGACCACGAGGGATGCCGACCGTATCATAATGCTCGAGAACGGACGCATTGTTGAGGAAGGCACCCACGAAAGCCTCCTTGCACTCGGCGGAAAGTACGCCGGAATGTGGAAGGTACAGGCCGGAAGGTACGAAGGCGCGGATATCAAAGCTGTCTGATCATAGCTTCGAGGGGAGGCAGATATGTCCGATCACAGAGAATTTGCCGGCGTTTCGGCGCAGATACTTGATGAAGTAAGACTCTATCTGGAGAAGTACTACGAAGAACCGGAGGAGTTATTATACGGTGTCTGCCATGAGACCGATGGAGCGGTTCCCGAAGAAGACGGATTTCCTTTTGAAGCGGCTGATGAAGAATGCATTTTGGATGAGCCCTGCGAAGAAGCTCCCCGTGAGAAGAGAAAAAAGCCCGCATTTTTCGGTGCAAAGAAGTTAGGTGCAGCAAGGGAGTCAGCACCTGTCGCACCGGGCGAAGCCTTCATGGGCGCTGCGGCAAAAGTATCCGGATCGGCGGACGCTATGCTGATGTCTGCTTCGGACATGAAGCCGATGGCATTTGCCTCTATGGCCGCACCCGCATCTAAGCCCGGCAGAAAGCTCGAAGATGTCATCGGTGATCTCGATAAGTCATTCATGGAGCTTGTCTGGGAGTTTGCCGACAGGAAGGGGATAACGGAGCCCGAGCTTCAGAAGAAAGCCGGCATAGACAGGAAGGCATATTCAAAGCTTAAATGCGGAACCTCGAAAAATCCCAGTAAGTCCACCGCACTTGCGATCGCCATCGCACTTGAACTGAACCTCGACGATACGAAGGATCTTCTTTCAAGGGCGGGACTTGCACTTTCTCCCTGCAGCAAACAGGACCTGATAGTCCGTTACTTCATAGAGAAAGAAAATTATGATATGTTCGTCATTAATTACACGCTCGACGAATACGGCGAACCGCTGCTCGGATCGCACTAAAACCTCATAATACGTATTCTTTTGCGGACCCGGAAAATGTCGCCTGACGGTAGACCAACCCGGGTCCGTATTTTATTAGTATTACCTCAGAAACAAAAACAACACACTCTATGGAGGTAATAACTATGAGAGAAAATTTAACCGAGCTTGTATTCATCCTTGACAGAAGCGGATCGATGGGCGGACTTGAAAGCGACACCATAGGAGGATTCAACTCCATGATCGCAAAGCAGAAAAAGGAAGACGGAGAAGCATATGTATCGACCGTTCTCTTTGATGACAAGGTCGAGACCATCCACGATCGCGTAGAGCTTAAGAAGGTCAAAAAGCTTACCGACGAAGAGTATTTCGTAAGGGGCTGCACCGCTCTTCTCGATGCTGTGGGTATGACGATCGAGCGTATCTCCGACATCCATAAGTATGCACGCGAGGAAGACCGCCCCGAAAAGACCCTCTTCATCATCACAACCGACGGCCTCGAGAATGCGAGCAGACGTTACAGCTTCAAGGACATCAAGCGCCTCGTTGAGCAGAAGAAGGAGAAGGAACACTGGGAGTTCATATTCCTCGGCGCCAATATCGATGCGATCGAGACCGCGGGAAGCATGGGTATCTCACGCGAGATGGCAGCCGATTACTGCTGCGACGAAGCAGGAATAGCGCTTAATTATGACGTGCTCGGCAAGGTAGTGTCCAAGGCGAGAAAGTGCAAGGGTGCTGCGATGAGTGCGGCATTTGCGGGCGGTGCATGGAAGGCTGATATCGAGAGCGATTATGCGGCCAGAAAGGTATAAAAGAAAGTAGGGATCTTAGCAAATTCATAGATGATTTTCCCCTCTGCTATAGAGTATAATAAGTGGCAGAGGGGAATTTTACTTATGTCTTACTCGGGTGTAGGAATTTTATCATTAATAGTTCACTTCATTGTAAATTTTGAAGCGATAATAAGGACGAAAAATTCTGCCACGGCTCCCGTCAGAAGCAGATATCGTCTTTTTCTTATAAGTGCAATGATCTATTACATGGTGGATGCCACATGGGGGATTGCCTATGAAACAAGGATCCTTCCTTTTGTGTTTGCATTTACCACCCTATATTTCCTTGCGATAAGCCTTACCGTTCTTTTCTGGATGAGGTTTATAATCGCTTATCTCAACAGGGTCAGTGTATTGAACAGCCTGCTGAAATATTCCGCAGGAAGTATATTTTTCTTCCAGATAATTACACTTATCCTGAATCCGTTCATTCCCATTTTCTTCACCTTCGGTAAAGAAACCGAATACATACCCGGTCCCTGCAGATATATCACCCTGGGAATGCATATCATACTCTTTTCCGCAATAGCCTTGTATACCTTTGCAGCAGCTTTCAGAAAAGGATTATCCGAGAAGGATAAGCTTCATTATCTTGCTGCGGCATTCTCGGGGCTTGTAATGACCGTATTTCTTGTCCTGCAGAATCTGTTTCCTCTGATGCCTTTCTATGCGGTGGGATTGCTCCTGGTCGGATGTATCCTTCATACATTTGTTATCGCGGATGAGAAGTGGGACTGGAACAGGGAACTCGGAAGTGTCAAGGAGATAGCTTACCGAGACCCTCTTACGAATGTTAAGAACAAGACCGCATTCATGGACAGGAAAGCCGATGTGGATGCCGGGATTGCCGAGGGAACGACAAAAGAATTCGGTATTGTAGTATTTGACCTTAACAATCTGAAGATCGTCAACGATTCGAAGGGACATGATGCCGGAGATAAATATATTCAGGATGCATGTCATCTGATCTGTAATGTTTTCAAGCACAGCCCGATCTACCGCATAGGCGGTGATGAATTCGTGGCGCTTCTCGAGGGCGATGATTATTCCGACAGGGATGAACTTGTCAGGAGCTTTGAAGAAGAGATAGATAAGAATGTCCTGACCGGCGGAGTTGTTGTTTCGGAAGGACTTGATGTGTTCGTTGCAGGAAGTGATGCCGATCTTGATTCGGTATTTGCAAGGGCGGACAAGAAGATGTACGAACGCAAGAAGGAGATCAAGAAAAAGAAGTGACTTCTTTATGTGTATACCGGAGAGTTTTTAAGAGGAAGGCATATGGGACTTTTTAAGACAAAGTACGAAAGAGAACTGGATATGATCATGACGAGGCTCGACATGAACATGTCCAACAATTACAAGGACAATGCCCAGATGAACCTGAAAGAGCTGGAGGAAGCTTTTGCGGGGATGAAGGAAGCGGGACAGTTAAAGGGTTCATCCCTCGATAAATATGAGAAGATAATAAACGGTTATTTCGAGAAGCTGAAAGGCTATTCACATAAGGACCAGAAGCCGTACTGGCATTAATATAAAGGAGGTTTTCTATGGACAGAGTAGTAAAATTTTTAAAGGATGCGGGAACCTATTATCTTGCTACCGTTGACGGAGACCAGGCAAGGGTAAGGCCCTTCGGAACCGTCAATGTATTCGAGGGAAAGGTTTATATCCAGACAGGAAAATCTAAGGACGTTTCCAAGCAGATCCACGCAAATCCCAAGGTTGAGATCTGCGCATTCATGAACGGTGAGTGGCTGAGAGTGTCCGGAAAGCTCGTTGAGGATGACAGAAGGGAAGCACGCCAGTCCATGCTCGATGCTTATCCCCAGCTTCAGGCAATGTATTCCGCAGATGACGGAAATACCGAAGTATTCTACTTCGAGGATGCGACCGCAACATTCAGCTCATTCGCAGCCGCACCCGAAACAGTTAAGTTCTGATCAGATATTGATATAGACACTCATTTCATTCTCTCCCCGGTTTGCCCACAGATAATATGGGATAAGCCGGAGGGAGATTTCTTTTTCTTCAAAGGATGCAAACTCGTTGTACAGAGCACCGAAGGGGCTGACTTCCGATGCTGCAGGTATGATGCGCTTGGCATCTGTCTTTATTGTAACGACATCGTAACCGAATTCATTGCAGATCTCCTCAGTAAAGGAGCCATTTTTATCGATCCTGATCTGTCTGAGCTTATCTCCGTTATCAACCTCTTCCATACAGTAGACGATAGGACCTCTGGCCACACATACCTTGAAGTTGTCCTCCGCAACCTTTTCATCGGCTGCGATAAGACGGGGGATCATGTCAAAGGAAATATCTATGACAGCATCTTCTGTGAAGTTTCCGATATAGACATATCCGTCCTTTTCTTCTTTTTCCGACGCGCCTGTCACATTGAGTCTGTACTTGCCGATGGTCCATCCGGGTATTCTGAGTGCGAGCCTGAAGCTTGAATCCTTTGCACCGTCAACGGTGATCCTGACATTACCGTTATTTGGGAAGCCCGATTCCATGGAGACGGTGACTTCTTTTCCGTTTACATTTTTGACTGTATCCGAACCGACATAGAGGTGGGTATAGAGCGTATTCTCATCCTCGGTATAGATATATCTTCCGAGCGATGTGATGAGTCTTGCGATGTTCGGAGGGCAGCAGGCGCATCCGAACCATTTCTGCCTTATGGGCTTGACGTGCGTTTTTCTTTCATCCTTCTTACAGTTTTCGGGAATGACCTCGAGGGGATTTACGTAGAAGAAGCTCTTTCCGTCAAGTGCCATTCCGCTGAGAACGGTATTAAAGAGTGCGAGTTCCATTATATCCGCATACTTTGAATCGGCTTTTATACGGAGCATTCTTTCCGCAAAGAATACAAGTCCGATGGCTGCACAGGTCTCAGAGTATGCGGTGTCATTGGGAAGATCGAAAGGATGCGAGAAGCTCTCACCGAGATGTGTCGCACCGATTCCTCCGGTTATATACATCTTGGAATCAACGATGCTGTCGAAGAGCTTTTCACATGCGTTAAGAAGTGCGGCATCTTTCGTTAGTCTTGCCATATCAGCCATTCCGCTGTAGAGATATACGGCTCTTACCGCGTGTCCCACAGCTTCGGTCTGCTCCCTTACGGGCATATGTGCCTGGTGGTAATAGTCGGGCTTTCCCTTCATGTCGGGATGTTCTTTTTCAAAATAGTTCGGTGTCTTGCCTCTTTCATCAATGAAGTACTCTGCAAGATCCTTATATTTTTCTTCACCGGTGAGGTCATAGAGCGCAAAGAGTGCCATCTCTGCGATCTCGTGACCGGGGTATCCGTTAATCTTTCCTTCTCCGGTTCCAAAAAGCGATGCGACATAGTCGGCATACCTTTCCGCAGTATTAAGAAGTTTTTCCTTTCCGGTGGCCTGATAATAAGCGACCGCACCTTCGATAAGATGACCGAGGCAGTAGAGCTCGTGGTGGTCGCGAAGGTCGGAAAAACTCTTATCCATTCCGTTGATTATGTAGTAGGTGTCGAGATAACCGTTAGGAAGCTGTGCGCTGCAGACGATATCGATCGCACGGTCCGCAGTCTCTTCGAGAACCGGATCGGGACCAGTCATAAGTGCGTAGCCGACGGCTTCGATCCATTTATAGAAATCGCTGTCCTGGAAAACAAAACCGTAGAATTCGTCTTCCTTTGCATCCTCTCTCTTTTCCGGGAAGACTGCGAATCCTCTGTACGTAAATTTGGGAGCTTCGAATGCATCTCCCTTCTTTCTCATCTTCTCATTGAGCAGTCCCGCGGCCTTGAAATTGTGCATGCAGTAGCTTGCCTCCGCCTCGGGAATGCGGTCGTTTAAGATCTCCCACTGATAGGGGATCACTTCTTTTTTTACAAGGGCCTGTTTGCGGCTCCAGAATTCGTCTTTTATCTTTACTTTTTTGATATCTGCGGGTTTCATATAGCATCCTCCGGATATGCCGTATGTGCACGTTTCTAAGATATTTTATGGTTGCCGAGACAGTATGTGCAAGACTAAATTCCGGTTATCCGGAAAATAAGTGTTGACATCTATCTGTTATAAGTGTATATATAACACATGAACAGTTGCAACACGTCGTATGGAATAGAAATGAGGTAATCATGATTATTTCACAGACATCGGGAGTGCCCATATACCAGCAGATAGCGGACCGCTTCCGGTCGGACATTCTGGAAGGGCGTATGAAGGCGGGAGAATACCTGCCGAGCATAAGGGGTCTGGCCAAGGAACTTAGGATCAGCGTCATAACGACCATGAAGGCATATGAACAGCTGGAGAGCGAGGGACTGGTCACACCGGTACAGGGCAAGGGGTATGTGATAAATGCCCAGGATACCGAAATGCTGAAGGAACAGCATTTGAGAAAGGTCGAAGATGCATTGACGGAGGCGATCACCTCTGCAAAGATCGCGGGCCTGTCGGAAAAAGAATTAATGGAAACATTAAAAATATTAATTAGAATCAGGGAGAATTGAGATGGAATTTGAAAGTGTAATTCACGGAGAATCGATCATAAAGAAGTATAAGGGCTTCGAGCTTAACGTTCCCAAGCTTGATGTTCCCAAAGGCTTTGCAACTGCACTGATCGGAGAGAACGGTGCGGGCAAGACCACTCTTCTGGATATACTTGCGGGAATAAGACTTGATTATAAGGGAAGCCTCAAGTTCTTCGGAAAGTATGATGACAAGGACAGGGAGAACGATCCCGCGGTCAAGAACAGCATCGGATATGAAGGAACCGGTAATTACTACCTCCCTTCATGGACAATAAAGCAGGCAAGAGAAATACAGACACTTCTTTTCGAGAATTTCGATGAAGCTAAGTACAAGGATCTCTGTAACAAGCTTGCGGTTCCCGATGATGACAATAAAAAGGTTTCCGATCTTTCAGACGGAAACAATATGAAGATAAAGCTTGCCGGTGTTCTTTCGAGAGAGACGGAGCTTCTTATCCTCGACGAGCCCGCATCTCCTCTCGATCCTCTCATGAGAGACAAGCTCAACGATATGATCAGGGCATACCTGAACGAAAAGGAAGGCGAAAGATCCGTTCTCTTTTCAACACACAATATTGCGGACATGGAGTCAGTTACCGATTATGCGATCATCGTTGAGAACGGAACGATCGTTGAAGAAGGATTTGTGGAGGAGCTTAAGGAAAAATACATCTGCGTCAAGGGCGACAAGCAGGACGAAGAAGCCGCATCAAAGGTTCTTTATTCCATGACCACCAATAATTTCGGATTCGAGGGCATCTGCCTTTCTGCAAAGCTTGATGAACTTGCGGGACTTTCGGTCGTAAAGGAAACCCCGACGCTTTCCCAGATCTGCATCGCAGTTATGAAGCAGAACTCCAAACTTTACGGAGTAAATTAAGGACAGGGAGCTTAAACGGTAATGAAAAAACTAATTACATCTTACAGGGTATTTACCCCTGATATGTATACGCTTTGTGCTTTCCTCGGAGGAAGCCTTGTGCTGACCGGCATCGGTGCTTTTATGAACAACGTTACGATACCGGGAATTACCCTCGTGGTCGTGTCCTGTCTTCTTGCTTCGCTCGATATCCTCTGTGATTACTTTGTTTTCCAGGGTATCTTTTCAAAGGAATTCGAATTCGGTATCCTTGCCAACTCATATAAAGGATATGAAGTTCTCAGGATGGGTGCCCGCAGCGATCAGCTCAGACGTCTGATCCAGATATTCATCGTTGAATTCGGAACCGGACTGATAGCTAAAAGAGCAATGTTTGAAGCGGGATTTTTTACAAACACCGCCAATTATTTCGGATTTATCCTGACACTTTGCCTGGCCGTTTACATCGGCGACACACTTGTTCTCAACATCACCAGAAGGTACAGCAATTATTCGGAAGGACTTCTTACGATAAGCCTTTTCACCGCAGTACAGTCCGGATTGATCATAGGACTTACGGCTGTTTTCCTGAGGGGAGATATGTGCGTTGATACCTTTCCCTGGGTGTTGGTTCTTGCAATCATAGCGATCGTCGCCACATATTGCATGTGCGAAAGGATCAATCTCAGATTCAAGGACTCCTTCGGCGAAAGAAAACCCGGAAGATACGGGGATGATTCAAGAAGAAAGATGATCGTATTCCTTGCGATAGCATTCGGTATCGACTTCGCAATGCTTCCTTTGATGAAGTACGGATTTGATCGTGGGATCGACCTTTCCGTCTTCCTGATCGCACAGATGATGTATCCCATGTGCGGTGTAGTACTTGCCAAGCTGTTCTCGTACAATGAGGGAAATCTTCCCAAGATCGCATACATCATGTCACTGTTGCTTGCGGGATCATGCATGATACTCTGTGCACTGGAGGTTACTTTCCCGCAGACTCTTGCGGTTAACGGAACTGATGTTCCTTACTTTTATCTGGTATCCAATTATGTCGTGATCGTCGTCAACATTATCTTTTTCATAGCGTTATTCTGCAGCGGAAAAGAAAAAAGGAAGAACGCCGGACTCGGCTTCTCCAAGCCCGCTCTGTCGATCGCGCTGGTTCTTCTTCATATCGTTCTGTATTTTACGTATTTCCTGATCGCATGTGTTCTTATGTACCGGATGGCGGGAGAGAGCTTTGATATTACGGAGAATTTCCTGAAGGTTATCTTCCCCGAAAATGCGGCCGCTCTCTGGAGCGGGGTGCTCCTGAACCTTATATTTTCCTGCATCATCTTCCTCGGTGAAGAATATGGATGGAGATATTATCTGCAGCCCATCATGCAGAAGAAGTTCGGTGTGACCATCGGAACGATCCTTCTCGGAATCGTATGGGGAATATGGCACGCCGGTGCTGACTTCATGTATTACTCAAAGGAGACCGGTCCACAGATGCTGGTTGTTCAGATCATTGCATGCGTATCGATGGGAATCTTCTTTGCTTATGCATATATGAAGACGAACAATATCTGGGTACCCGTGATGATGCACTTTTTCAACAACAACCTGGTAAGCGTTGTCAGCGGAGGAGATCTGCTGAATTCCATGCAGAACAAGGTTGTCGGATGGGATATGATACCTGTTTATATCATCGGATATGTGGTCATGTGGGGATTCATCTTCACACCTACCATGCTTGGTATAGCACGTAAAGCTAAGGAGGCAGAAAATGTTCAGTGAATTAAAGAATGTATATAAGCTTGTTCAGTACGGACTTTCGTTAAAAAAGCAGCTTGGATTTGCGGCTCTTTTCGCAGGGATCGGAATAGTGCTTGAAATCGTTACACTGGGAAGACAGTCCACCGGAGCGTTCTATATCGTTTTATCGGGACTATTCATATATCAGCTAATCATCTCTGCGGATGTATCGACTCTTGTTCAGTCATCACCATACAAAAAGAAGATACAATGCTTCTATCCGATCATTTCCGTTGTTCCCTGGACATATATCACCTTTACGATAATTGTCGTCATTCACTGGCTGTTTGCCAAAGCGGGCGGAGAGCGCCTTATCCGGGAACATGCGATGAATATATTCCTGATCGGTTGCTTCCTTTTCGTAACGATGATATATTTTGGAGTGACATATAAGTTCTTCGTCATATCGACGGTTTGTATGATCATATCTATCACTATCCCGATAACGGTAGTGAATATACTGTCCAGAGAAGGATCGACATTCTTCGACAGTTACGGAAAGTGTGCTGCGATAGCGTATATCCTTCTTACTCTGGGATCGATAGGCTCATATGTCCTGTCTCAGATAACATACAAATTCAATCTTTCCGATATTGCATTTAGGGGAATGCTCGGCAAAAAGAAAAAATGAAAGTCACTCTTGAAAAAGTAAACACCCCCGAAGAAGAAGGGGCTCTGATAAGGGCGGCAGAGGTTAACGAGGGGATCCGTAATGCGGTGGATCTCCTCGAGAACAACTGCCGCCGTATTTTGGTATCTGAGCTTTCGGAGGAAAGGTCTTCCGGCGAGACGGTGATGCTCGGAACAGATCAGATCTATTACACCGAATCAATCGACAAGAAAACCTTCATCTATACGAAGGAAAAGTGCTACGGGACCAAGCTCAGGCTGTATGAACTGGAAGATACACTGAATGCCAATTTCTTCAGATGTTCAAAATCGCTCATCGTAAATATCCGCAAGATAAGATCGGTAAGATCCGAGCTGAACGGCAGGATGATCGCGGAACTTTTGAACGGTGAGCAGCTTGTGATATCGAGGAATTACGTAAAAGATCTCAAGAGAAAGCTGGGTGTATGATGGTAA
>JAEEGJ010018313.1_pt1 | contig 15660 bp, 12 predicted proteins | sample 8958761 | NCBI WGS metagenome assembly JAEEGJ01 (sample SAMN16246546, study PRJNA631951) | gut metagenome | biome: gut microbiome; feature: rumen; material: RS-attached | host: Bos | place: Iran: Karaj | collected 2018-10
GCAGAAGAAGGCGTTGAAAACCCAGTTGAAACGAGGCGAGATCGACAACGTTTCCTACCAGCGTTCTATCACGCCCATGAACAAACGAATCAAAGAACTTAAATTCCAGTTGTTTAGGTTCAGGCGCGACAAATTGAATGAGATTTTCCAGACAAATGAAGTTGATTCAGGAACTATCGAGCGATACTTCCGCGAGAAGGACGAACAATCGATGGACTGAAGAAGCAGCAAGAAGAACTCTTCATCAACAATGCTTTATATCTGTTGGCTCGCAGGGAACGCATCTTGAGTGCAGTAGGTAAATAGACGCTTTAGAACATCAATAAGCAAGCTTGAAGTCGTATTTGAATAACCAGTGTCATGGTAGCTATTTTGACATTGTCTCAGTTGCATAACTCAAAAAAAAATGTTATCTTTGTCTATCGATAAGTTTGTTATCAAAAACCACGCTTGAGCATGAGTAGAGAAGAAAAGTATAATATTGCGATTGCCGAGGACGTGCTGGGACGTCAAGAGTGCTTAGACCCGAAGTCATTGAATCTGCTGACCTATAGCAGACCGGGTGACCTTTGTGACCGATTTGAGTCGGGTAGGCTAGGGAACATGGCAGGCGGTTTCCACTTCGATTTGCTCGGGATGAGGTGGCGCAGCAGTGAGCATCTGTATCTATGCGGCGAGTGGAGCCGTGACGAGGACCAGTGCATCGAGGCGCAGCAGTACATCCGCATGATGCCGTCTGGTGCATGGGCCAAGCGATGCACCAAAGCCAATTACGGAACATACATCCGCGACGACTTTGCCTCTTTCAGGCTGCAGTGGATGCTGTGGTGCGTCTGGCAGAAGTGTCTGTTGAATAAGGATTTTGCAGCACTGCTGAAGAGCGTTCCCGACGATGTTGTCATCGTCGAGGTCGAGAAGAATGACCTGGTGTGGGCTGCCCAACCAGATGAGGACGGCATTCTCCACGGAGGCAATGCCATGGGCAAGATTCTCACCATCTGCCGCCGCCATCTTCTCAACGGCACCGCACCAAACATAGATACCGCCCTCCTCAACGCCTCGAGCATCCACATCCTCGGCCAAAGAATCCAATTCTGAAATCGTCAACAACTAACCACCGAGATGTTTTTGTCAACAATATTAATACTGGCATTGTCCACAATAGTATAGATGCCACTTCTCAACTTCTAACAGTAAATAATATAATATGGATAAAAGTAATGTGATATTGGTAATGCCTGATGTTCATGGGCGTGAGTTTTGGAAGGATTATAGCGATCCGGTTAAGGTAAAGGAGTATGAAAAAATCGTGTTTCTGGGCGATTATCTGGATCCGTATCATGAGGAGCGTATATCAGTCCCTGAAGCTATCGAGAACTTTAAAGAGATCATCGAATTCAAGCGGGCATATGCCGAGAAAGTGGTTTTGCTCCTTGGAAACCATGATATGCCGTATTATTCAAAAGAATATTTTGAAAAATGCGGTCCATGGTTCTGCCGTCACGATTCAGCGCATCATGATGAGATAGCTCAACTGTTCAATGACAATAAGGAACTGTTCAAGCTTATCTATGTGCATGATGATGTCGTGTTTTCCCATGCGGGTTTCAGGTATGATTGGGTGATGTATGTGTATCGGAAATTGGATGATCTGGCACCTGGCCTGATTAATCTGGATCGTTCAGACTTCAACAAGTTTTTCATGCAATTCAACAAGTTTCTGGATTCTGGCCGAGATGCTATTTCTCTGCTTGACATCGCTTCTTCGTATCGGGGCGATAGCCCTCGCTGCCTCTACGGCAAATGGTATAATGACGGCAGTTGCATCTGGGCGGATGTCCGTGAGTTTTCTAATAAAGACCAACTCGAGGACGTCAAGCAAGTTTTCGGGCATACCAGGCAGGTGGAGTACGACCAAGTCAAACAGGTGTTTGGTAAAGTCATAAAAGCCGACAATTACATGATGCTTGATAATGGCCAGGCACATGAATTGGAGCTAGATACGTTCGAGCTGATTTACTGATAAAGCGCGTCATGCTTATGGCTTCCTCACTATAGTGGCTGTAGTGGAATGCCGCATGCAAGTATATTGGTTTGACTTCCTGTAGGTTCCCGTCATCTTGTATAGATGTATTATTCCTATGATGACGGCATGATATGAAGACAAGAATGACAATAGTGGATTCTAATAATCCGTTGTCATTCTTGCCATTTCGTTTCTAAACGATAAGGTCAGCGGTCAGGATGCCAGCCTCCAGGCTGCGCTTGTCGCCGCTCTTCATGCCGCGCCGGCACCTCGTTAACGTGCCCTGTCCCCAAGCTGTATTCAATCTTTCTCAATCCATTGTTATTTGTATAATAACTTGCGGTATCAGAAAATGTTGTAATACTCTTTGATGTCGCGCTCACGCATGAGCAGCACGATGCTGGCCTCCATGAGCGAGGTGCGCCTGATGTCCTGCTCCGACCATAGCTGGTTGTGCGTGGCAAAGAATGTGAGCATGTTGAACAGTTCCCAAATGGTCATCTCACTCTTGGATTGAGCCATGTTTGCCGTGTCGGTGGGATAACCTGCCTGCTCGTACAGCTCCTTAGTGGTCTCATAAGGGATGATTTGGTTGGCGTCTTCATGAGGTAATCCGTGCTCGTTGAGCAATTTGACTGCAACACCCAGTTCGCGCACCGAGGCGGTTGTCCGCATCGCCAACTTGGCGCTGGATAACATCTTTTCCATGTTTTGCTTTAGAGGTTTGGAATCAAACGTCACATCCAACAGTCGCCCCAGCTCCATCGCCTCGGGGGAATAAGCCCTGGTGATGGCGTGATGGGAAATCTGGGTGGCGCCGTTGGAGCACACCAGCCGTTCATAGTAGTTGCCCAGGTTGATTTCTCCTGGATTCCATGTGAGGTAAAGCCCGTTGGCGATGAACTCATCTCCTGGGGCATACTCCATAATCTGTTCATGGACGGGCCTCATCACGATGGATACTCCCTTTTTCAAGGAGTGGGTGTGCTCCACACGCTCGGGCAGGTAATCGTTCTTGTCCATGAACATCTCGGCGAAATCAAAGAACACGTCGGGCGTAATCATCTTCTCCTTGATGGGAATGGCATCTACAATCTGGCGGGTATGGGTGTCGGCAGCAAGGATGAGTCGTTTGCTGTTCTTCACCTCCGCTTGCCCAAAGAAGTTGCGCAGGCTGGTCAATCCATGTTCACCATAGCTGTCAAGGGCGGTGCGTGACTGCCCCGTTTTGATGCCCGCGAACCGGTCAATCTCGTCAGCGATGATAGGTGAAACTTCGAGTGTGGCACTGCCCACGGTGTAATGGTTCTCGCCAAGGGCGACAATCTCTTTTGCCTCCACCTCGCGATAGCAGATGGGGCGTTCAAGCACTTCCTGCTTGATTCGGTTAAATTCATTGGAGTCCATAGTCATTGATTTATTTCATTGTTAAACAAACGTTCAAATTGGGTGGCAAAGTCGCGCAGTTGGCTCGACACGTTGCTTTGCAGCGCACGAAGTTGCATGTCCTGCAGGTATCGTTGCTCGTCGTAGTACACGTCGCCCGTACAGCTCAGGCTGTAGTACAGTTTCACGCCCACATCGCCGCGGCGATGCTTGGAAAACACGACGTAACGGTCGCTGTAGACGTTCTTGGGGTTGTCAAGGCGCAATTCCATCATGGCCGTAATCATGTGTTTCAGGCGGTTGGTGCCGATGAATGCGCCACGCTTGGTGACCTGCTGGATGGTCAGGAACGTGGTGTTGGTGTGTGCATCATTCTCTCCTTTGTTATGGCGCTTGATCATGCTCAACAGCTTGTTTTCGGCTTGTCGCATGGTGATGTTTTCTTCCTCCTTGACAATGCCCTGCAGCTCATGGAACGAGTCGATGGCGACGATGTCCCATCCCTGTTGCAGCACCTCCTCGATTTGCTGCAGGTGGTGCGTGTCATCGTTAATGTCCGGCTCAACAAACAGGATGTTGATGTCGCCGAACTTGGGATAGCGTTGCACATAGATGGCCAAGTCAATCTCATTCATCTCGGCACTGATAAACAGGATTCTGGTTGCCGGCTGCTGGCGGGCAATGCTGGAAACCAGGTCAAGAATAATCGTGGTCTTGCCTACGCCGGGATCACCGATAATCATGTAGTTGACACCTTTAGGCAGTCCCTTATAACTGCACAATAGGTTGTCGAGCACAGTCCCTGACTGATAGTTCTCGAATAGGGACGTATCAAAAGTCACGTCTTTCATCTTTACAATTCTTTTCATACTCATTCTTCCTTTCGTGTTTGATTCATAGATATATTTTCCATAGATGCAAAGGTACGGCGGCACTCCGACACCGGGAATGGTTCCGCATCGGTATATCTTGACACCGCCCTCTGAAAAACTTGGCGGATTTAATAGGGCGAAACAACAACTGAACATCCTGAGCTGTCTGATGCTTGGCGCCACTCGTTGTGGCGATTCATATAGTTCAGATGATTCAGTTGCTTATTTCATGTAGTCACTTGGCAGTCAAGTGGGGTATCGGACACAATGAGTTGTCCAGTGGATTACTCTTTGAGGATTCTCTTGGCGGCAGGGATGATGACGTCGCGCAAGACGTCGTTGTTCATGCGGTGTTCGCCGTGGAAATCAAAGACGCGGGTATAATGCTGTGCAAATTCGTCCTTGCAGTTGACCAGCGTGTCCCCGTCGGCAAAGAAACCCCAACAGTCGTACCTGCCTTCATCTCTCTCGCTAACAAACAAGTTCTGCTCCATCTCCCTGAAGTGCTCGATGATTTCTTCGGTAATCGTGAAGTGTGTCTGGCCATCGGCCGTCGGCTGGAAGCGTTCAAAAGTGCCCACCTGCAGGACATCCTCAACCTCAGACAGATGCAACGCAGGATTAACGCAGATGCGCAAATGGCTAGCCAACTGCATGGCATACATTCCTCCCATGCTGGTGCCGATCACGAGGTCGGCATGATGCGACCTGCAATAGTCCTCCAAGAATGGCAACGCCTCCTTGGGGTCAACAGGAATGTCAGGGGCAATCACGTTGTAACCGGGCATGTTTTCAGCAAGATATTTCGCCGTGTTGCTTTGGCTGCTGGACCCGTAGCCGTGAAGATAAACGATCGTTTTCTTTTGCGGAACGCCATAAACCCTTTCGGCCAGTTCGTCTAACAGTTCCAGAGGATAACGGTCCCAGATAGTAACGACCTGTTCTTCACTGCCGCTGTCACAATCTTCGTAACATTCATAATCATCCGCATCTTCGCCCAGCATCGCTTGCACAAAATTTTTGATACTTTTAAGCCTCTGCAACTCTTCCTCATGTTGATGCTCGGTATCACTCTCAACAAGATCCTTGACGATGGCATCACGCAGTTGTTCGAGAACTCCGAGACCTGCAAGTATGCTTCCAAACTGACATGAGACCAAGTGGTAGGCTATGCGTCCGTGTGCCGAAGTATAACCATGGCTACAGCCATCAGCTGAACCGATATAGCCACCATAGTAGGGCTCATCAGCAAGGTCTTGCTCGAAGTCCTCATCGTCATCACAGTTTGCAATATCGTCTCTCACAGCTTCTTCGAGCTCGTCCACTTCTTTGTCCCATGCTTCTTGAGGAACAGTCACATATACATCAAAAAGCAAATCGTCTCCAACTTGGGCATATACTTTTATCTTTTTTTCGTTCATAGGTATGATTAATTTATGGATTTATCTGAATGCAAATGTAGTCAATCTCCCCGAATTATTCGATATCCTGTGCTTATTCGTATTCTTTAAGCGTGAATGCGATGTGATGGCCGTTCAGGAACGTCTTGACTGGGGTCAGGGTCCCGTCGCTGCCTTTCAGCACAGCCTCCAGCGCCTGCAGCATGTCGTCAGCGTTATAGACACCCAAGGCGCGGCACAGGGCTGGCACATCGTCAACGGTCACCTCCGCAACAGGGTTGATGTCAAAATCCTCGGTGTATTCCTCGTAAAACTCAACGTGTTTTTCGTTGATAGTGGCTACCACATGACACAGGTTGCCCTTGCCGTCATCATTGCAGGAAACCTCGTCGCCAGCATCCCCGAAACCATGGCGGTTCTGAGCGAGGATCTCCTGTGCGGTCGAGAAGACGATGCGGCCGGTGTTGCTCACGGGCTGTGGGCACTTGTCCATGATGCGCTGGTAGGTGGCAGGGTGTAGCATCTCCAGGTCAAACATGCCGTAATGGGCATTGTCCATAATGCGCAACATCAATGCTACGAAATCCTCAATAGCCAGCTGAACGTCAAACGGTATCACTTGCAGGCCCTCGTCCAGCAGGGTGCACGTCAATGTGAAGTGGGCCATCGGGGCAATGCGTTTCACCGTCAAGTTTTCATCGCCAATTTCGTCGCTCCAGTCCACGCGCTGGACCAGGGGGCGTTCATCACTCTTGTCCAGCAATGCTGCCACCTCGTCGGGACTGAGATGGCGCCAGCGGGTGACCAACTGGCCATCGGCAGTTTCCAACTCATAAGGGTACACGATGCGTTCGTCATGATCTTTGACTAGTCGTTCATAGATTCGTTGTTCGCGTTGCATCACACGGCTACTTCTCAAGCAAAACTGTCTTCCGTTAAAATTGTAAATTGTCATCATATATTCAGGTAATTGGTGTTGTGTCATGATTCTTCGTTGAACAAATATAATATTTTTTTCTGAAAAAAGCAAATAATAGACTCCAATTATCCCCCTTCAAAAAAAATGACACTGCAAAAGTAGGACGAATCTTTCGACCCGTCCCACACAATACCGTCGGTATATCTTTACACCCCCTGTCGGAAAAACTAGACACAAAGAATCAACAACTGATTAATCAGAGCTTTCTGATTGGCTTAACAGTGTTACTCCCATTCGACGTTATCGGCATCTTCCTTCGACATCGCCTTGTCGATATTATCGGCAACAAAACGATAGAGCTCGGGATAACAAGATGCGTTGATCTTCTCTACAGTGATATCTGTCCAGTCTTGGGGGAAGTCGTCTTCGGTGTAGCCGTATCCAACATTGTTGACAAAAGCCCTGACGCAAATGTGCTCGTCGTCATTAAGACCGACACCCCAGATGCTGATAGGCACATCGTTCCAAGAAGTGGCAGCCACCTCATCCTCCCAGTTCGGGATGGCGATGTAACGTCCGTTCTCGTTGTTCTTCAACAGCGCTATGGCCTCGGCCAATGCCACTGCATAAAGTTCCTCTACTTGCTTGATAAACTTACTCGAATCAATGTTCTTTTCCATTTCTTTAAAACTTGATTAAACTAATAAACTTGTGGTGAACAAAGCGATAATTATTAGCATCTTCCTTTGACATCGCCTTGTCAATGTTGTCGTCGACAAAACTATTCTATTCGTTATTATTCACTTCTTTCAATACTATCTCTTGTAGGATGCCATCGCTAATGAACCAATTTAAGTAATTCTCTGGCTCTGGATCTGTCTCCGAAAGAATTATTGCGTGAGTGTGACGGTCATTTTCCGCTGGGAATGCGACGCCCATTAGACTAAATACGAATCTTTGGAAATCTTTAACCATCTCTTCTCCCATTGCCATAATAGCATCGTATGGTTTAATGATATAAAGGGTAATCATATCATCGTTCGATTGAGTTGGAGCAACTATATCTCTCGTTTTTAGATTGCTAGGGCCTCCTGAAACATCAATTTCTATGACTTTTAATGATAAGGGGCAAGGTTCTGTTCTGATAAACTTATATTTATCCCACGTCTGATTACGGATGTCCTCAATGACAGGATTAATGATTCTATTATACGCATCATCAATCTTGCCAATAACGAGAAAAACGTCTGGGTAATTGCCAATGATATGCGGATCATGACCATCCCAGTAATTCTGGTAAACTATACTCTCGATAAGCTCGACTTTTACACGTTCCAAATCAACGTCATTTCCAATAAAATCTCTACCCATAATGAAGTTTGTCTTCTAGGTTCGTTTAGAATATCATGGCCATGAGGCAGAACCTTTTAACCTCTATGACCTCTTTCATTTCTTTGCAAAAATAATAAAAATTGCTATTGTTCTTTTTACATTTATTGTTAAAAATACGAAAAGCCTCTTTGTGCTACTATTCATTGTAAAGTGAAAACATATAGCTAGTACATCTCAAATATAATTGCTGGGAAATGCTTAGAACTGCCAATTCCATGAGATTAATCATTTAATTTAAGATATATTTAAATATAGAGAAGTGCGCCTGGAGGATTCAGCCGATGACATTCAAAACAAGCTGCTGCAGCGCAATCATGACGAACCTGCCAAGCAGCGCAATAACGATTCCATAATAAACCAAAACACGATTCCTTCTACTTTTGCGGTTTATTATTAAGTAGAAGGAATCAATTACTCACAAGACATTTCTCCGTCAGCAAACCCCAAATCAATTGTCAGAAAAAATGTCGCTGACCTTTAATTTGGCTTCCGAACTTCCATCACATATTGAATGTAAATCTTATGATCATTAAAGAATCTTATGATCTCATCAAAATTTGCATTCTTTCCATAATACATCCACTGAGTTGTAAGATAGAATGTCTCATTCCCATACTTCATCTCTATTGGGCCCTTTTTGAGTTCACTCTTTGATATAATCGGCTGTTGTCCATTATGATTCTTTATATCTTTATCATTTTCAAGCATTTTAATAAGTTTTTCCAAAGAGTTGCCTCTCTTCTCAAGATACAATTCCACAGCTCTTTTAACAGCCTGCGGCATTTTATATTGTTTACTTTCTCCGTTTACAGTGAATTTGGGCTGTTTGCCAAAACGCAAAACCTTTATACATGAGTTATTACAATCAATGATTATTGTTCTAAATTCATTATTTCTGCCCATTTTTTTTGCGATGTTGTGGCCATAACGAGAATACTTAATTACTTCATTTAAGTTCATCGAATCTGTTCCAGGATAAATTATTGCTACATAAAAAAATGGTATAGAATCATCACCAGTGCCATATAATGCAAAACGAGAGAATGCTTTTTTCCCAACTTGATCAGCTCGAGTCGAATCTATTTCAATAATCCAATGGCAAGTTTTCGATTGGCAATAAATATCAAGTTTATCTTTTTCAGCTGCATGTGGTTTCTTATATTCGATTTGCCATACTTCACCGGTCTTTCTACATAAGTCTTGACAAATTGAACTCTGTAAATTTGAAGTGTAGAGCTTTTTTGAGGCTTTTCTCTCTTTATCATCTTTAATATTATCGCAATCACAAATGCCCTTGCAATAATCTTTCATGTTATTTAGCGTTGCCTCACAAATTAACTCAAAAATCTCATCGTTTGTCATCATTTTCTTTGCCATAATTCAAAATTATATTTAGTTAAACATGTTGGTTGAAAAATTCCCAGATGAAGACCATGGCCATGGTGTCTAGTTCGCAATAGCGGTACAAGGCTTCGCGCAGGGCATCGCTCATGCCGCCGTCGCAGAACATCAGTTTGTTGTAGGCCGTGAGGGCAGCACCGCCATTGGCAATGGTCATGTCGCCGTTCTCGCATTCGAGCATGTCGTCATTGATGCCTTTAAGGTCCAGTAACTTGCTCACGGACGGCAACAGGTGATATGGATTTTCGACGTGACCCGTCGCATCGGTGGCAATCCATGCAATCGGATCGTCCGATGGTATATTCTGGCTCGGAATTTCTTTGCCATAGATGGGACGTTTATATTTGTCCTTGAGGAACTGCGAAACGTTGAGCACAGCGGGCAACACCACCTTGATGCTGTTACTGCCACCCATTTCAAGTGGCTCATAGAAGTAACGCTTTACCACTTCCAGCAAATCGACCATGTCGCGCGGACCTTGATCTTTCCCATCATGGGTGATTTCGTCAATAAAGTCCATCAGTTGTTGCTTGTCGGGCTCTTTGCTTTCCTCCAACTGCTTGTAGATGGCACGCAAGATGGAATTCTCGTGAAGCGCATAGCGGAAAATGGTGCCCTCGTCATGTCCTAACTCTTCACGCAATGCCCTCACGAACTCGAAGTTGGGGAATTGGGTGACATCCTGGTTGAGGTACTGCCCGGCATGACGGATGGTGTAGCTGCCATCACTGGTTTTCTCGATGATATGGTGAGAGAATTGGAATGCCACCTGCTCATAGGGGCGCATCCCCACATAGTAGGGCAACGCTACTGCAGTGGTCTCAAAGTCAATCATGTGTAACGGGAACTGCCATTTGTTCATCTCCTGACGCAGGCCTTCCACATCAAGATAAGCACCACAATCCAGAATGTCGCTGGCGTAGTCGGCCAGCAATTCCTCTTTGCTGGTTGCCATAGCAATCTGCAGCCATTTGCGCTCGAGGTGGTCAAGGCCTTGAGAAGGTTTATTTGTGTGACGGGGTAACAAGTCTTCAGTGATGTCTTCCATCTTATAGACACCGCCTTCAATTAACTTATCAGTCTTGATATATTGCTTCCACAAGTCCTTGACGAGCGGCTGGTCAAAGTCTTTATCGGTAAAATGAGCCGCCTCGCGCCAGCACTCCTTGTAGCCATCTTGCTTTACGTCGCTGCCGTCGCTATGGAATTGGCACTTAAAGCATTCAGCACCAAGCGTGATGTCTGGGAATGGCTTGTTATCGCAGTAATACTTGGACATGGCATTGACGTAGTCCAGAAACTTCATGTTGAGCATGAAACCATCTTTGCCTTGCTCTGTGGTGGCGCCAGCAATCACGCGGTCACACAACCCGTCCACGTCAAAAGCCGTGAGCACCTGAACTTGGGACTTGGCCAGCACCTGGTCGATGTTGTCGGCCCGCTCAACCTCGGCTTGGTTGCCCACTCTCTTGATTTTGAACAGCTGATTCAGACCATTGATGTCAGCGGTCTTGCTTTTGTCCGCCATCATCAGCCTGGCGCGCACGGTAAACGTTTCATCGGGATACAGCTCCTTTAACGCCTGTGTGACAACATATTTCTGAAACGCCACGTCATAGACATAAGACCTGATGCCGCTTTGAACGCAACCCTTGGGCCGGCTCCCCTCGAATTTGTCCACACTGGGATCCCACGACTTAGCCTTGACTTCAATCAGGTCTATCACATGGCCATCGCGCTTCAGGATATCCACTCTGACAAACAAGTCGCCGTAACGGAATGCTGCCTCGGCAATGTTCACCTGCTGTTGTTGCATCAGGTCCTGGGTGCGGGCCAATGAGCCGGCATAGTCTTTCTCCTTGATGTCGTTCTCGGTCGGTACCTCACAATAGATTTTGGCGAGTTCTCCCACCTGGAAACCACCCTCGGCCAGTGCCTGCAGGAACTCGTCCTCCACATCAGCATTGGCATATATCTCAGGATTACGGTAGTAATACAACTTGCGTGGGCATTCAAGCGCAATCTTGAATGCCGACTTTGTAAACAATTTCTTTTTGTTGCTAATTCCGTTCATAAAGGCAATAGATTTCACTGCAAAGATAATCAAAAACGGTGGTTTTTGCTAATAATTCAGCATTTTTTTGCGCTTTGGGGATGAAAATAGCAAGAAAGCCACATCAGTGGCTTTCTTATATGCTTGCTTATAATTGTAGGTGTTTTGCGATTGGGCCGCGTGGGTTACATGCCGATGGCTTTGACTTGGGCCTCGAAGGTGTCACGGTCGATGATGGCGCCGTTTTTGATCTTGGCGCGGTAGTTATAGATGGTGTTGACCGAGTAGTGCAGGAACTCGGCGATGCGGCTGCTGTCCTCAATGCCCAGACGGATGAGGGCAAAGATGCGGATGTCGGTGTTGAGCGTTCCGGGCTCGGGCAAGGTAACTCGGCACTCGGGACGCAACAGGGCGTTGAAGTCGTCGACGAAGTTGGGGAATAGGTGCAGGAAGGTGCTGTCGAACATTTCGTACAGTTCCGACAGATTCTTGTCGCGATGCTCGTTGCCGGCCGTGAACTGGTACAGGGCGTCCAGGTCACGGCTCTTGGCCAGTTTGTGGACGCGCTTGCGCATCTCGTCGAGCCGGTCGATATAGAAGGAGCACAGGTGGATGAATCGCCCCACATACTCGTCCTTGACGCGGTTGGACTCGTTGAGCTGTGTGTTGGTCTGCCGCATCTGGGCGTTCAGGTCGGACAACTGCGCATTGAGCTGCGCCAACTGGGCATTGCTGTCGCTCAGCTCGTTACGGGCTCGCGCGAGTTTCTTGCGCTGGCTGTTGCTGTAGAAGAGGATGACCAGGAACAGGGCTGCCAACAGGCTCGCCACCACGGCGAGCGCCAGCAGCTCTCGGTTGGCTCGCTTGAGTGAGGCCTCATAATTGTCGCTGATGGCGGTCAACACGGGCGAAATCTGGCTGTTGCGCTTCACCGTGTTGAAACGGCTCGCGCACTGCCATGCAAAATGGATATAGCGGTAGGCACGGTTCATGTCGCCATCGGACATGAGCAGATTGGCCAGTTCCCACATCGCGCCCTGATCCATGACGGCGTTCTTGACGTCGCTCAACGCCGACTGCGTGACCCAGTAACGTGCCTGGACCGAGTCGCCCAATAGGCTGTAATCCAGGTAGCGGTAAAAGGCGACGATGGCATACTGGTGCGAGCCTTCCTGTGCCTGCTTGAGGCGCAGGTCGCTGTAGTGCAGGGCACCCTGGGCATCTCCCTCGGCAAAGCACCTGAGTTCCCTCATCTGCAAGGTCTCGTCGTCATCGGCGGGGAGTTGGGCCATGTCAATCAGGCCATTGTATTTGTTCTGCTTGGCATAGTACTCTTGCTGCAGGCTCGGCACCCTGCAGTAATAGCCCAACTCACCGTACAGGTGGGCTATCGTGTTGTAGTAATGCCTGCGGTTGACGGCATCATCGATGTGCTGCTCGTCGATCGACTCCAGGATATCCATCGCCTCATGATACATGCCGGACTCGGTGCATTGATAGGCCAGCAGCAGGCGGCACTCGTCGGTGCGGGTTCGGTTGCCCTGGCGCTCGGCAAGTTGGATGCAGCGGCCGATGTAATAGATGGCCGAGTCGCTGATGTAGGGCTTGTACTCGTCATAGAGGTGGCGGCACATGTCATACTGCACCCCGTCGTCGCTGGTCACCTCAAGGGCCGTCTTGAACTTGTGGATGCGGTTTTCTCTCTCCTGAACATAGCGGCCGGTCTCGGCGATGGCTTCGTCGAGTTGCCGATAGGCTTGCTCCAGGTCTATGTCGGCGGCTAAAGTTGGAAGCGAAAATGCCGATATCAGAATCGCCCATATAATGATGCTGGTTTTCATGTAAGCTTCAGAGTGTTTATGTCGTTGCAAAAGTAATGGGAAAAACAATAAAAGGCAACAAAAATGGGAAAAAAGTCGATGAAATCGTGGTTTTCGGGAATAGGGGCATTACTGTATTTTAACCACTTTTTAACGATTCTTGAGATTTTGCAAATATCTATATATCAATCTATTGCGATAAAATGCGGCCTCAAAACATCCACTTTTTTGTTTCCTGCCCGTTCAGCTCCTACCTTTTATATATATTTTTGCAATCGCAAGCCAAGATGCAAACCGCCGAGCGGGCAATCTTATCATCCCGCTCCACCTACCGAGACTATCACCATAGGTTGAAAACAACTATTCAATATCAATATTTATCAATTAACCAATCAACAATGTGACATGAAAGAGAAAAGATTACTTTCGCTGCTGTTGACGGTCATGCTGTCCATAGTGGCATTTGCACAGAATCAGACCTTCACGGGCACTATCGTTGATCCCAACGGTGAACCCGTGATTGGTGCCACGATTGTGCAAAAGGGAACGTCGAACACCACTGTATCGGACTTCGACGGCAATTTCTCCATCAACGCGCCCGCGGGTGCCGAGTTGGAAATCAGTTATGTGGGCTACGGCAAGCAGACCGTGCTTGCTAGCCAGGACATGCACATCACTCTCACCGAGGACGCTGAGCTGCTCAACGAGGTAGTTGTCATCGGTTACGGTGTGCAGAAGAAGAGCGTCGTGACGGCCTCCATCGCCAAGGTTTCGGCCGAAGACTTGGCTGGTAAGACCCGCCTGCGTGCCGAGGATGCCCTGAAGGGTATGGCTGCCGGTGTCACCGTCACCTCGTCCTCTGGTCAGCCCGGATCTCAGTCGATGATTCGCGTCCGCGGTATCGGCACCATCAACAACTCCAACCCTCTTTACATCATCGACGGCATGCCCACCGACCAGTACGGTATGGAGAGCGTGAACCCCAACGATATCGAGAGTATCGAGGTGCTGAAGGATGCCGCTTCGGGCGCCATCTACGGTGCTCGTGCTGCCAACGGTGTCATCCTCGTGACCACCAAGAAGGGTAAGATGGGCCGCGCCAACATCAACTACGACTTCTCCTATGGCTGGCAGAGTGCCTGGAGAAAGCGCAAGGTGACCGGTGCTACCGACTATGCTATCCTGCAGAACGAGCGTCGCATCCAGAACGGTTTGTCTCCGCTTTATGCCGATCCTTACAACCTGACCGACGCCAACGGCGACAAGATTGAGGGCTTCGGTACCGACTGGCAGAAACTCCTCTTCAACGACAACGCCCCCATCATGCAGCACGACGTGAGCGTGAGCGGTGCTACCGAGAAGGTGAACTACTACGTCTCGCTGGGTTACTTCACCCAGGACGGTATCGTGGGCGGTAACTACGGACAGTCCAATTACGACCGTCTGACCATCCGCACCAACAACATGTTCAACCTCCTGGATGCCACCAAGGAGCGTAACTTCCTGAACAAACTTGACCTGGGCGCCAACCTCTCTTATATGCGCGTGCACAGCACGGGCATCGAGGCCAACTCCACTTGGGGCTCACCTCTGGGTTCGGCCCTCTATCTGGCTCCCACGCTGCCCGTTACCCTCAGGGGTGACCTGGCGCAGGAGATGATCGACCGCTACAGCGCCTACGACCTCTATCGTGACGAGAACGGTAATCCTTACACCATCCCCGGTTTCATCGGTAGCTATCAGGAGCAGAACAACCCCATCGCCATGATGCACGGCAACCCCAACAAGAACTGGAGCCACAAGTTCATGCCCAAGTTCTCGGTTGACCTGCAGCTGTGGGATGCTCTGAAGTATCACTTCACCTACAGCGCCGAGCTCTCGTTCTGGGGCTACAATGGCGCTACCCTGCAGGAGTACTACCTCTCGGGTAACAACAATGCCGACCACACCTCGGCAACCTCCTTCAAGGGCAACAACTGCACCTGGCAGATTGAGAACACCGTGACCTACGACAAGACCTTCGGCAAGCACACCATCGGTGTCGTGCTCGGCCAGAGTGCCTTGAAGTTCAAGGGCGACGAACTGGGTGGTTCACATTGGTATCTCGTGAATCCCGATAAGCCCAGCATCAACTACACCACCGGCGGCGATCTGGAGATTTCGACCGATGCCGACGGCAAGATGACGGGTGCCACAAGCCTCGTGGGTGTGTGGGGCGGTCCCTACACCGAGCACCGTCTTTCTTCTATGTTCGCACGCGTAAGCTACAACTACGACGAGCGCTACATGTTCCAGGCTACCGTTCGCCGCGATGGTTCGAGCCGCTTCGGTTCAAATCACAGGTACGGTATCTTCCCCTCGTTCTCAGCAGGTTGGAACATCATGAACGAG
>JAEEGJ010018315.1_pt1 | contig 15659 bp, 11 predicted proteins | sample 8958761 | NCBI WGS metagenome assembly JAEEGJ01 (sample SAMN16246546, study PRJNA631951) | gut metagenome | biome: gut microbiome; feature: rumen; material: RS-attached | host: Bos | place: Iran: Karaj | collected 2018-10
AGCCTATGACTGCAAAAATGACACGGAAGGACTTCCTGTCCAGCCTCGCCCTCGGGGCGGGCGGACTGGCCCTGTTCCCCTGGCTGGCTTCCTGCACGCCCGAGCGGCAGAAGGAGGCAGCGGGTGAGAAAGCCCGGCTGGGCATCATCGGCACCGGATCCCGGGGCCGGTTCCATCTGGTGAACCTGCTGCAGGACACATCGGCGCAGGTGGTCGCCCTCTGCGACGATTATCCGCCGCATCTGGAAGAGGCGGCGGCCTTGTGCCCGTCGGCCCGTCGGTATTCGGATTACCGTCAGCTGCTGGAGGACCGGGAAGTGGACGGTGTCATCATCTGTACGCCGCTGTCGATGCATGCGCAGATGACCATCGACGCCCTGGCCGCCGGGAAGCACACTTTCTGCGAGAAGGCCATGGCCCATACGCCCGAGCAGCTCCGCGCGATGTTCCGCGCCTGGAAGGAGGGGAACCGCGTCCTGATGGTCGGCCAGCAGCGTCTGTACGACCCCAAGTATGTGCAGGCGATGGAACTGGTGCACAACGGCGCCATCGGCCAGGTCGTGGGCATCCGCAACTACTGGTACCGCAACAACGACTGGCGGCGGGAAGTGCCCTCACCGGAGCACGAGCGCCGCATCAACTGGCGCCTTTACGACGAATACTCCCGTGGCCTGATGACCGAACTGGCCTGCCACCAGCTGCAGAACGGCTCCTGGGCCATGGGCGGCATCCAGCCTTCCTTCGTCACGGGAACCGGCAGCATCCAGTTCTGGAAGGACGGACGCGAGGTCTTCGACAATGTCGCCGCCGTTTATCAATATCCGAACGGGGTGCACATGACCTTCGAATCCATCATCTCCAACAAGCACTTCGGCATGGGCGAACAGATTCTGGGGAGCGAAGGAACCATCGACCTGGTCCGCGGCATCATGTACAGCGAAACGCCCGTCCGCCGCTCCGGCATCCGCCAGCTGCTGGACCAGATCGAACAGGGCATCCTCTCCAACGCCGCCTTCGCCGGCACCTCCTGGGCGACGGAAGAAGCCTCCAAAGACGCCGGCATCCGTTTCGCGGAAAACGTGACGGTCAACGACGGCGCCAGTTCCGTCGGCGCCTCCGGTGACGGCTCCGTGGAACTCATCCACGCCTTCTGCCTCGCCGTCATCACCGGCACCCAGCCCGCCGGCATCGTGGAAGAAGCCTACTGGTCCACCCTCCTCGCCCTCCTCGGCGACCGCGCCACCCACCTTGCCTCCCGCGTGGACATCCCCGGCGAAATAGTGTGGTAGGGCTTCCGCCCTCCCCACCTTCTCCGTCGGCCGCGCCACTCGCCTCGCCTCTCCAGCGCTCCTTGGAATAGTCTTGGCGCAAGTCTCGGTGTTTCTTGGCGCAGGTGTATGGGTTTTTGGGCGCAGGTGTGGAAAAAGGGGTGTGACCTGCGCCAGCAGAACGCATGAAAGCCCATTTCGCGGCGCAGGTCCCCCACAAAAAACCTTACCTGCACCATAACTTGCGTGCACCTGCGCCAAAAATGGGGTATACCTGCACCAAGGTCCATAGACCGGCTTCTGCCTCGGAATAGGCAAGTTCCATTGGCGCAGGTGTCTGGTTTTTTTTGCCAGGTGTCTGGTGTTTTTTGCCGGAGCAAGTGCCTGGTGTTTTTGGCGCAGGTGTGGAAAAGGGGTGTGACCTGCGCCAACAGAACGCATGAGAGCCCATTTCGCGGCGCAGGTCCCTAGACAAAAATCACACTTGCGCCGCACAGTAACTAGACCTGCGCCAAGAAGAGTGTTCACCTGCGCCATGTCCTGCGTGCACCTGCACTCTGTACCTGCGCCAAGGTCCATACCTGCACGAAGTCCATACCTGCGCCATGGCCTACCCGTCGACTTTACCTTCGCACTAATCCCGCCTGCGCCGGACACGGCTCTACGCCTCTGGTCTACCCATCGGCATTCTCAGTTGCGGGCCGGGCTTTCCCCACCATCCGCGCGACGGCGTCCGGTTCCAGGCCGAAGCAGCGGGCGAGCTGGGCGACGGAGGTGCGGAACGATCGGTAGACATAGGGGAGGAGCCGGGCTTTCTTTTCCCTCGGAAGTTCAAGGATGCCGCATTTGAACCAGGCGTTTGAGAGGCTGTTGATGGTTTTGAGCATTTCTGTATCATTCTGCCGCTGCCTGGGATTGTCGACCAGTTTCTGATGCATTTCGGCCATATTGACGGTCCCGATCGTCTTGAGGAAGTAAGCCTGGTCGTTGCCGAAGGCCGATTCCAGATAGGCATAGTCGCAGGCCGAGGCGGGTTCCAGTTCTCCGTCGATATTGACGATCCATGGGAGTCCGTCCAGGGAATCATGGGTATGGAAACAGGCTTCCTTCTCTCTCCGGGTCATTGTCCCCGCCTTCCGGAAGCCGTCGGGCGCTTTTCCTTGGCAGAACATTCCCCGATAACCGGACCATCGGTAGTCTTCCACCCTGGACAGCGCGTCCAGTGCATTCTTGGGGACATAGGCCAGTGTGTTCCTGACGTACCACTCGGAATCCAGATAGAGCGCCACGGCGGAAGTATGACGGAGCACTTTCCGTTGCCGATACTTCCTGCTGAAATACTGGGAATACATCCGGAGCCACTCCTCCTTGAAGGCGTCCGCATCGTCCTGACCGGCGGCCAGGATGGTTGCATGGCCATGGTTAGACATGGCAATGTAAATGATTACGATCACGTTTTTCCTCTGGGCGCAGATGAAAATGTATTTAACCATCACATCGTAGTCTTCCTCGTCCCGGCAGAGGACAAGCCGTGACATCCCTTCCAGGCTGACATGATAGGGATAGACTTTCCGGACCCTGCCGTCGGGCAGCGTCCGGAAACAGATTCTTTCGAAAGCCATGGTCAACTGTCCATTTTGCCGAGCGACGGTTGAAAGGGGAACGCCATGACATCCGGACCCCCGGCCCAGGCTCCGCCGACCAGGGGCCGGGTCACTTTCCGGTCATCGAATCCATAAGCCTTCTTGATTCCGGCCGCAAACTTTTCAAGCTGCGGTATGGTATGGAACATCATCAGGCTCCAGAACTCTTCCGCCCGTTCATAAGGCTGGGCGCATCCCAGAATCTCCGCCATGGCTATCAATCGGATGGCCTGACTGATCCTTTGGTCCTGGTTCCGCCACATGAAATCCGTCAAGTCGTGCACCAATTGTGTGAGTTTCCTGTCACATTCTTGTATGTGGCCGACTTTTGCAGAGCAATCCTCCGCGGCAAACTCTTCCTCCGAAACAAATGTTTCATCCGTGGCGAAATGGAACTTCCCATCCTCATCCACCAGCACTTCCAAAAACTTTTTCATCATCAGTATTGTTTTTTTCGGGCCGTCACCGTTGGCGGTCCTGCTGCAAGGATAAGGAAAAAGAATCGTTGGACCGCATAAAGCCGAGGGAGAGAATCTTGCGGCAAAAATGACTGATTCTCAACAGGTTAACGATTTTTATGCGGCTCTTTTTTATTGTTTTTGGATGGAAGTGTCTGTCCTTCAATAGATTGCGAAAACGGCTTGGTGCATGATTCTTAACAGGCCAAGGGGAATCGCATCTTCCGAATGTCAGTTTCTCTGGTGTAGGTGCCTGACCTGGTTGGTGCAGGTGTGGAAAAAGGGGGGTGACCTGCGCCAACGGAGCGCACGAGAGGCCATTTCGTGGCGCAGGTCCCCGGCGGAAAACCACACCTGCGCCATGGACCGCCATCACCTGCGCCCGGAACCGCCGTCACCTGCACCGGGAACCACCGTCACCTGCACCGGGAATCACCGTCACTTGCGCCGGGAACAACCATCACTTCCGCCATTGCTGCCGAAATTGGTCGGAGCAGCCGACGGGGAACGAATTGGTTGGTGTAGTTCTCAGTCTTGGTGCAGGTATCGGCTCTTGTTGGTGCAGGTGCCTGGCATTTCTGGTGCAGGTGTGGAAAAAGGGGTGCAACCTGCGCCAACGGAGCGCACGAGAGGCCATATCGCGGCGCAGGTCCCCTGCCGAAAACCACACCTGCGCCAGAAATCATCGTTACCTGCGCCGCAAACAGCCACCACCTGCGCCAGGATTATCCACCACCTGCATCATCTGCCACCTGCATCGAGGGGAGTGGACTGCCGCCTGAGCTGGTCGGTGCAGCCAAAGGGGAGCGAGCTGGTCGGTCGTGGAGAAAAGGTGCTCGGAGAAAAGGTGCTCGGGAAAAAAGGAACTCGGAGAGAGTGGATGTTTCCGGAAAGCTACCCTAGGAAGCCGACGAGGGATTCTTCGACGAAGTCGCGGGTGGAGGGGAGGACGATGCGGATGTCGGCGTAGTAGCGGCCGGTGACGCTGAGGGCGACGTGGCCGGCGAAGGGACAGACGGTCCGTGAGGGGTTGAAGGCGAGGAAGGCGGCCCGGTCTTTCATCGGGAGGTAGCCCAGCAGGCGGTCGTCCGGGCGGTGGACTTCCATGGCGCCGGTCACCGGGTCCATGGTAACGTAACCCACCAGGCCGCCCAGGTCCCGGTCCGTGCAGTTCTGCTGAATGCCGGCGATGAAGGAGCTCATGGTGCGTTCCGGCAGGGTCGGGTCGTAATCAATCCGGTCCAGGAAATGGTAGTCCAGGACCTTCTCTTCCTCATAGGCGAACCCGGTGGCGCGGGCGCCTTTTCCCGGTGTGGACGCCGGGGCCGATGCGTATTTAGGATCCGGTTCGGCGGGCTTGAAGCGCTCGTCCAGGTTGCGCGGGCGGTATTCCTTCTCTTTCGGGACGATGGTCCGAGAATCCATGACCGGAGCCGGTCTCGAAGCGGCCGGCGCCGTTTTCGGAGAGGCCGGCGTCCGCTTCGGCTCTGCCGATTTCTGATAAACCGATTCCGGCCCGGTCTTGCGGCCGGGCTTCTTTTCGCTGCGGGTATAGGAATCGTCATGGTCGTCGTGGAAAATCAGGAACAGGGCCGCGGCGACCAGGATGAGTACGAGTGCGAGAACCATGTCAGAGCCCCAGTTCCTCCAGGAAACCTTTGACCCCTTCCGCGGCGGAGTCGATGGCGCTGGGGACCTGCTTGAGGAGGGCGTTGATCTGCTTCAGGCCGTCAGCGACGCCGCATTTGAGGGCCGTGGCGGTATACTTGCCGATGGCGGCGTTGATTTCCTTCTTGTCCTCGTTGGAAAGCTTGTCATATCGGTCTACATACTGCTGGACGAGTTTCTCGAACTGGGCGTTCGCCTTTTCCCACTGCTGCGGAGTGAAGTCCGCGCCCTTGGCCGCCACCTTGTCAGCCAGCTGGGTGAATTTTCCGGGGAGGGAGAAAGCGCAGGCCGTCATGAGGACGGCGGCGAAAAGCAGAAGAACGATCTTTTTCATATTTCAATGTAACAGGTTGATTCAGGGCGGTTTTTGCAAAAAACATTCCGCGGGCGCCCGAGAATTCAAATTTATATCAACTTTTTATCAACAAAGCGGCCTTTTTTGCAAAAATTTAATTATCTTTGTTCAAATTGTTTGTGAGTAGCGTATGCGAAAAAAATTCAGAAGCGGGGTGCTGGCGCTGGTCATGCCAGTTTTCCTGTCCGTTTTCACCGGCTGCACGGACATGGTCCGGCCGGAATTGGACGAGACCCACGCCAAACTTCGGGCGCTCCAGGAACTGGCCGGCGCCGTGAACAGGGATTTGACCGCCCTGGACCTCATTGTCAAGGAATTGGATGACGGCCACACGGTTCTGCCGGAGTCTTTCCTAGAAACAGAAGACGGTTACGAATTGTCGTTCCGGGACGGGAAGAAGATTTTCATCCCTTACGGAAAGGACGGTGTGGATGGCCGTACTCTCATCCCCGTCGGCGTCAAAGATGACTCGGACACGCTGTACTGGCAGGTGGACGGGGAATGGCTGCTGGTAGACGGCGTGCGGATGCGCGCCGGCGCCACGGACGGCGTTCCTCCCCAGTTCGAGGTCCGCGATGACGGCTGGTGGTACATCTCCGTCGACGGCGGCGAGACTTTCGAACCGTTCCGGAGCTGCGAGGAGATGGACGGGCTCGGCGTCTTCAAAAATGTGGAGCCGCTGGGTCAGGACCGGTACATGCTGACCATGTGGAACGGGGAGACCTATGAGATTTCGAGCCTCCTCCCGTTCCGGTTCTCCTTCGAAGGTCCGGTCCGCGATACGGTGCTGATCGCCGCCGGCGAAACGCTGCCCATCAAGTATAAGATCCATGTGGACGGAGAAACGGACCGGCCGATGGTCGTCACCTCCGGAACGGACGGTGTCTACCTCTCCAGCGTGGAAATGGCGGACGACACCACCGGTATCGTGAGAGTCCAGGCTCCCGCCGATTATGCCGACGGATACATTGTCCTTTCGGCCCATTGTGACGGTTATTCCGCCGTGAAGATGATTACCTTCCGGCAGCGGGAGATTACGCCGGCGGAGCCTTTCTTCCTGCTCCGCATGGGCAGCGGAACCGACGCGCGGGAATTCTCCTACCAGGCCAATTTCGACTATGTCGCCACGCCGGGCGAATCCTGGCTGGAGGTCGCTTCCGATCCGGAAACGGGCGTGCTGACCTTCAAGCCCCAGGCGAACGCCGGCGACGTGGTCCGCGAATGCGAGGTCACAGTCGCCCCCAAAGACAATCCGGACTATGTCTGCACGACCTTCCGGGTTCTGCAGGCGACGGACAAATTCACTGCGGCACTGGAGGAAGGCAGTCCTTTCACCTTCAATACTGAAACACGTACGCTTTCTGTCCCGGCCGAAGGCGGTGACGCCGTCATCTGGGTCACCTACGCTTCGTCCTTGTCCGCCACCGTACCCGAAACGGCGGCGTGGCTCCGGGCCGACATCGCCGACGAAGACGGCTTCCGGCGGCTGACGGTCCATGTGGACCCTGAAACCAACGGCTCCGGCCGCGGAAGCGCCGTCATCCTCCGTCTCCAGTCCGGAACGGTTCCTGTCGGTGACATCAAGATCAACCAGGCCGGCGCGGTTACCGGCGAATAAGCAAGCAATGACCATGAAAATGAAAACCCATATCTTAGCAGGCATGCTCGCCGCCGCCCTGGTGGCCGGCGGATGCGGAAAGTTCGTCCGGGACGAACTGATCACCATGCAGAACGAAATCGACCTTCTGTACGCCCAGGTCGATCAGATGAACAAGGGGCTCAAGACGCTCCAGGATATCGTCCGGGTGATGGCGGACAACGGTTATATCGTGAACGTCGAGGAGTTCGAGGCCGAAGACGGCAGCGGATACATCCTCAGTTTCCGGACGGTGACGCTGGATGAAAACGGCAATGTCTCTTCCGACGATACGTTCTCCATCCAACTGTACAGCGGCGTGGACGGCACGGACGGCCTGGACGCCGATCCGTATGTCGTGAGCGTGAAAAAGGACACGGACGAAGAGGGGAACGAGCGCTGGTATTGGTGGCATGCGGACGAAGAAGGAGCCGTGGACGAAGACGGCAACCCGCTCGGCGAATGGCTCGTTGACGACCAGGGAGAAAGGATCCCCGTGGACGGCAGGACTCCGAAGCTGGATATCAAAGACGGACTGTGGATCTACACGCTGGACGGAGAGCATTGGGTGGAACCCGGCTGGCCGGCCAAGGGTGTTGACGCTCTGGAGTACTTCTCGGGCTACACCGCCTATGACGACCATGTGGAGCTGACCCTCGCAGCCGACGGTTCTGTTCTCGTGCTTCCCCGCTTCCTTCCGGTTGAAGTCGCTCTGACCGTGGCCGGCAGCGAGGTGGAAGACAGCCTGGCGATCGCCCCTGGCGAGACGGTTTCCATACACTATGCCCTGTCGGGAACGGGTGCGGAGAACGCCGTCCTGGTCGCCGGGACGGACGGCCGCCTGAAGACTGCCATCCGCATCGACGCGGAATCGGCTCTGGAAGGAGACGTGGACGTGACCTGCCCGGCGGAGTTCCCGGAAGGCGGGTATGTTTATATCACCGTCTATGACGGCAACGGCCGTTCCGACGTCCGGGTCATCCGTTTTGCCGGCCGCAAGCTCACGCTCCTGTACGGAGACGCCGAGTATGACGCCCCCGCCGCCGGCGAGACCGGCCGGATGCTCACGTTCGAGGCCAATTTCGAGCTGGACGCGGCCTGCGTCTTCCCCGAGGGCGTGGAACCTTGGCTGACGGCGAAGATGGAGATTGTGGAAGATATTCCCGTGCTCACCTATGACATCGCCGAAAACACCGCCACGGAAGCGCGCACCGGCGTCATCGTAGTGTGCCCGAAAGACCATCCCGGATTCGAAATGTTCCGAGTCACGGTCAACCAGGCGGCCGCCGAGGCGAACACCGGAACCGGCGAGACTGGCACCGGTGAGACTGGAAACGGCGAGTCCGGAAACGGTGGAACCGGAACTGGCGAGACTGGCACCGGTGAGACCGGGACCGGTGCATCCGGAACCGGCGAATAAGGAGGAGACGCGATGAAAAGACTGATTCTCATCGGACTCCTGGGACTGATCCTGCCCCTGACCTGCGCCGCCCAGAAATGGACGGTCCAGACCAACTTCCTGGACTGGGCCGCGCTCGGCACCGTCAATGCGGAGGTGGGCGTGTCCGTATCCCAGCATTTCTCCCTGATGGCCGGCGGGCGCTACAACCCGTGGGACTTCCATACGCACAATCCGGAAGCCCTAGTCCAGAACAGGCAGGAAACCGCCTATCTGGGCGTCCGCTACTGGACCTGGTATGTCAATTCCGGCTTCTGGCTGGCCGCCAAGGCGCAGTACATGCATTCCTTCTCCAACACAGGTATCTGGCGGGCCGCCCTCAAGGAGGGCAAGAACGGCTTCGGCGGCGGCCTGTCCCTCGGCTACACCTTCATGCTGTCCAAGCACTTCAACCTGGAGGCCGGTATCGGCGGCTGGGCGGGCGTGTTTCAGCAGTACGGCTTCTACAGCAGCCCGGAAAAACGTTTTGTCCGGGAAGAGGGCCGGAAGGCCTTCGTCTACCCCGATCAATTGTCCCTCAGCCTTGTATACGTTTTCTAAATGAAGCCGAAGTATCTTCTCATCGGGGCCCTGGCGGCCCTGGCGCTGGCCGCTTCCTGCAGTTCGCAGCGGAAGCTGGCCGCCATCAAGCGTGGCAATCCTGCGGCCTCCCTGGTCCTGGGCAAGGACATGTACGTTCCGGAAATCAAGGAGGCGAAAGTCTTGCGCGACACCCTCCGGATCAAGGATGACGACGGCAGGGAGCTTCTGCTGATGAAAGCCATCAAGGACGAAGAAACCGGAGACATGGTGGCGACCGAAACCCTGGACGCCGCCAAGATCACGGCCCGGTTCCGCAACATCGCGGAGCGGCACGGCAAGGTGGACCTGTCCTTCGCGATTATCGTCCCCGCCGCCATGCAGGACAGCAAGTGGCAGCTCCGCTTCTATCCCGACATGTACATGCTGGGCGACGTCGAGCGCCTGGAGCCGGTCATCATCACCGGCAATTCCTACCGGAAGGCCCAGCTGCGCGGTTACCAGCAGTACAACCGCTTCCTCTCGCGCATCATCTCGGACACCACCCGCTTCGTGAACGTGAAGGCGCTGGAAATCTTCTTGCGCCGCAACATCCCGCAGCTGTACGCCTTCAAGACGGACAGCTCCTATGTGAGCGACGAGCATTTTTACACGATTTACGGCGTTTCCGAACAGGAGGCCGTGGAGCATTATACGAACAAGATCGCCCGGCGCCTCAACGACCGCCGGAAGGACCGGCTGGACGAGATGTACCGCAAGTATGTGAAAGTTCCGATCGTCACGGAGGGCATCCGCCTGGACACGGTGATGGTCGGGACCAACGGCGACTTCATCTACAACTATGTCCAGACCATCGCCACGCGGCCGCGCCTTCGGAAAGTGGACATCGTCCTGTCGGGCGACATCTATGAATCCGACCGGAAGCTGTACGCGATTCCCGAGAGCTCCCCGCTGACCTTCTACATCAGCTCCGTCTCCGGTCTCGCCGACCGCACGGAGCACTACATGACCAAGATCATCGAGCGCCATGCCGACGCGAACACGACCAGCCGCATCGACTTCCAGGTGGGCAAGAGCAACATCGACCTGGACCTGGGGGACAACCGCCGCGAACTGGGCCGGATCCGCCGGACGCTGACCGCCCTGCTGGAGAACGAGGAGTTCCTGCTGGATTCCATCATCGTCACCGCCTCCGCTTCGCCGGAGGGCAGTGAGAGCCTCAACATGCGGCTTTCCCGCTCCCGCAGCGAGTCCATCTCCCACTACCTGGACAATCAGATCAAGGTTCTGTGGGATTCCCTGGACCGTCGCAACGGACTCCGCTTTGACGAGGCCGGACACCGGATCAAGGCGACCCCGGTCCGCATCCCGTTCATCAGCCGCTACAAGGGCGAGAACTGGGACCGGCTGGACGTTCTGGTGGACGAGGACGACTATCTGACCGAGGGTGACAAGTCCCGCTACGAACTGCTGGGCCGCGTGCCCGACCTGGACGGCCGGGAAGCCCTGCTGGGCCGCGAGCGGTTCTATTCGTACCTCCGCGAACGCCTGTATCCGAGGCTCCGCACCGTCGCGTTCGACTTCCACCTGCACCGCAAGGACATGGTCAAGGATACAATCCATACGACGGTCCTGGACTCCACTTACATGCGCGGCGTCCGGGCGCTGACGAACATGGACTATGACGGCGCCCTGGCCCTGCTGCAGCCGTACCAGGATTACAATACGGCCATCGCCTACATGGGCCTGGACCGCAACCAGAGCGCGATGGCGATCCTGTCCCGCCTCAAGCCCACGGCGTCGGTGAATTACCTGCTGGCCATCCTCTACTCCCGTCTGGGTGACGAGGAGGAGGCCGTCCGGCACTATCTCACCTCCTGCCGTCAGGAACCGTCCTACGTGCACCGGGGCAACCTGGATCCGGAGATCTCGCATCTCATCAAGGCCTACCGCCTGAACGGGGATGACGGATCAGACGCGCCGCCGGACACGGATTAATGAAGAGACGCATCCTCCTTTTTTGCGCCGTTCTCCTCCTGGCGGGCTGCGGTTCCGGCCGGAAGGATCCGGTGGATTACGTGAATCCGTATGTGGGCAATGTCAGCCATCTGCTGGTGCCCACGTTCCCGACGGTCCAGCTTCCGAATTCAATGCTGCGGGTTTACCCCGAGCGGGGCGACTATACGTCCGAGTACGTGAACGGCCTGCCGGTGATTGTCACGAACCACCGGGAGCGGTCGGCTTTCAAGCTGGGCGTGACGACGGGGGACGAATTGAAACCGGTCATTCCCGTGACCTATGACAACGAGCACCTGACTCCTTATGGCTTCGACATCGACCTGCAGGACGGGGCGGTCCATGCCTCCTATGCGGTTTCGCACCAGAGCGCCGTGTACCGGATCCGATTCCGCGGCGGAAAGGGGACGCTCCTTCTGACCAGCGGAAACGGGGCGGTCGTGCTGGACGGGAATCTCCTGACCGGCTGGCAGACGGTGTCGGGCGAGACGAGAGTGTATGTGGCGATGGAGCTGGAGCAGACGCCCGCGAAGGCCGGCGCCCTCTGGCGCGGGTCCCTTTCTGACTCCAAGTCCGACGAAGGCCGGAACGCCTGCATCGCGATGGTCTTCGACATTCCCGAAGTGCGCCTCCGCTACGGCGTCTCTTTCATCAGCGCCGACCAGGCCCTCCGGAACCTGCGCCGGGAAATCGACACCTATGATGTCGATGCCGTCGCGAAGGAAGGCCGCCGGATCTGGAACGAAACCCTCGGCCGCCTGGATGTGCAGGGTGGAACCGATGATCAGAAGACCGTTTTTTACACTTTTTACTGGCGCACCTTCGAACGCCCGATTTGCATGAGCGAGGACGGCCGCTACTGGAGCGGATTTGACAATGCTGTCCATGACGACGGCGGCACGCCGTTCTACAATGACGACTGGATCTGGGACACCTACCGCGCCGCCCATCCGCTGCGGGTGGTGATGGACAGGAAGGTGGAGGAGGACGTTCTGGCTTCCTTCATCCGGATGGCGGAGCAGAACGGCCATGACTGGGCGCCCACCTTCCCGGAAGTGGACGGCGACTCCCGGCGGATGAACTCCAACCATACCGTCGCAACTTTTGCCGACGCTGTCGTCAAGGGACTGGATGTGGACAAGCAGCGTGCCTATGAAATCTGTCGCAAGTGCTTGCTGGAGAAGACCCTGGCGCCCTGGTGCGGGAATCCGGCCGGCGAGATTGACCGTTTCTTCTGGACTCAGGGCTATATGCCCGCGCTCCGGGCCGGGGAACCGGAAACGGACCCCAACGTCCATTCTTTCGAGAAGCGGCAGCCGGTCGCGGTGACGCTGGGTACGTCCTACGATTCCTGGTGCATGTCCATCCTGGCCGATGCTGTAGAGCAGTACCCGACCGGAACTTTGTTCCGCCAGGCTTCGCAGTTTTACCGCAACCTGTACAACGGGACGACGGGATTCTTCCATCCCCGGGACAAGGACGGACGCTTCATTGAACCGCTGGACTACAGTTTCTCCGGCGGCATGGGCGCCCGCGAATACTATGGCGAAAACAACGCTTGGGTGTACCGCTGGGACGTCCAGCACGACATTCCGGGGCTCATCAACCTGATGGGCGGCCGCGAGGCCTTCATCAAAAAGCTGGACGAGACCTTCGCCACGCCGCTCGGCCGCAGCAAGTTTGAATTTTACGCGATGCTGCCGGACCATACCGGCAACGTGGGCCAGTTCTCGATGGCCAACGAGCCGTCGCTCCACATTCCCTATCTGTACAACTATGCAGGCGCTCCCTGGAAGACGCAGAAGCGCATCCGGCAGCTGCTGGACACCTGGTTCCGAAACGACCTGATGGGCGTGCCGGGCGACGAGGACGGCGGCGGCATGACCTCCTTCGTGGTCTGGTCCTCGCTGGGCCTGTATCCCGTGACGCCGGGCAAGGCCGAGTACACCATCGGCTCGCCCGTGTTCCCGGAGGTCCGGATGCATCTCGCCAGCGGCAAGACCTTCGAGATCATCGCCCATGGCGCCTCCCGGGACAACAAGTACATCCAGTCCGCCACCCTGAACGGAAAGCCGCTGGACAAGCCTTTCCTTTCGCATGAGGACCTCATGGCCGGCGGACGCCTGGTGCTGGAAATGGGCTCGGAACCGGCTCCGGACTGGGGCCGGACGGCGGAATAGCGGGTTTCGGGAAAAATCACTATTTTTGTGTATAGCAAGCAACGCGATGAAACGATTCCTCTTTATTGCGGCGGCGATCCTGGCCGCCGTCCTGCCGGCCCGGGCCGTCGAACCCGTCGACGAACTGCTCCCCGTGCGGGGCCTCGCCATCGAGGCGCCCTCCTCCCGGGGCTTGAACGATTTCCTGAAATTCATCGAAGGCGACCTGGTCCCGGCCCGGTTCAACCTGCTCATCCTGCGGGTGGACTGGAACTATGCCTATGAGACGCATCCCGAACTGCGGGACGAGCATCCCCTGACCCGGGAGGACGTGAAGCGGATCGTGGCGGTGTGCCGCACCCGGGGCATCCGGCTGGTGCCGCAGATCAACCTGCTGGGCCACCAGTCCTGGGCGAAGCAGACGCACGCCCTGCTCCGGGAATATCCCGACTTTGACGAAACTCCGTCTGTCAAAACGGAGAATTATACGGACTGGCCCAACCCGGACGGCCTGTACTGCAAGAGTTACTGCCCGCTGCATCCGGATGTCCACAAGGTGGTTTTCGACGTGGTGGACGAGCTTTGCGATGTCTTCGAGACGGATGCGTTCCATGCCGGCATGGACGAGGTTTTCTACATCGGCATGCCGGAATGTCCCCGCTGCAACGGTCGGGACAAGGCGGAACTGTATGCGGGGGAGGTGACCCTGATCCGCAATCATCTGGCCGAAAAGGGCCGGCAGCTCATGATCTGGGGCGACCGCCTGCTGGACGGCCGCACCACCGGGCTGGGGGAGTGGGAGGCTAGCTACAACTACACCTGGCGCGCCATTGATATGATACCCAAGGACGTCTTCATCTGCGACTGGCACTATGAACGGGCCGACCTGACGGGCGTGTATTTCGCCACGAAGGGCCTTTCCGTTGCCACCTGCGGCTATCGGAACCCTTCCGTCTGCGAACAGCAGATCCGGGACATGGTCCGCTTCCGCAAGCAGTCCGCCCCCGAAACCGCCGGCCGCCTGCAGGGGTACATCCACACCGTCTGGTCCGGCGCCGACCAGTTCCTCCGCCGGTTCAACGCCCTGAAGGGAGAACAGGAGCCGGACAGCCGTTTCGATGACGCCCACGCCCTGCAGACCGTCATCGCCACATTCACCGACTTAGCCCGCTAGCGCCATGAAAAGAGCCTTTGCTTTCCTTTCTCTCCTGGTTTCCTTTGCCCTTTTTGCGCAGGAACGCGTCCCTGTGTGGCCGAAGGGCAAAATGCCCGACCCGCAGGGGCACCAGATTGCCGCGATGACCGACGAGGCCGGTCGGGAGGGTTTCAATCCGGACAAATACCGCATTCCGTATCTGGAATGGTTCGAGAAGCCGGCGAATCCGAACGGCGCCTGCATGATTCTCATCTCGGGCGGCAGTTACATGAACTGCTGCGACGTGGGGCTGATCAAGTCGTGGCGGGAGGAGCTCACGAAACTGGGCGTCCAGTGCGTGAACTTCGTCTACCGCACCCCGCGCCCCGTAGGTCTTCCCATCTACCAGTCGGCCTGGGAGGACGGCCAGCGGGCGGTCCGTCTGGTCCGCCGGGAGGCCGCGAAACGCGGGTTTGATCCGGAAAAAATCGGTGTCATTTCGATGTCGGCCGGTTCGCACCTCGCCCTGCTGCTGGCAACCAGTTCGGAGACCCCGGCGTACGCGCCGGTTGACAAGGTGGACGAGATCCCCTGTCACATCAACTGGGCGATTGTCAACGCTCCTGCCTACGCGACGACGGACGGGGAGGGGGGAACGCCTGCGTCGCGGGACGGCTACGGAACCGACGTCCGGCTCAGCGACGTGTTCAGATTCGACGGAAAAACCTGCCCGATGAGCCTGCACCACGGTCAGGACGACCCTTATACGCCGATGGGTTCTACCCTGGTGTACCGGCAGTTGCGCCGGATGGGCGTTCCGGCCGAACTGCACCTGTATCCGGGGAAGGGACACGGTGCTTTCGGCTTTGACCGGGCCGTGGAATTCATGACGCAGATGGGTTACCTCAGGTCCGTGCTTCCGGAGGTCTCCCTGGAGGAACGCTTCCCCGATGACGATGCCCGTGCGGAGTACATCCGCGAGGACCTCTGGCCGGAGGGCAAGATGCCCGATGCGCAGCCGGCCTTGGGGACGCCTTACATCGAGTGGCATATCCCGAAGGAACTGAAAACCAAGGCCATCCAGATCATATACTCGGGTGGCGCCTATTACGGAAATGGCCCGGAGAGTTTCGAGGTGACGCCTGCGCGGAGGTATCTGAATGCAAGGGGAATGACCGTGGTCACGATGCGGTACCGCACCCCGCGCCCGGAAGGCCTGTCCAAGCACACGGTAGCCTGGGAGGACCTCCAGCGGGCCATCCGGAAAGTCCGGAGCGAAGCCGCGGAACGGGGCCTGGACCCGGACCGGATCGGCATCATGGGATCGTCGGCCGGCGGCCATC
>JAEEGJ010018317.1_pt1 | contig 15659 bp, 15 predicted proteins | sample 8958761 | NCBI WGS metagenome assembly JAEEGJ01 (sample SAMN16246546, study PRJNA631951) | gut metagenome | biome: gut microbiome; feature: rumen; material: RS-attached | host: Bos | place: Iran: Karaj | collected 2018-10
ACGGCGGAGCTCATGGAGAATATCCGCCGCATCCGGGACACCTTCCAGATCGCGGTGCTGCTCATCGAGCACGACATGAGCCTGGTCATGGGCATCTGCGAGGGCATTGCCGTGCTGAATTTCGGCCAGATCATCGCCAAGGGCACGCCGGAACAGATCCGCAATGACCCCGCCGTGATCGAAGCCTATCTGGGCAAGCAGCAGGAGGTGTAAGACATGGCTGAAAGCGAACTGATGCTCCGGGCCGAGGACCTGAACGTCTATTACGGCAGCATCCACGCCATCCAAGGCGTGTCCTTCACCGTCAACAAGGGGGAGATCGTCACCCTCATCGGGGCCAACGGCGCGGGCAAATCCACCACGCTGAACACCATAAGCGGACTGCTGCGCTCCAAGACCGGCAGCCTCACCTTCAAGGGAGAGAGCATCTCCGGCATGGCCCCCCACGCCATCGTGCGCAAGGGCATCATCCATGTGCCGGAGGGACGGCGCATCTTCAGCAAGCTCACCGTGGAGGAAAACCTGGAGATGGGGGCTTACACCCGCCCCGGACGGGAGCTGGACGACGCCATCGCCGGGGTCTATGACCGCTTCCCCCGCCTGAAGGAAAGGCGGCGGCAGGTGGCGGGCACCCTTTCCGGCGGCGAACAGCAGATGCTGGCCATCGGCAGGGCCCTGGTCTCCCGCCCCAGCCTCCTCATGCTGGACGAGCCCAGCATGGGCCTGGCCCCCATCCTGGTGGAGCAGGTCTTTTCCATCATCCAGGAGATCCACCGCAGCGGCGTCACCGTCCTGCTGGTGGAGCAGAATGCCCGCATGGCCCTGTCCATCGCGGACCGGGGCTATGTGCTGGAGACGGGCCGGGTGGTCCTGACGGGCCCCGGTAAGGAGCTGCTGGCAAACGACAGCGTAAGGAAAGCATATCTGGGAAGCTGAACCCGGCTGTGGGCCGGAGATCATAGGAGGGCAAGATCATGTACGAGAGCTATTTCGCCCGGGGCGGCAGCTGCCCCAAGCCCCTGTTCCCCTGCAACCCCCAGGAGGCCCTGCGCCCCGCCGTCTGCCTGGACGGAAGCGTGGTGCCGGGCAGCATCTTCGGCTGCGTGGAATGGATCGCCGCCGACCTCGCTACCGAGGGACTCGTCAAGCACGATTCCGACGAGCTGCACATGTTCGTGGGGGGCGACCCGGCGCACTATGAGGACCTTTTCGCCACCGTGGATTTCCAGATCGAGAACGATCACCTGGTTTTCAGCGAGACCAGCTTCGTCTTTGTCCCCAAGGGCTGCGCCCATAACATCCGGGCCGTGACGGGGCTGAAAAAGCCCATGCTCCACTACATCATGCATGTGAACGCCTCCTTCTACCGGGCGGAAAAGGCCGAAGCCGCGGCCCCCGCCGGGAAGTACGCGGACTATCGGGTGACGAAATACGCCCCCGTGGATGGGCGCATCCCCGACGCGCCGGAGGGCTTCCTCACCTTCCTGCTGTGGATCGACTCCAAGAAGCTGCCCGGCGCGCCCTATACGGAGTCCGTCTGGTTCCACACCACCAACGACACCGGCCCCGAGGAGCACACCCACGACGACCTGGACGAGTTCATCGCCTTCATCGGCAGCGACCCGGAGCACCCGGAGGAGCTGAATGGGGACGTGAGCTTCCTCATCGGCGGGGAGCAGATCCACACCCGGAAGAGCACCCTGGTCTTCGTGCCCCGGAAGGTGAAGCACAGCCCCCTGCTGGTCCACGAGCTGGAAAAGGACATCCTCCACTTCTCCGGCGGCAACAGCGGAGATTACAACAAGGACGTCAATTCCACCTTTTAGATGGAACAGTATGGGTCAGGCCCGGGTCAGCCCGGGCCTGATTCTTTCTCTTTCCAACGGTTGACAATTCCGGTTTTCGATGCTATCATGATAGCACATTATCCTATTGAATCGAGGGAATACCCATGTCCGATCTTCATTCCGAGGCTGCCGACAAACTGTTCGACGCGATCCTGGCCCTGAAGGACCGGGAAGAGTGTTACCGCTTTTTCGAGGACCTCTGCACCATCACGGAGATGCAGGCCATGTCCCAGCGCTTCCATGTGGCCCGGCTGCTGCGCCAGGGCCTGGTGTATAACGAGGTCGGACGGCTGTCCGGGGCCAGCAGCGCCACCATCAGCCGCGTCAACCGCTGCCTCCAGCACGGGGCGGGGGGTTATCCCCTGGTCCTGGAACGGCTGGAAGAAACGGAGAAAAAAGAGTAAAACATTCGGAAAATGGCCGGAGCGTGGGGCTCCGGCCATTTTTGCAGGCCGCCCTCCCCTCGCGCATATTGTAAAGAGGCGGCGATCGTGATAAAATAAACAATAATCCATGCCCCATCGGGAGGTCTGTACTATGCAGCTGACGGATTTTACCCAATTCACCGGCTCCTGCTTCAACGGGGAGCCCGCTTCCTGCGCCTGCGCCTGTCCCTTTGCCCTGGACATCCGCTCCTTCGCGGAAAAATGCGAAAAGGGCCGCTGGAACGCGGCCTGGAAAGCCCTCAAGACCGCGGTGGTCTTCCCTGCCGTGGTCGCCGCCCTCTGCCCCGCCCCCTGCCGGGAGCACTGCCAGAGGGAAGCCCTGGGCGGGGCCATCAACATCCCCGGCCTGGAAAAAGCGGCCATCCGCTTCGCCCGGAAGAAGGCGGAGGGCTACAACGTGCCGCCCCATGAGCAGACCATCGCCGTGGTGGGCGCGGGGGCCTGCGGCCTCTCCGCGGCCCTGAACCTGGCCCTGAAAAAATATGTGGTGACCGTCTTCGACCGGCTGCCCGGCTGGGGCGGCTCCCTGCGGGACGATCCCCGTTTCCCGGAATTTGAGGAGGATTTCAAGCTGCAATTCTCCGCCGTCAAGGAAGGATTCTGCAATTTCGTCTTCGGCAAGGCCGTGACGGAAGCGGACCTCATGCCCTTCGACGCGGTGTATTTCGCCACCGGCGAGGGCGGCTTCCGCCTGGAAGGGGACAAATACTTCGCCGGGGGGCCCTGCGCGGGCTGGACCATGATGGAAGGCATCGCCATGGGCCCGGAGGCCAGCAAGGTGATCGAAGCCTATCTCATGACCGGGCGGCCCGAGCCCATCCTTCCCCACGAGCACGCGGCCCACTGCGACCGCTATGTGCGCCACGAGGGGGTGGAGAGCGCTTCCCCCTGCGACACCGGGACGGAGGAAGGGGCCCAGGCGGAGGCGGCCAGATGCCTGAAATGCGACTGCACCGACTGCATCGACAACTGCATCATGCTGCAGCACTACCGGAAAAAGCCCCACGGCCTGGCCCGGGAAGCCTATGCCGACTCCGCCGCCGCGCCTCCCATCGCCACCCAAAGCCTGGTGCGGCAGACCTATTCCTGCACGAACTGCGGCCGCTGCAACGCCGTCTGCCCCACGAATGCCAACCTGGGGGCCATGTTCATGCTCTCCCGCACGGACCGCTTCCGCCGCAGCACGGGGCCCAAGGCCTTCCATGATTTCTGGCTGCGGGAGATGGATTTCTCCACGGGCGACGCTGCGGTCTTCCTGGCCCCCAAGGGCAAGGAGACCTGTCAATACGTTTTCTTCCCCGGCTGCCGCCTGGGTATGTCCAGCCCCCGGCTGGTGAAGGAGGCCTACCGTTTCCTGCAAAAGGCCACCGGCGGGGATACGGGCCTCATGCTGGGCTGCTGCGGGGTGCCCGCCCTCTGGGCCGGGGACCTGGACAGGCTGAACGCCAACATTGACAAGCTGCGCAAGGCCTGGGAAAGCATGGGCAAGCCCACCCTGGTCTTTGCCTGCGCCACCTGCGAGCGCACCTTCCGGCAGTATCTGCCGGAGATCCCCCTCGTTTCCCTCTACCGCAAGATGGCGGAAGCGGGCCTGGAAGCGAAGGAAAAGAGCTTCCCCAAGGCCGCCGTTTTCGACCCCTGCGCCGCCCGGGAGGACAGCGAGCTTCGCCTCAGCGTCCGGGACCTGGCGCGGCAGGAGGGCACGGAGCTGGAGGAGATCAGGGGCGGCAGCCGCTGCTGCGGCTTCGGCGGCCACATCCAGGTGCCCAATCCGGAGCTGTTCCGGCGCTTCGGAGAGGAGGCAGCCGCGGGGTCCGAGGAACCCTATCTGGTCTACTGCATAAACTGCCGGGAGGTATTCAAATCCCGGGGCAAGGAATGCCGCCACATCCTGGAGGAATACTTCGGGCCGGAGGAGGGGGACATCCCCACGATCCTGGAAAAGCGGCGTAACGCCCTGACGCTGAAAAAGGAGCTCATGAAGGAGGAGTGGGACATGGACTTCACCCCCGCTTCCGCCCCCTGGGACGCGCTGGAGCTGGACGTTCCCCCGGAGCTGCGCCATAAAATGGAGCGCAATCTGGTCAGCATGGCCGATCTGCAGGAGACCGTCTGGAACGCGGAGACCGGCGGCGACAAGCTGCTGGGCGACGACGGCTGGCTGCTGGCCAGCCTTGTAAAGAGCGTCATCACCTACTGGGTCCAGTACAGGCCCAAGGAGGGCGGCAGCGAAAATGAATTTGAGGTCGGCGCCGTGTACTGCCACCGCATGAAGTGGCGCGGCGCGGAGATCGCAGAGGGATAAGACATGGACGAAATGAATTGGAAATGCTTCAAATGCGGCGTCCCCCTGGTGAAGAAGGCGGTGGTCTTCGAGTATATGAACCGCTCCTTCAGCCATGAGGTGCCCGTCTGCCCCAAGTGCGGCAAGGTTTACATCTCCGAAGCTCTGGCCGAGGGGCGCATGGCCGAGGTGGAGGCCGCCCTGGAGGATAAATGAGGGGCGATTTCACCACGGCGGAGGACCTGGCTTCCCACGGGCGGGACTATGTGAAGGTGGGGGCCGGGGAGATCCAAAGGATCGTGACCCTCTCCACCTCCGGCAGCACCGGGGCCGGGAAGCGGCTCTACTTCACCGCCGGGGACTTGCAGCGCACGAAAGACTTTTTCAGGGACGGGATGCGCTGGCTCTGTGGGCCGGGCGACAAGGTGGCCATCCTTCTGGGAAGCCCCTCCCCCGACGGGGTGGGGCGGCTGCTGGAGGAGGGGCTGCGGGAGCTGGGCGCCCAGCCCAGCCTGCTCTGCCTTCCCCGGGATTACGGGGAGACGGCCCAGGCCCTGCGCTCGCTGCGGCCGGACACCCTGGTAGGCCTGCCGGTCATGGTCCGGAGGCTGGCCCTGATGGCGCCGGAGCTGCGGCCCAAATCGGTGCTGCTCAGCGCGGACTATGTATCCCTGGCGGCCAAGGAGACCATCACCCGGCTTTGGCAGACCAAGGTCTTTTCCCACTACGGGCTCACGGAAAGCGGCCTGGGCTTTGCGGTGCAGTGCCCTCTGCTGCTGGGGCAGCACATCCGCGCAAGCGAGCTGCAGGTGGAGATCGTGGACCCGGACACGGGGGAAAACCTGCCGGAGGGGCAGTGGGGAGAGATCGTTTTCACCACCCTGCGCCGGGAGGCCATGCCCCTGAAACGCTACCGCACCGGGGATATCAGCCGCCTGCTGCCGGGAGTTTGTCCCTGCGGGAATCCCGGGCCGCGGCTGGACCGGGTGCTGGGCCGGGTGACGGAAATAAGGAAACCCGTCAGCATCTATGCGCTGGACGAAATGCTGCTGACGCGGGACGAGGTGCTGGACTACGCCGCCGAATTCCGGGACGGAAAGCTGACCGTGACGGCGGAGGGGGGCGATCCGGAAACGCTCCGGGCGCTTCTGCTGGAAAAATGGCCCGGTCTCCGGGTGCTGGTGGATAGCGGCGTCATCCCCCCTTCGGCGCAGAAGAGAATGGTAAAAACGCTCTGAAAGCACCGTTCAGAGCGTTTTTTGCGCGTTTTTCCGCCGATTCTACCATGGAGGGGTGTTCTTTTCCCCGTTTCTGAGGCAGGATGGGGGGCAGAAAGAGGTGTGTGCATGGATTTACAGAAGATCGGCGCCTATATCGCCGGAAAGCGGAAGGGGCTGGGGCTGACCCAGCGGGAGCTGGCGGAAAGGCTGGGCATGAGCGACAAGTCCGTTTCCAAATGGGAACGGGGCGTCTGTCTGCCGGACGTATCCGTTTATCGGGAGCTCTGCGGTATCCTGGGCATTTCCCTGAACGAGTTTTTCTCGGGAGAGGATCTGGATGAAGAAAGCCTGCCCAGTCGTTCGGAGGAAAACCTGATCTCCGTCAGCAAGGACGGAAAAAGCCGCCGGAAAAAGCTGAAAAGGATCATCGCTGCCCTGGCGGCCGCAGCGCTGCTGCTGGGCGTCGTGCTGGTCTGGGTGCTGACGGCGGACGCCTGGGCTGAGAAAAACCGGATCATACCCTTCCCCAAGGACAGTGCCGAAAGGAAAACGGCGGATCTGCTTTGCGGCGTGGACGACGCTCACCTGTTCCGATATGCCACCGACGGCGGCTTCCGGGAAATGTCGATCTGGCATACCGTATATCGGAACGGGGAACTCGTCTCCAGGTATGCTTTTATGTCCAGCCCGGCGGAGGATATCCTGCGGGAGGGGATCATCGGTCTGATCCCCGATTATTCCCGTCGTGAGATCCGCTTCCTCCTGGCCGGCGACAGCTCCAAGCTCAGCACGGCGCTTCCCGCCCCGGAAGACGGGGAAAGCTGGGAGGGCTGCATCCGCACCGCCGTTGAGGGGGAAGCGGTCTACGGCCTGGAGGACGGGCGGGAATATATCCTGCTGGCGGTGAGCTACGACCGGGATTTTCTGCTGAGCTTTGATCTGCAAGACCTGGAACCGGGCGGCTTCGGCCCGCCGGACAACGATGAGACCCACTGCTTCTCCGTCGTCTTCTCAAAGACGGAGGGAAAGGCATAGTATGCATAAAACGGGGCCTGCTGCGATGCAGCAGGCCCCGTTTTATACGTTGTTTATTCGGCCCGGACGATCTCGGCTTCGGGGGCGTTCTTCTTCACGCTCTCGATGCCGCTCAGGCAGCTCTTCTTCTCCTTGTAGCCCTCGGAGGCAAGGATGATCTCGCCGTTGCGGGCCTTCAGGCGGAAGCGGTATTCCCCGGCCTTATCCTGATACACTTCGAACTTGGGGTGCTTGACCTTCTCGGCGCCTTCGTCGGTCAGGTCCTGGATGCCGCCTGCGGAGCAGCGGCGGACGCTGTCGATCCCGTTCAGGCAGCTGGCATCGGCCTTGTAGATCTCGCTAGTGCCGATGACCTGGCCGTTGCCGGCCAGCAGATTGAAGCGCACGCCGGTCTTGCCGGTCTTGATAACAAACTTGCCCATTTATACTCCTCCTCTGTATTCGGGCTGCTTCGGAAGCCGCCCGTCTTGTACCGCCTCCTCAGCGGTTGAATTTTCGGTCGAAATAGGGGGATTTCCCGCTGACGGAAAGGGGGATGCCGAAAATCAGCTTTTTGTCCCCCAGCAGGCCCAGAGAGGCCGCTGCCTTGCCCGCGGTGAACATGATCCGGTTGTCGATGCGCAGGTCGGCGGCCACGGAAACGGCGCTGCCCACGGCGATGCCCAGGTCCACGCTGTTCATGATGCACTTGCCCCCATGCTTCACGCAGTCGGCACAGCCATCCCAGCCGCAGAGGGAACAGACCCGGTCCACGCCCCGGGGCTTTTCCTCCGCCCCGATCAGGACCACGACCTGGCTGGCGTCCACATTCTCCGCATCCCGGATGAAAAAGGCGTCCCCGTCCACCTGGGCGATACGGCGCATCTCGGCGCTGAGGGCATCCTTATCCGCACCGGTGAGGATCGCGCTGTCCAGCTTGTCGATGCCGCAGGCCTTCGGCGCAGTCCGCGCTGCGGCGCACATGGCCTGGGCCGCCGCAAGGACCGCGGCTTCCTCCGCCCGGAGGCTCTCGATCTTCAACAGAATCACCCCTTTTACAGCATTATAACTCCCGTTCTGCGCCTTGTCAAATATTATAAGATAGCGAAGCTATAAATGTTTCTTATGCTATATTAAATAACGTCCCATATAAAATGCCCCGGGACCGCGCGGCCCCGGGGCTGGGAACATTATGGAGAATAGCTTACTTGTTGACTTCGTCCTTGAATGCCTTGCCGGCTTTGAAGACGGGGAGAACGGCAGCCTTGATCTTGACGGTCTTGCCGGTGCGGGGATTGCGGCCCTCGCGGGCTTCGCGCTTCTTGCTCTCGAAAGTGCCGAAGCCGATGAGCTGAACCTTCTGACCGTCGGCAACGCTGGACTTGATAGCCGCCAGAGTGCTTTCCAGGGCGGCAAGAGCCTGCTTCTGGGTGATGCCGGCATCCGCGGCAACTTTCTTGATGAGCTCCTGTTTGTTCATTACTACATCCTCTTTTCTGTTGGTACTGATTGTCTGCATACTCAGTATATCAGTTTTCGTTATGAATATCAATATACTGTGGAGCCTAAAATGAAGAAACTGTCACAAAATTAGGCCGGATTTCCCGGGAAATGCCCGTCACAGATAGGCCGCCGCGGAAAGCGCCCCGGAGGTGGCCGCCGCCACGTTGCTGCCCACATAGAGGCAGTCCCCGATGAGGAAGGAGTTGGTCTCCGGGCAGGCGCGGCGCAGCTCGTCCGCCTCGGCCCACTTGGCCTTGACGCCCATGGCCAGCAGCACGGTGTCCGCCGGAAGGCTGACCTTCTCCCCGGTGGCGGTATTCTCGCAGATCACCGCCTCGGGCGTGACCTCCAGCAGCTTGTGGCCCAGGCGCACATCCAGCTCCATTTCCTTGATGAGGGCCAGGAATTCCGCAGCACCGCCGTGGGCGGACTTGTTGAGGCTGGCGTAGGTATCCAGCATTTCGATCACGGTGACGTCCTTCCCCGCCTTTTTCAGGTCGATGGCGGCTTCCAGGCCCACGGCGCCTGCGCCTACCACCACTACCTTCTGGCCGCAGGGCTTCTCCCCCGCGTCCGCTTCCGGGGCCCAGAAGACATGGGGCAGGTCGATGCCGGGCAGCCTGGGCACCAGGGGCTCCGCGCCGATGGCCACGATCACGCCGTCATAGCCCTCCTGCTCCAGCATCTCCCGGGTGGCCGTGGTATTCAGAAGGATCTTTGCGCCGCACTTGTAGGCCTGGCGCACCAGGTACTTTACATAATCCGCCATGTCCTGCTTGAAGGAAGGCAGGGCCGCATAGACGAGAGCGCCGCCCAGACGGTCCGACTTCTCATAAAGGGTCACGTCATGGCCCCGGGCGCAGAGGACCTGGGCCGCGGTGATACCGCCGGGGCCGCCGCCCACCACGGCGATCTTTTTCTTCTCCTCCGCCTTGGGCACCTTGCCCAGGGGGAATTCCCGCTCCCGGCCCAGGAAGGGGTTGACGGCGCAGATGATGGACCGGTGGGCGGGACCGGCGCAGTTCTGGCAGCGGAGGCAGGGACGGTGGTCCTCCTCCCTGCCCTCGGCGTACTTCCGGGGCATTTCCGGGTCCGCCAGCAGGGGACGGCACATGGAGACGAAATCCGCCTTGCCGGAGGCGATGATCTCCTCGGCCCGGTCGATGCTCATGATGCTGCCCACGGTGTTGATGAGCAGATCGGGGAACTCCTTTTTGATGGAGGCGGCATAATGGACGTTGAATTCCCGGTCCATCATGTAGTTCTGCCACCAATACTTCATGTAGGCAAATTCCCCGTGGATGCCCGCGGAGACATGGAGGATGTCGATCTTATCCTTGATAAGGGCGATGTATTTCAGGGTCTCGTCATACTTCATGCCGCCGGGAATGATCTCGTCGGCGGAGACCCGGGCCTCGATGACGAAATCCTCGCCGCAGAGCTCCCGCACCCGATCCAGCACCTCGATGGTGAACCGGGTCCGGTTTTCCAGGCTGCCGCCGTATTCGTCGGTGCGGTGGTTGTAGAGGGGGCTGGAGAACTGGCTGATGAGGTTGGCATGGCCGCAGTGGATCATGCACATCTTCATGCCCGCCTTCTTGGCCCGCAGGGCCGCCTGGCCGAATTTCTCCACGGTCTCATGGATCTTGTCGATGCTCATCTCGATGGTCTTCAGGGGTTCCCGGCCCATCTCCCGGGCGCTTTGCAGCTCCCAGCTGGAATAATAGGAGGAGGGGGCGTAGGCGGGCTTGCCGGTGCGGAAGAACTGGCTGTCCTTGCCGCCGTGGTTGATCTCCAGGGAGGCATGGGCCCCAAAGCCCTCGCACATAAGGGCGAATTTGCTCATGGGCAGGATGCAGTCGTCGCTGCTCATGTCCAGCTGCAATTCCTCATTCATGCAGTCCTCGATGTCCACCATGACGTTGCCCACGGAGATGATGGCGGCGCCGCCGTGGGCGATGGAGCGGTTCAGGTCCACAAAGGCGTCCGTCACCAGATGGTCGGGGCTGCACAGGTTCAGGGAGGGCGGCGCAAGCTCGATGCGGTTCTTGAAATCCACGCCGCGGATGCGGATGGGAGAGAAAACATGGGAGTATTTGGAGCCCATTTGTTTCATCCTTTCTCAGGCATCCCGAGGATGCAGATTATATTTTGTATTCTATCATAGAGCCGGGGCCGGTGTAAACCGCGGAAGGCTTTCTCCCCCATGTTTTTATTGACACTTTCCCTCCCGGCGCATATATTGTCAGTATGAGATACTTCCGGCGGGCGGGATAGGCCCGCTGTTTTCGAGGGAGAAAACATGGAACAGAATTATCAAGACTGGCACCAGTCCCTCCTGCAAACCGCCGTGGCGCTCACCGGCGAGGAGGACCACGGCAGCAGCGCCTCCTTCGCGGGGCTGCGGGAGATGGCGGTGGAGCTGCTGCTCCACCTGCGCACGGCGATGTACCCCCACATTTTCAGCGGCGACAAGGACGGGCGGCGGCACAGCGACGTCTGCGTGCTGAGCCTGCAGAATGCCTTCGTTCTTTTGCAGCAGGCCCTGCGCAAGGTGCAGCCCTACGCCGGGCCCTATGAGGAATCGGCCCTGGAGCTGATCCGGGAGCTGCCCGCCATCAAGGCCACCCTGGACAAGGACGTGGAAGCCGCTTATCGGGGGGACCCGGCGGCCAAGAGCACAGACGAGATCATGCTCACCTACCCCGCTTTCCAGGCCATCAGCGTTTTCCGCATCGCCCACAAGCTCTATAAGATGGGGGTGCCCATCCTGCCCCGGATGATGACGGAATACGCCCACCAGGTCACCGGCATCGACATCCACCCCGGCGCGGAGATCGGCCCCTGGTTCTTCATCGACCACGGCACCGGCGTCGTCATTGGGGAGACCACCACCATCGGCCATCATGTGAAGCTCTACCAGGGCGTGACCCTGGGGGCCAAGAGCTTCGACGTGAACCCGGACGGCAGCCTGGTGAAGGGCATCAAGCGGCACCCGGACATCGGCAACAACGTGGTGATCTACGCCGGGGCCACGGTGCTGGGGGGCAGCACCGTCATTGGTGACGACTGCGTGATCGGCGGCAACGTCTGGCTCACCCACTCCGTTCCCGCCGGGGAAACGGTGCTGGCCTCCTTTGCCACCCAGAGCCGGAACAAGGAAGGATAAATGGGGTCGGCCCGAAGCAGCAGCTTCGGGCCGACATTGCAGAAACCGGCGGATGCGAAAAACGCATCCGCCGGTTTTACGTTTTCTTTTAGCCCTTGATGGAGCCGATCATGACGCCCTTGACGAAATACTTCTGCACGAAGGGGTAGACGCAGAGGATAGGCAGGGTGGCGAAAATGACGGTGGAGTATTGCAGCAGCTTCTTGAACTGGCTGTAACTGCTGGCCTGATCACCGACGTCGAAGACGGTCTGGCCGGAATCCTGCACCAGGATCTCACGGAGGATCAGCTGCAGAGGATAGAGGTTACGGTTGGTCAGGTAGATGGCAGCGGTCAGGTATTCATTCCACTTGCCCACGGCGTAGAACAGGGCGATAACGGCGATGGTGGCCTTGGCCAGGGGGAAGGTGATCTTGAAGAGGATGGTCATGTGGCCCGCGCCGTCCAGCTGGGCGGATTCCTCCAGGCTGGCGGGGATCGCCTGGAAGGCGGTACGCACGATGATGATGTTGAAAACGCTCACCAGGCCCATGAGGACCATGACCCAACGGGTATTGACGATGCCCAGGTATTTGTTGACCATGTAGGTGGGGATCATGCCGCCGCCGAAGAACATGGTGAAGGTCATCATCAGGGTGAGGTACTTCATCCACATGGTATTGCGGCGGGACACGCAGTAGCCGCCGATGGAGCAGAGCAGGATGCTCAGGATGCTGCCCGTTGCCACATAGTAGAAGGTGTTGGCATAACCGCGGATCAGGGAGGGGTTGGTCAGAACGAAGGTGTAGCCCTTGGCGGTCAGATGGTGGGTGGCGTCATACAGCGGCCACAGGACGATGCCGCCCTGGAACTGGGTCAGAAGGATGGGGTCGCTGATGGAGGCGAAGAACACATGCAGCAGCGGCGCCAGGCAGGCAAAGGCCAGGATGATCATGATGATGACGTTGATGATGTTGAATACGATGCGGCTCGGTGATTCTTTGATTTTCATTGTCCCTTTTCCTCCTTTCTCAGAACAGGCTCGTCTCGGAGTACTTGCGGCTCAGGCTGTTGGCCGTGAACAGCAGCATCAGGTTGACGAAGGAGTTGAACAGGCCGACGGCGGTGGAGTAGCCGTATTCGCCGCCCTGAATACCGCGGCGGTAGACGAAGGTTCCGATGGTATCGGCCACCTCGTAGGTCTGGGTCCGGTACAGGAGGATGATCTTATCCGTGGAGGAGGAGAGCAGGCTGCCGATCTGCATGATCAGCATGATGATGACCGTGGGGGCGATGCCCGGCAGGGTGACATGCCAGGTCTGCTGCCAGCGGTTGGCGCCGTCGATCTTGGCGGCCTCGTACAGCTCCTGGTCCACGCCGGAAAGGGCGGCCAGATAGATGATGGAGCCGTAGCCGATGCCCTGCCAGGTGCTGGACAGGACGTAGACCGGGCGGAAGTACCCTTTCAGGTTCAGCAGGTCCTTATTCTCCGCCAGGCCCATCTTCACCAGGATCCGGGTGATGGCGCCGTCATGACCCATGAAGTCCACGATGATGCCGCAGATAACGACGGTGGACACGAAGAAGGGCATGTAGCTGATGGTCTGGATGACCTTCTTGAAGATCTCATTCTGCAGCTCGTTGAGGAGCAGGGCCAGAATGATGGGGGCGGGGAAGTTGATGATGAGGTTCAGGATGCTCAGCAGCAGGGTGTTGCGGAGCAGACGCCACAGATAGTAGCTGGAGAAGAAGTCCACGAAGTTCTGCACGCCAACCCACTGGCTGAAAATGAAGCCGCCGCGGGGCGTATAGTCCTCAAAAGCCAGGACGATACCGACCATGGGCAGGTAGTTCCAGATGATGAAGTACAGAAAGATCGGGATCGCCAGCAGATAGACGGACCGATTATGTATCCAGTCTCTCTTGATGGTTTGTTTGTTCATACCTACTACTCCTTTTCCCGTGATACTGGGGACCGGGCATTTATGCACTTTCACATAAAACGCCATTCAGATAGCTTGATTATAGCACGATATTACGAAAACACAAGTCATTCTTTCTAATTTCCGGATGATTTTTTTGGGCATATCGTTGGTATTTTAGGATATACCCCTTAAAACGGCCATATAATCCACTGCCAAACTGCACAAAAAATCCGGAGGTGATCCCTTGCGCCGCCTTTCTCCCCTGATGCGAAGCACCCTGGTCATGACCCTGGTGAGCCTTGGCCTAAGGCTGACGGGCATCTTTGTCAACAGCCGCATCGCCGGCCTCATGGGGGCCGAGGGCATGGGCCTGATGCAGCTGGGTCTCAGCGTGGAGACCCTGGCCGTCACCCTGGCCTGCAGCGGCATCCATTTCAGCGTCACCCGCCTTGCTTCCGAGGAGCTGGCGCGGGGAAGGAAGGCGGAGGTGCGCCGGGTGGTGGGCGCCGGTGTGCGCTACGCCTTCTTTTTCAGCTGCCTGGCCGGGCTGGGGCTGACTATGCTCTCCGGCCCTGCCGCCGCCCTGGCCGGGGACGGGCGGCTGCGGCTCCCTCTGCGGCTCTTTGCCCTCTCTCTTATCCCGCTGAGCCTGAGCAGCGTCTTTTCCGGCTATTTCACCGCCGTGCGCCGCCCCTGGAAGACGGGAGCGGCCCAGGTGCTGGAGCAGCTGGCCGCCTCCGCCCTCACCCTCCTCGCGCTGCCCCGCATCCCCCAGGCGCGGCCGGAGCTCTGCTGCGCCGCGGTAGCCCTCAGCGGCGCGGCGGCGGACTTCCTTTCCCTCATGCTGGGCTGGCTGCTCTACCGCCGGGAGCAGAAAAACGTACCCCGCCCCGGAGAAGGGCGGGACATGGGGCCGCGGCTCCTTCGCCTCAGCCTGCCCCTGGCCTTCAGCTCCTATGCCCGCACGGCCCTGAGCACCCTGCAGCACCTGCTGGTGCCCCGGGCGCTGATGCGCTTCGGGGAGACCTCCTCCGCCGCCCTGGGGGTCTACGGCACCGTCAGCGGCATGGTCTTTCCCGTGCTGGGCTTCGCCTCCGTTTTCTTCAACGCCCTGGCGGAGATGCTCATCCCGGAGATGACCGCCGCCCAGCTGCAAAGCGACCTGCCGGGGCTGCGGCGCAGCGTCCAGCGCCTCCTGAGCGCCTGTCTCCTCTTTTCCGGCCTGGTATCGGCCCTGCTCTTCCTGCTGGGTCCGGCGCTGGGGCGGCTCCTCTACCGCAGCGCCGAGGCGGGGCGCTATATCCGGGCCCTGGCCCCCCTGGTGATCGTCATGTATACGGACAGCGTGACGGACGGGATGCTGAAGGGGCTGGGGCTGCACCTCAGCTCCATGTTCATCAACGTCTTCGACGCCGCCCTGACCCTGGGGAGCGTCTGCCTCCTCCTGCCCCGCTTCGGCATCCCGGCCTACATCGCCGTGCTCTACGGAAGCGAATGTTTCAATTTCCTCCTGAGCTGCCTGCGCCTGGGGCGGCAGCTCAGGGAGAAGGCCCCCTCCCCCGCCCTCCCTCTTATAAATATATTGTAATCGGCGGGCATTTGGGGTATTTTTATGGTATAGATCACAACCAAAGGGGAGACGCGCATGAAACTCATGGTCCTGGACGGCAACAGCCTCCTCAACCGGGCCTTTTACGGCATCCGCCCGCTGACCACGGCGGACGGCCTGAATACCAACGCGGTCTACGGCTTCCTCACCATCCTTCGCCGCCTCCTGGCGGAGAACAGGCCCGACGCCCTCTGCGTCGCCTTCGACGTGAAGGCGCCCACCTTCCGCCACGAGATGTACGACGGCTACAAGGCCACCCGGAAGGGCATGCCGGAGGAGCTGGCCGAGCAGCTGCCCTGGCTGCAGAAGGTGATCGACGCCCTGCGCATCAAGCGCTATGCCCTGGCGGGCTGGGAGGCGGACGACCTGCTGGGCACCTTCGCCGCAAAGTGCGAGGCCGGGGGGCAGGACTGCCTGCTGGTCACCGGGGACCGGGACAGCCTCCAGCTCATCGGCCCCAGGACCCACGTGATGCTCATCACCACCAAGCCGGGAAAGAACGAGCACACGGAATACGACGAAGCGCTGTTCCGGGAGAAATACGGCTTCCCGCCGGAAAAGCTGGTGGACCTGAAGGCCCTCATGGGGGACGCCTCCGACAACATCCCCGGGGTCAAGGGCATCGGGGAAAAGACCGCCATGGACCTGATGCACCGCTTCGGC
>JAEEGJ010018319.1_pt1 | contig 15657 bp, 13 predicted proteins | sample 8958761 | NCBI WGS metagenome assembly JAEEGJ01 (sample SAMN16246546, study PRJNA631951) | gut metagenome | biome: gut microbiome; feature: rumen; material: RS-attached | host: Bos | place: Iran: Karaj | collected 2018-10
ACAAGCGCCGTCTACAACAACCTTAGGATGCTCATAACTTCCGTATGTACCGATAAATGCTTCGCGGCTTGTATCAAAACCAGTCATTGGAGTACCAACAAGGGCAACCCACTGGCTCATATAAGCACCACCAACTTCATATTCTGGATGCTGAATGTAAAGGTTATCCTGAATAGAATAGCGGAGAAGATTGTCCCCTACTTTTTCACCCTTTACAATAAAGATAGAATACTGAAGGTTTACCTGATCCTGAGTTGTATTCCACTGATTAGCAAATTCACAATATGAGAATACGCGGATTTTGCGTTTTTTATCAGATGTATTTGTTACCTTAAGACGCCAGTATTCAAAGTTCTGTCCAAGAGGAACATAGTATTTTGTTTCACTCTTAATGCCTTTATATTCAGAAGTGATAATTGTATAAGCAGTACCATGGCGACATTCACTCTTATACTGATCAAGAGGCTTACCAACAGGCTGCCATGAAGCAGACCAGAAATCTCCGTCTTCCTGATCACGAAGGTAGAAATATCGGCCTGGCTGATCCATTGGAACAGCATTAAAGCGAAGTCGCATAAATCGTCCCTGTGCACCAGACTTATAGAAGCCATAGCCTCCTGCATTGTTTGTTATTACAGCACCATAAACTGTAGAACCAAGATAATTACTCCAAGAAGTTGGAGTGTCCGGGCGGGTAATTACATATTCCGCCTTGTCATCATCAAAATAGCCGTATTTCATTTTACCTTCCTTTGTTTACGACAACGTTTTCTTAAGTATAACAAGTGTACCTCATGCTTGTCGATACGTCCATAAAGGATTTTCAGTATATTAAAAAAAAGGCCACGATACCGAAGTATCGCAGCCTTCTTATGCATTTCTAATAAAAAAGATTAACCTTTTACAGAACCAAGAGCAACACCAGCTACAATGTACTTAGCAAGAATGAAGTACACAACAATAAGTGGTAAAGCTGTAAGTGTAAGTCCAACATAAATAGCACCATGCTCACGCTTATAGATATCACCATTAAGAAGTGATACCATAATTGGCAAGGTATATTTACTCTGGCTTGTAAGAATTACAGATGGACGGAACAAATCGTTCCAGCTTGTTACGAAAGTAAAGATAGCCTGTGTAGCAATAGCTGGTTTCATGATTGGAAGTACAATTACATTGTATGTCCAGAACTCATTAGAACCATCAATACGAGCTGATTCAACAAGTGAAACTGAAACAGCAGGCTTCATATACTGACGCATAAAGAATACCATACTCGGGGATGCAATTGCAGGTAAAATCAAGACAATCAAGTGGTTTGTCATGTGTACCTTATATACCATCTGGAAGAATCCGATGATTGTTACAGTTGCAGGAATCATCATGATACCCATGATAAATCCGAAGAATGCATTTCTAAGCTTCCATTCATACATAACGAGTGCATATGCAGTCAATGTAGAGAAGTACAAAGAGCAGGCACAAACACCAACAGAAATGATAAGTGAGTTCATGAAACCTTTAGCAGGATTGAAAGACTTACCAGTAAGAATTCTAAAGTTATTCAAGAAATACTTTGATGGAAGAAGAGATACCGCATGCTGCTGAATCTGTGTTGTAGAACGAGTTGAGTTCACAATCATAATTACGAATGGGAACAAACTCAAAATAGCCAGGAAGATACAAACAACCAGAACCAGGATTTTAAAAATCTGCATATTTTTATTTGAACTACTCATTTACAACTCCTTTTGCAGCCTGTTTTGCAGCAAGCTTGCGAGCTTTGATTGCCTGTTTTTTAGCCTTCTTGATTTTGGCTTCATCTTTATCGCGCAAGATATAGAACAGGATAGCTGAACAAACTACGATAATCATGAACATAATCATACTCAAAGCAGAAGCACGGTTGTAAAGGTAACCACCGCGGAATGCCATTGTATTAATAAGTACGCTAGTTGTAAGAGTTGCGTTATCAGGACCACTACCTGGAACAAGGAGGGCTGGAATATCGAACATGTTCAAACCACCGATAAGAGATGTTACAAGTGTGAACAAGAGAATTGTCTTGATACTTGGGATTGTAATCTTCCAGAATACAGTCCAACCGTTTGCACCATCGATATCTGCAGCTTCGAAGATTTCTGGGTCAATACCAAGAACACCAGAAATAAGAATAATCATTGTATATCCATACCACTGCCAGGTCTGAATAAAGATGATAATATTCTGTGCCGCATGACGGCTGTTTAAGAAGTAGAATGGTTTATCAATAATATTAAATCTTGTAAGCAAGTCATTTACTGGACCCATTGGATATCCAAAGAGTGTCATAAACAAAATTGCTACAGTTGCAGCAGTAATAATATTAGGCATATAGAAAAGTACTTTAAATGCTCCCTCTCCAGGAATTTTAACACGACGGTTTGTAAACCATGCAGAGAGCAAAAGTGCCATAATCATCTGTGGAATAAAGTTACAAAGCCATATTTTTACAGTGTTCTGCAAAGCAATATGGAATGTAGGCATTTTCAAAATTGCTTTATAGTTATCAAAGAATTTACTAGCCTTCAGGAAATGCCATGTTGTTCTTCCGGCACCTCTAAGGTCTGTAAAACCAATAATCAATGTATATAATGTTGGATAAAAAGAAAAAATTAAGTATGCAACAACAAAAGGAATGCAGAATATGTAGCCATATTTAGCATAACTGATACTTCCTTTTTTTTTCATATTGGACACCCCAAAAAAAGATTAGTCTTTAAATAGAAATTCAAAAACTTTTTTTTATTTATAAAGTTGCGCTAAAAAGCACAAATCAGGGCTGCCTTTCGACAGCCCTGAATATTAAGCAGTTATTCTACTGATTAGTCGATATCGATACCGTACTTGTCAGATACAGTCTGCTTGAAGTCTTTGATTGCATCAGCTTTTGACTTCTGTCCGTTAGCATAAGCACGAACCTGATCACGCCATGCAGCGTTGATTACTTCATCATACTGTGTAAGGTTCTTACCGTTAGCATAAGCTCCAGCAGGAACGAAGTAGTCGAACATGTTCTGTCCGCCAAGGAATGCAAGCTTACCATCAGAAATCTTCATTACAGTTCCTGAAGATACTGTATCTTTTGTATTTACAGTTGCATCAGCACCCTTTCCGTACTTCCACTGGAATGTACCGTTAGCCCACTGATAAAGAAGACCGTCTTTTGTAGGGTTAAGTGTAATCCATTCAATGATAGCCTTTACAACTGGCTTCTTAGCCTTGTCTTTTGCAGCTGTCTTTGATGCGAGTACCCATGTACCACCCCAGAAGAATCCGATTGGTGAGTTACAAACAGCCCAGTCGCCATATGTACCTTCTCCAACTTTTGATCCACCTGAGTTACCAGCCATTACGTAGTTGATGAGCCAAGCTGGTCCGAAGAAACCGAATACAGGTTTTGCACCCTTACCCTGGAAGTCAGCATACCATGCTTCTGTCCAGTCCTGAGTCTGGTTAGACCAACCTTTGTCTGTAAGTTCCTTAGAAGCGTCGATGAATGCTTCACGTTTTGGATCGATGTAGAGTTTTCCGTCTACAATCCAACCCTTGTCTGAAGAGTTTTCATAAGCGTGCCAGATATCACCGTCACCTGAAACGATTGCACAACCTGCAGCAGCGAGTTTAGCAGCAGCAGCATTGAATTTTGTCCAGTTTCCTGAACCACCACCAATGATGTCATTGATAGCTTTTGGATCGTCAGTTCCGAATACTTTCTTAGCAATAGAACGGCGGTAGATGTAGCATCCACCAGTTGTCTGATAACCAAGAGCGTCAACCTGACCACTTGTGTTAGATCCGATATCTACTGTATAAGGAGCAATTTCTGCAGCCTTGATTGCCTTGTCGATATCGATTCCGAGATCTTTGTAAGGCATTGCATACTGCTGCATATCACCCTGTGAATATTTAAGGATGAAAGCTGCTTCAGCTGCATACATATCAGGAGCATCTGCACCACCTGCCATAAGAGCCTGGTCGAGAGCTGGCTGATAAGCACCTTCTGTTGTAGCGATGATTGTCTTGTTTACAGTGAAACCGCAGTCTGGGTGATCAGCGATATACTTTTCAACCATTCCTGGAATCTCGTCAGTGAATGACCAGAGATTTACTGTTACAGGACCCTTTGCACCACCCTTTGAACATCCTGTGAACAAAGCGGCAGCAACTGTGAGAACACACAATACTGATAGGATTTTTTTCATTTTCCTTTCCTCTTGTAAAAAGTTTTTTTTATATAGGGAAATATCCCTATTAACTTTAATTGTAACTCACATCTTTTCATTTTGCAAAAAAAAAATAATGAAATTCTCCCAAATTCAGTCATATTAAACGTTTAACTTTATAAGCCCTGGTTTCTACAACGTTTTCTTTTTTTTCGACAACGTTTTCTTAAAGTTATAGTAAATTAAATCCACTTGCAGACATATTTAATCACTTTATTCTATATATAGATAAATTATTTTGACTTTCCTAGAATGTGTGATATTATTTAAACAGGTGGAAGGTAATAAAGTGATCGGAAAGAAGTTTAGTGAAGAAAAGAAATATCACGCCCGAAAAGGCTAAATTAATATCTACCCTCCTCGTTTCATTAGTTTTCATGACAATCGTACTTTCTCTATCCAGCGTCTACACCAACAGAATGCTTAAGGATGCAGAGGAAGAATATTTTGACAGTGTTCATACCTCTCTTAACAGCTATTCAAAAATCATCAGTCTGCAGTTAAATGATTATATTCATTCCATGCAGGTTTTCTATGAAGACAAGATTTTTGATGATCCAGAACCTGAAAAGATTTATCAATTCATTACTGAATATAATTACAAAATACCAGATGACTTTTTTGAATTATATTATGTTATTCCAGACGGAACTATTGTAACTTCAAACAATTATAAGACAAAGGTAGAACCGGAAAAGCACTTGGGACTTGTTGAAGGTAATGATCTTGCTATAGGTGAATACAGAACTCACCCAAGAACAGGAGAACAGATTTTCTGTATTGAAAAAACTATTTATAAAGACGGAAAGATAGCAGGTGCCCTTGGAGGTACCATTGTTATTGACAAATTCATAGAAAGAACTACTGATATAAAAGTGGGCGAAAAAGAATCTTACATGCTTCTTGATAAGTATGGCGTTTTCCTTGTTCATCCTCAGAAGGAAATAATAGGCCGAACTTATGAACCTGCAGATAAAAAATATGAAGCAACTTCTACATTCAACCTTGCAAAAAATCCTCCTGCTACCTTAGTTGCACAGACAAGTACCGGAGACTTAGCATATCTTATTACCGCAAAAATCCCTGAATCAGGCTGGACTATCTCCTTAAAGATTTCAATGAAAGAAATAGATGAAATCTATAAGCCGGAAAAGAAAAACGAAATTGCCATAATTATTATTTCTATAGTTTTTGTTTTGTGTCTTGTATCTGCAGAAGCAAAAATCCTGGACTTTTTCCAGAGAAAGCAGTTGATTGCAACCGTATACGACCCTCTTACAAATCTCTGGACAAGACAGCGCTTTGAAGCTGAAGCAAATAAAATGCTTCGCAATTCCCGTGCTAAATTTCTGCTTATTGAAGCAGATATCAGAGGTTTCAAGTTCATCAATCAGAATTACGGAGAAGAAGTGGCAGACAAACTGATCCTTCATTATTCAAAGATGCTGAATAAATCAATTGAAGGCTATCATGCTATAATAGGCCGAGGTTTTGCAGATCATTTTTATCTATTTATAAAAATATCTTCAGTTCATAATGCCATGGAAAAATTCAAGCAGGAAATGGCTCTTTTTGCTGAAGAATCAAAATCTTACGAAATTCCATTCTTCCCTAAATTCGGGCTTTCTTTCCTTATGCCAAATTCAGATATTACAGGAAATAAAATTCAAACCCTTATCGGCCAGGCTTCTTTTGCTAAGAGTACTATAAAAGACAACATGCTTACCCAGTATTCAGTTTATAACTCAAAGCTGCTTGAAAAAATCAATGAAGAACGCTTTATCGAAAGCCACATGCAGCAGGCACTTGACGACAGAGAATTCTTTGTTATGTATCAGCCTAAGATTTCCCTTGTCGATGACAGAATTGTAGGTGCAGAAGCCCTTGTAAGATGGAACAGCCCAAAACTTGGACTTATGGCTCCAGATAAGTTTATTCCGCTTTTTGAAAAGAACGGCTTTATTACAAAGCTTGACTATTATGTTTATGAAGAAGTTTTCCGCTTTATTCAGTCCCGTCTGGTAAAAGGCTTACCGGTCGTTCCAATTTCTGTGAATATGTCCCGCAATCATAATAAGCCGGAAAAGTTCATGCATGACTTTATGGAAATCTTCAATAAATATTCTATTCCATCTAATCTGATTCAGATTGAAATTCTTGAACGTTCTGTAATGGATAATGATAATCTTGAGGACATTACAGAAAAACTTCACAAGGAAGGCTTTACTGTTGCCATGGATGATTTTGGAAGCGGAGAATCTTCTTTGAATATGCTTACAAAGATTCCTGTTGATACTTTGAAATTTGACCGGGAGTTCTTAAACTCTTCTACTGACGAAGAAGGCCGCATAGACAAAAAGTCCGAAAAGTTTATTCATATTCTGATTGATTTAAGTAAGAATCTGGAAAAACAGACTGTCTTTGAGGGAGTTGAAACTCAGGCTCAGAGAGACTTCCTGCGCTCAATCAATTGTGATCAGGCACAAGGCTTCTTCTACTCTAAGCCGCTGAGTGAACAGGACTTCGTGCAGTTTATTAAGCTGCACTTGTGAGAGGCCGCTGGCGGCCGTTGTTCAATAGCAAAGCGTTAAAAAAAACAGTCCATCGGGACTGTTTTTTAGCTTTACCACCTTAAAGCTCCGATAAGTGTTTATTCAACAATTCAGTTGCCTGCTTAGGATTAGCCTTACCATGTGACTGCTTCATTACTTGTCCCATCAGCCAGCCAACAACATTTGTCTTTCCGCCCTTCCAGTCTTCAATAGCCTTAGGGTTAGCGGCAATTACATCCTGAACAATCTTATCGATTTCACCGGCATCGCTAACAACTTCCATACCCTTCTCTTTAATGATAACTGAAGGCATTTTGTTTGTTGACAGCATTTCGGCAAATACTTCCTTACCCTGCTTTGATGTGATCTTTCCATCCTCGAGGGCGTCGGCAAGTTCTGCAATGTGAGCCGGTGTAAGTTCAATATCAGTAATGGCAATTTTCTTTTCGTTGAGAACTGCAAGGAGTTCTGCAAGAATAAGGTTTACTGCGCGTTTTGGATTCTTTGATTTAGTAGCGGCGTCTTCAAAGAAGAGAGCCAGGTCTCGGGTAGAAGTAATTGTTTCTACATCGAAATCTGTCATTCCGTACTGAGCCTTGTAGCGCTGGCGTTTAGCTTCAGGAAGCTCGCCAACCTTTTCTTTTGCGTTTGCAATAAGTTCCTCGCTTACTGTGAAAGGCTTGATATCAGGTTCAGTTGTAAAGCGGTAGTCTACGAAAGAGTTCTTTGTACGCTGAACAACAGTCTGTCCCTTTTCTTCGTCCCAACCCATTGTTACCTTAAAGCCTGGGTTGAATTCCTGACGGTCTTCCTGGAACTCTTTGAGCTGGCGCTGAGCTTCGTATGTACAAGCGTCACGGATTGCCTTGAAAGAGTTGAGGTTCTTGATTTCGGAAATTGGTGTATGCCAGAGTTTTCCGTCTTCCCAAACGTTAAGGTTGATGTTAGCGTCACAGCGCATGTTACCTTCTTCGAGGTTACCGTTTGTTACCTTTACGTAGCGGAGGATTTCCTGAACAGTCTGCATAAAGAGAGCAGCTTCTTCAGGAGATGTCATATCTGGTTTTGTTACAATTTCGATAAGTGGTGTTCCACAGCGGTTGTAGTCGATGTAAGAGTGAGCGCCCTGAAGGTGAAGAGACTTACCTACGTCTTCCTCAAGGTGAATACGTTCTACGCGGACACGGCGGTATTTTCCGTCGCCTACGATACAGTCTTTACCAATGAAGTTCTGAGGTCGGCACTTTGCTCCGCCCGGCTGTTCATCTTTTGGATAGCTTCTGAAGGGAAGATCTACATAACCGTCTGTACAAAGCGGAATATCATACTGAGTAATCTGATAGCCCTTTGCAAGGTCAGGGTAAAAGTAATGCTTGCGGTCGAACTTTGTAAAGCGTGCGATATTGCAGTTGAGTGCCTGACCGGCTACAGCTCCGAGTTCAACATAACCTTTAGAAATGCGTGGCATAGCACCCGGAAGTCCAAGACAAACTGGACAAACACGGGTGTCTGGCATTCCACCGTAGCGGTTTTCGCAGGCACAGAAGGCCTTGGTTTTAGTCAAAAGCTGAGTATGGATTTCACAACCGATTACAATTTCCCACTTATCTATCATATTATCCTCAAAAAAATCAATCTGAATAATAGAGTTATTATATAGAAAAAAAGAAGTTACCACAATATAATTAATATATGAAGTCTATTTATTCTAAATCCTTTCTGAAATTTATACGGATTGTTTCTATTTTGTTTATTGCAATCCTTTTATATTTGACGGGCCATGCAGTTTATGACGTTTTTTTTCTGCATGATTATCCCTGTATTTTTGGGCTCATTTTCGGACCGGTCAGTCTTGTAATTTTAGCCTTCATAATTGCAAAGCCCGAAAAGCTTGCTTTATTTGTACCTTCCCTTTTATATTTTTCCATTACAAATTCTATTGGAGATTCAAACCCGGCCTTCCCGGTTATTCTGATGGAGCTTGCCGTAATTCTTTTGTGGATACGAGGTTTTTTCCGATGCCACAAGACACTGAAAATCTGTGGCATCCTGCTTCTTTATTTTGGACCATTTTTTTCGGGCCTCAGATTCGGAAAAGAATTTTTCTTTAACCGTGTCTTTGATACCATTCAGATTATTCCGCTTACCTTCTGTATAATTTTTATCTTATATGAATATCTTAAATCGCAAAGTCCTGTAGACAAGGTTTTGAATATTGCAGATTATCCCGAAACTACAAAACGCGATGCCCAGTGGCTGCAGCTTATTCAGCAGGGAGTAAAATACGAAGCAATCGCCATTGATTTTGAACTGACTCTTGGTACTGTTCAAAACCGTCTCAACAAGCTTTATCATCTTATTGAGACCGGCGACCGCATCGGTTTTCTTTCTATTTATTCAAACGCGAAAATCGTTTATCAGAAATAATCTTTACCAGACGGAAAATGCCGCCGGCAAATGCAATTACCGCACTTGCTATAATTACATAGCACAAATCCGGCACGAAAAGTTTTACAACCCAAAGCGGAGTATTCAGAAGAAGTCTCGTAAAGGTCAAAAGGAAAAGCGGCCATACAAGGAAGCAGATAAGGCAAAGAACTGGTTTTCTCACTTTAATCAAAAAGAATACAGACAGGCCAAGCATAATAAGATAGATAGTGTTCAAGGCAAGATGAAGCAAAAACCATCTGGTATGATTTATTACCGGAGCATCCTTTCCGTTCAGAATACCCACACCGTCAAAAACAACGTCGTTCATAAGATTATTCATTACCAGATAATCGCTGGCATTTATCATAAAACAGACGGCAAGTTTTTTATCCGGGAGAATGTACTGGAAGGTAATTCCGTTTTCAACCTGGCCGCCGTGGAAAACCATAGGCTGTCCCTGCCAGTTCATGTAATTCCAGCCCATGCCGTAATAAATGTCATATTTGCTGTCGCCTATGCTCACATTTTTATACCACATTTTCTGAATGCTTTCGAGGCTAAGGATCTGGACCTGCTGATTTTCCGAGCTGCCCGCCATCCCGTCATTCAGGTACATTCTCAAATACTTTGCATGATTATGTGGCGTCGTTGCAATATAACCGGCCGGCTCATGGAACCAGGATTTTTCTGTCGGAATATCAGTCTGGCCCTGCTTAAAAAATCCAAAGTAATTGCGGTTACCTAAGAGCAGTTTAGGACTATCCTTTACAGCCCAGGCATTTGCACGTGAATCATCCATACCAAGAGGCCCAAAAAGATTCTGCTGAATATAATCTTCATAAGTCTGGCCGCTGACTGCTTCTACAATTTTTCCAAGCAGATCATAATTCACATTAGCATATTCATATTTTCCATAAGAATCTTTTTGCTTTACATTGTGCAGCTTTGCATGAGTGTCAAAACCACTTGTATGATTTAAAAGCCTGAGAACTGTAACCGGCTTTGCAAACTTATAATCTGGCAAATAAACCGAAATATCATCTTCAAGCTTTACAAGGCCCTTTTCCACCAGCTGCATAATGCAGGCTGCGGTATAAGATTTACTCATTGAACCGATGTAAAAGAGCTGGTCCAGACTTGTGCACTGGCCATAAGCTTTTTCAAGCAGAGTCTCATCCGGATTTGTAATAACGAAAGCCATTCCCGGAATGTGGTAGGCTTTGTTTATCTCATCAAGATATTCAGTAAATTGCGAAAGGCGGGAATCGTTCTGGGTAAAGGAAGCGGCAAAAAGCATCGGACAGGCTGTGCTCAAAGCCATCATTAAAATCAAAAATAATTTCTTCATAAAAACCTCATGGCGTAAATAATACAGTCATGAGATTTTTTTACAATACTAAAATGAGGAACCTCATACCGGAATATGAGGTTGTTAATATCAGATTTTTCCTTTTTCTTTGAGGATATTTTCTACATATTCTACCATCTCGTAAACGAGGGCGTCGCAGTGTGGTTTGCGGGTGCCGCCGGCTGCGGCATTGGCTTTGAGGAGGTCGGCGCAATTCAACATGTCGCTGTGACGGCTCTGAAAATATTTTACGAGTGCCTGAGTATCTTCTGGTGCATCAACATCAAAAAGGCCGAGTACCATAAGGCCGCCTGTGATTACACCACAGGTAATTCCCGACTTCATACCGGCACCAAAGGCTGTGGCAATTTTGTAAGCGGTTTCATCATCCAGCTTAAGGCTCTGGGTAAAAGACATAAGCACTGACTGTGCACAGTTATGATGTGGTTCAACAATTGCGCGGATTTCGTGCGCGCGGTCTAAATATTTTGACATAGTTTGCTCCTTATTTAATCTAGGTCTGCGGTAGTTTCGACAGGCTCAACCACCGTATTTTTTGTTAGGCTTCCCACTTTGTGTATTTATCACACTCTAAAATTTTCTTTGCGTTAGCAACTCTTTCGAGGGTCGGGCTTTCCAGGTCTTTGAGAACATAATCAATTCCCAGATCCTTGTACTTAATTGCACCAAGACCATGATATGGAAGAATCTCTACACGCTCAACATTGTGCAGGGTGCGGATAAAGTCGCGGGTCTGGGTGAGGTATTCATCATTATCAGTAATACCTGGAACCAGTACATGGCGGATCCAGATTGGCTTATTGATTTTGTCCAGATAAGCAAACATCTCGCGGATATTTTTTCCGCTCTTTCCGGTAAGCTTAATATGCTCATCTTCATTAATGTGCTTGATATCCATCAACAGAATGTCTGTTACTTCCATAAGCTTCTGGAATTTTTCAAACCATTCGCCTTCACTTGTAAAAGGTGCTCCGGAAGTGTCGATACAGGTATTTACACCGAGTTTCTTAAAAGCAGTAAAAAGTTCAATCAGAAAATCAATCTGAAAAAGAGGCTCACCGCCGCTGACAGTTACACCGCCCTTTTTGCCCCAGTATTCCTTGCAGGACATTGCTTCGTTTACAAGCTCATCTACAGTATAGAGTTTTCCATCTGTCATTTTCCAGGTATCCGGATTGTGACAGTAAAGGCAGCGCAGCGGGCAGCCTGAAAAGAAAATAATAAAACGGCTTCCTGGTCCGTCTGCACAGCCGAAGCTTTCTAATTGATGAATATATCCCTGCATGAGGTCTCCTTGTTGTTTGTCATGCTGAACTTGTTTCAGCATCTTGAATGATAGATTCCGAAACAAGTTCGGAATGACGTTTCCTTAAATATAACTATTTTCTGTATTTTTTTCCACTTTTAATGAAGTCCATGTGGGCTTTATCTTTGGCAGAAAGTCGGCGCTGACCAAGCTGAAGTTCGTCGCGATGCTGGCCGCGAGAAGCAGAATGTGCTGCATGCGGGCGATTCTGCGGCAAATCCCAGACCGGCTTTTTTGGATGCAGGTCACCCTTCTGAACATAGCTGCTCCACTCGGCTGGTTCAGGCACTTCAAATTTCATGTGCGCACCGGTAAACGGATGATCAAACTCAAGGGTTCTGGCATGAAGGCAAAGGCGATTAAAAGGATCTGTATGGGCCCGGTGTTCTTCGTCTCCCGCAAGCGGATAACCGTGAGCCGCAAGATGAGCACGAATCTGATTTTTCTTTCCGGTATCGAGAGACAGCTCAAAAAGAATATGAGTTTTTCCCTGCAAAATCATCTTGTAATGGGTGCGGGCTGCAACAGTTTTAAAGTCATGTCCAGTACGGTCCTTATCGCCTTTCTTGGGAACAAAGCCTACATTGTGAGCGTTCTGGGCAAGAGGATCATCTATAAGGCCGGTTTCTGGTAAAGGCTCTGCGCTGTGACTGATTTCTGCGACTGCGTGGTAAAGACGCTCGGTTACCATCTGGTGCCAGGTCTTCATTATTTTTTCCTGAGCCTGTTCTGTAAGGGCAAACATCATAACGCCGCTGGTGTCACGGTCCAGACGGTGAACTACATAAGGTTTGTGTTTTGAGTTTGCCTCTCCCTGCTTACGGAGCATTTCTTCGAGAACAGACTGAGCGGTGCGAACCTTGCTTCCAGGATACGGAACAGAAAGAAGACCTGCCGGTTTATTGATTACTGCAATCCACTGATCGTGGTAGAGAAGTTCTATTTTTTCGCGGCCATAATCCGCTTTGTGCTCTCTTTTATATTGTGTTGATGCCTTTACCATAACGGGCGTCATTGTAGCACTTTACACTAATATATGGAAGATTATTGATTTTCCAGACGCTGAAGAAACTGACGGGTACGGGCTTCCTTTGGCGAGGAGAAGATTTCTGAAGGCAGACCCTCTTCCACAATCAGACCTTTATCCATAAAGATTACCTTGTCTGCTGTGTCGCGGGCAAAGGACATTTCGTGAGTTACGATTACCATTGTTGTTCCTTCTGCTGCCAGCTGTTTTATTACATTAAGCACTTCGCCGGTAAGCTCCGGGTCCAGCGCCGAGGTGGGTTCATCAAATAAAATAACTTCAGGATTAACTGCAATGGCACGGGCAATTCCAACCCGTTGCTGCTGACCACCGGAAAGACTTGAAGGATAAAAATCTGCTTTGTCGCGGAGGCCTACTTTTTCAAGGGCTTTAAGTGCGAGGTCTTTTGCTTCTGACTTTGGAACTTTGCGTGCAGTAACAAGACCTTCCATCACATTTTCAAGAGCAGTCATGTTTGCAAAGAGATTGTAGTTCTGAAAAACAAAGGCAGTTTTACGGCGTATTTCCAGCATTGTCTTTTTTGAAACTTTTTCTAAATCAAGATTTAAATCATCAAACTCAAGATGACCGGAATCTGCTTTTTCAAGGAAGTTGATACAGCGAAGAAGAGTTGTTTTTCCGGCTCCTGAAGGTCCGATAATTGCAGTTACGTTTCCTTTTTCAACTTCAAGAGAAATTCCTTTCAATACTTCAATTTTATCAAAAGACTTATGAACGTTAGTTAGTTTTAGCACAACGCACTCCTGCAAAGACAACTCTTCTTTCTATTCGTCTGAAAAGTAATTCTACCGCAAGGCAGACAAATATGTAAATAACAAAAATATCGATATATGATTCTACGTAATTATATCCGTAGGCCGCTTCTATTTTTGCAACACCTGTAATTTCCCGCACAGTCATCATAAAGGCAAGTGATGTATTTTTTATAAGGATAACTGTTGTGGTACAAAGATTTGGAAGAGCAGAAACCAGAGCCTGTGGAAATACCACACGGCGGAAGGCCTGAAAAGGAGTCTCTCCGATACTCAGAGCTGCTTCCAGTTGTCCCCGGTCAACAGAAGAAATTGCAGAACGGAAAACCTCGCTGAGAGTTGCAGAGGAATTAATTCCGAAAACTATAAAAGCATAAATCACAGGATTAATCTCAAAAACGTTGAGCGACCAGCCGGCGGACTTTACCAGGCTGTTCAAAAGGCTTGGCATAATGCTGTAAACAATCAGAATCTGAAGAACAATCGGAGTACCACGAATAAAAGAAACAAAAATGCGGCAAAGAGGATCAATTACTTTTATATGATGGATTCTAGCAAGAGCAATCAGAAGAGCTGGAATCAGGGCAAGCAGGAGCGAAACAATAGTGATTTCAAGCGTTACCGGAATTGCCTTAACGCAAAGCCAGAAGGTTTTAATCAGATAGGAGAAATCAAAGGACATCAAGCTTCCTCCTTCCTTTTGAATAATGCTTTTCCAGCTTTAAGAAAATCCCTTCTATGATAAGTGTAAGAGCCCAGTAAATTGCGGCAAGGGCCAGATAGGTTTCCAGAGAATAAGCACCATAATTGCGGGAAATTATAAGATTTCCCGCACCCATCATATCAATTAAGCCGATTGTAAAAGCAAGACTTCCTTCTTTAAAAAGAGAAATAAGTGAATTTCCCAGATTCGGCAGGGCTACAACAATTCCCTGAGGGAGCATAACCCGTCGCACAGCCTGCCAGGGAGTGAGTCCTACAGAAAGAGCCGCTTCGTACTGCTGGCGTCCAAGTGCAAGATAAGCAGAACGGATAATTTCTGCCAGGCTTGCAGAATAAAGCAGGGAAAGCGAAATAATTACATAGATGATTTTAGACGAGAAATTGAGGTCCAGGCCGAAAAGCCCCAAGGCAAGTTTTGGGATTCCGTAATAGACAATAAAAAGAAGTACTATGCTGGGTGTACAGCGGATTACATTTATATAGCCGTCGGCAAGGGCACGGGGCCAGCGATTTTTACTCTGCTTCTGGCAGAAGAGCCCCACAGCGAGCAGAAGGGCCAGGCAGACTGTTCCAAGAACAACGCCGAAGGTAACGCCGAAGTAAGGAAGAATGGAGACTAGACTCTTGTAAATTTGAGCTGGTGAAAAAGGTCTAGTCATCGAATCTCCTGTAAATTGTGGTTTCGATACGCCGCTTCGCGGCACTCAACCACCGGTGGTTGAGTAGACACGAAGTGTCGTATCGAAACCACCGTCAGTTATTTTATTATTCAGTCACAAAATTAAATACATCCTCTCCAAAGTATTTGAGTGACAGTTTAGATATTGTACCATTTTCTTTCAAAGTTTGCACGGCCTTGTCGTAGGCAGCGGCAAGCTCGCTTTCTTTTTTGTTGAAGAGCGGCCAGGTTGGGATTCCCTTGTATGGCACGTAAGCAAGCTTATCTGCAAACTGATGGTATGGACCAGTTTCTTTCAAAACGTTCTTTTCGAAAGAAAGTTTGAGTACAAAGTAGGCATCGTAACGGCCTTCGAGTACCCAAAGATATGAATCTGCAATATCAAAAACATCAGAAGGAACAAGTTTAATCTGATTTGAAGGATTCTTTTCGTTGAAGTCCTGAATTACAGAATACTGTGCACTCTGCGGAGAAATAGGAATCAGTTTGCCGGAAAATTTTGCAAAGCTTTCCAGGTCTTTAATCTGGTCAGC
>JAEEGJ010018320.1_pt1 | contig 15657 bp, 13 predicted proteins | sample 8958761 | NCBI WGS metagenome assembly JAEEGJ01 (sample SAMN16246546, study PRJNA631951) | gut metagenome | biome: gut microbiome; feature: rumen; material: RS-attached | host: Bos | place: Iran: Karaj | collected 2018-10
ATTTAAATACACGTATCAACTAAAAGCGGAAGGAAAAGAAGTTCCAGAAGCCGCTTTTGATCCAAAGCGTTGCTCAGTTTTATTACATAGTGGTTCCACAACTGGTAAACCAAAAACAATTTGTTTAAGCGACTACGCTTTTAACTTTATCGCCTATCATTCTGATTCATTTATGGCGTTAACTAGAGAACAACTTAGAGGCCATAAAATGCTCTCTATTTTACCTAGCTTCCATGGCTTTGGTTTGTGCATGACAATGCACGCTCCATTAGTGAACCAATTCTCATCCATTCTTATTCCAAAGTTTAAAGCGGATAAAGTCGCAAAAGTCATGAACAAGATTAAGTTCACCTGTGTATGTGGTGTTCCAACAATTTACGAAAAGCTTCTTCAAGAACCAGCGTTCGTGAAGAGTAAAAACTTAAAACACTTACATTGCTGTTTCTGTGGTGGTGACTCCATGGGTCAAACATTAGAAGATCGTTTTAATGAAGCGATGAAAAAAGGTGGTTCCAAATGCCGCTTATTCCAAGGTTATGGTTTAACCGAAGCTATCGCTGTTAACTGTGTTAACACATTTGACGCTAACCGTAAAGGTTCCTTAGGCAAAGCTATGCCAGAAGCTGATTTTAAGATTCTTGATGAAGACAACAAAGAAGTCAAACCTGGTGAATTAGGCGAAATCTGCTTTAAGAGTGGTGCTTTAATGCTTGGTTATTATCAAGATGAAGAAGCCACAAAAGATTGCATTATCGATGGTTACCTCCATACTGGTGACCTTGGTTATATTGACGCTGATGGATTCATCTTCTTTAAGCAACGTAAGAAAAGAGTGGTGAAAGTATCTGGCGTTGGTGTCTTCCCAAGCGAAGTCGAACAATTAATCGAATCCATGCCAGAAGTCAGTGCTTGTGCTGCTATTCATATTCCAGATCCAAAATTACAAAACGCTATTAAAGTTTTCGTCGTTGCTAAATACTTCGATGAAACAGCGATGAAAGATAAAATTCTTGAGACCTGTCGTAAATATTTAATTAGATGGTCCGTTCCAACAGAAATCGAATTTAGAAAAGAACTTCCTTTAACAATGCTCGGTAAAGTTGATTTCCGTGCATTACAAGAGGAAGAGGATAAAAAACGCGGTCTGCTGTGATATAATCGCTTTGACGTGGTCATGGCGGAATTGGTAGACGCGCTGGTCTCAGAAGCCAGTGAGGAAACTCATGGAGGTTCAAGTCCTCTTGGCCACACCATTTTATTAATTAATAAAAGGAGTAAGTATCATGAAGAAAATGAGAAAACTAGTCATTTTGCTGTTACTAGGAACAATCAGTTTAACGGGTTGCGATCTTTTTAAGAAAATCCTCGATTTAATGTATAAAGATGTTTACGAGTTCTATCAAAAAGAAGGCTATTCAGCCACAGAATCTCATGATGAATTTAACACCCTTTTACAAAACAAAATGTACAAGTGGAGCAGAAATACCATCACTTACTCCAATACTGGCGAGACTAACACATTCTATTATTCTCCACACGGAGATTACATATCTTTATATCCTCAAGAAAGTCAAATAACTTTGCATTCTCGCTACGGTGAATCATATACGGTTTTCTATAATGAAAGTAATACGCATAACTTTAGTTATAGTTTCGAAGAAAAAGATAAAATCATGATGTATGATGGCGCTTTCTATTACATAGACAGCAATCATTATCGTCAAGAAATGGATGCAGAGCATTATCAATACTTAGGTATCCAAGAAGATGATAATGGCTATCTCTTTGTCAGCGAAACTGGCTTTATGTGTTATGTCAAAAAAGACTTCACTAAGATTTATCCTTATATCCAATGTGATGGTAAGTTTGAATTTGAAAACGAAAGCATTACTGTTCCTGAATCAGAATTATTAACTCAAGGTTTAGCAAAATACTCTGAAGAGACAAAGTTAGCTTTACCATTCCCAAAAGGTTATACCGATCCTGTCCATCATAAAGACTATCTCAATAGTGATGGTGAATGGTATGCCTATGATGTCATCTTATCAAACCTTAAACCATTAGAATACATTCCTCTTTTAGAGGAAAATGGCTTTGAAGTCTATAAAGGTGAATTCCATGAAATGTTTGAATTGGATGGCGATAATGGTGGTGAATGGATTGCCTATGATAGCACTCTTAGCTTCTCCATCCATATCGAATACGCTAATCCAATTTGCGTTGCTAAAGACAATAAAGACAACTATGGTGTCCAACTTCACGTCATGCCAATGGGTATGAAGACCGCCTCATATGGTCGTACTGTTAACGTACAAACCGATTGGACAGATGAAGAAAAGACATTCATGCAAAATACCTTCGGTACAACTATTCCGTTCATCAATTTAGGAAGAAAGTACCGCTGGGACGAAAAGAAGAGAGACAACGGTGAGCACCCAATGTCGTCTGCTTTAGAAATGGATTCCCAGTGCTATTGGTGTTTCGATAACTTCTATAAAGATGTCATCAACGAAAGCTACGAGGAAACGCTCGTTAATGCTGGCTTTAGAAAGTATGTTCCACCAGTTACTAAACAATCAAACCTTGACGACATTAAAGCGTGGAAATATTCCGAAGATGTCAAATTCTATGAATGTTATCTAAACGATGAATTACAAATCGCTGTTAAATTCGGTTTTGATGATATTTATGGTAATTATATTAAAGTCTTTAAATACGCTGATCTCATTCCATGGCATGCGCCATTAGACGATAGCGAAAAATGAGCGATATCATTGATACCACGATGATTTACCTTAAGAAGGATGATTCCTATCTCCTTTTGTTGAGGAATAAAAAGAAGAATGATATCAATGAAGGAAAGTGGATTGGAATAGGTGGTCACGTCGAAGAAAACGAAACCATCGATCAATGCGCTATCCGTGAGACAAAAGAAGAAACCGGCTTAGACGTGCATTCGTTATCTTGCTGTGGCGAAGTCCTTTTCATTGATGAGAATCTTAAAATGATGATGTACATTTATGAGATCACTGACTTCTCTGGAGAACTCATTGAATGTGATGAAGGCGATCTAAAATGGATCCCAATCAAAGATATTTATAACTATCCAATGTGGGAAGGTGACAAAGCCTTTCTTCCGAAAGTCATTAATCATGAACCATATTTCAAAATGAAATTGACTTATCGAAAAAACGAATTGATTAGTGTTGAAAACTATTGATTATTTATGTAATAATAACAAAGCGCAATCCATAGGGGTGTAGCACAATGGCAGTGCAACGGTCTCCAAAACCGCTGATGCGAGTTCGATTCTTGTCACCCCTGCCAATTAAGAGAAAAAAGCTCTGAAATAGTCAGGGCTTTTCTTTTAGAAAAAATAGTATACAAATCGCTATTATTTGTAATTCTATTACCCATTATTCAGATAGTAGAAATCAAATCTATATAAATAGAATTGCTTTTGAAACTTTATTTGTTATCATTGATAAGCCTAGGAGGAGGTCATTATGGTCAGGAAAAAAGTCGTACACCTATTCTTCACCGTTGATGATAACTATATTCCATTTCTATCAACTACAATCGCGAGTATTGTCCATCATTCATCAAACGATTATAAATATCGTTTAATTATTCTTCACGATGGTTTATCCATTGAGAGCAAGAAAACAATTAAGAAATATCAAGATAACGAAAAGATTTTTATTTCATTCTTCAATGTGAATATTAAAGTTAATTCCTTATCCGTTAAGTTAGACGTTCGTGACTACTATACAATCACAACTTATTACCGTTTATTCATTCCAAATTTATTCCCAACATTAAGTAAGGGTTTATATCTCGATAGTGATATCGTTTTAAACGACGATGTCGCTAAGCTTTATTTCACCGATATGGGTGATAACTTAGTGGGTGCTGTTCCAGATGCATCCGTCCAATTATTTAGCGAATTCTCTAACTATGTTGAGAAAGTTCTAAAAGTGGACCACACTAAGTACTTTAACGCTGGTATTCTTTTAATGAACTTAAAGAAGTTAAGAGAATATAACTTAGAAAGACGTTTCATTAATTTAATTAAGAAAGTCACATTCAAAGTCGCTCAAGACCAAGATGTTTTAAACTATCTTTGCAAAGATAAAGTCACTTATATTGATAAGAGATGGAACGTCATGCCTCTTGGCGAAAGAATCGAAGATCCATGCTTAATTCACTATAACTTAATGTTCAAACCATGGAACTTAAAAAACATCATGTATGAAGAATACTTCTTCAAATACGCTGAAGAAGCTGGTGTTAAAGAACAAATTATTAAGAATAGAGACGCTATTCCTCAAGAAGTCGTTGATAAGATTCTTCAAGGTGTTGATGGTGTGAAAGCTTTCTGTAACCAAGAAGCTGAGAAAGCCGATGAATACTATGAAAAGATTCATGGTAAGCCAAAGAAACAACGCTATCAAACAATCGAACAAAGAATTAAACAAGGTGAAGTTAACGTTCCAAAACTCACCAAAGAAAGACAAGCTATTGTCGATAAAATCGCAGAACTCGAAAAACAACGCAAATTTGATATTGATGTTGAAAACGATCCACCGTTCCGTCGCTTAATGCCAGGTGATGTCGATTATTTAAGAAGAAAATGGTCCAGCAAATTCAAGACATGGTGGGCTAATTACTATTCAAATTATTACTTCAAACACCAAATCAAAAAAGGTCACATCGTTATCGATGGTTATGAAGGTATTGAAAACCTTAAGAGTGTGAAAGGTGGCGCGATTATTACCGCTAATCACTTCTCCCCATTTGATAGTGTCCCTATTCATCTCGCAGTGAAGAAATATGCAAGATGCAAGAAACTTTACAAGATCATTAGAGAAGGTAACTACACAATGCCTGGTCTTTATGGTTATTTCTTAAGAAACTGCAATACTCTTCCACTTGCGACAAACCCAACTGTTTTAAGAGATTTGTATAAATCCATCAGTGTCATTCTTAAAAAAGGTAATTTCATCCTCATTTATCCAGAACAATCAATGTGGTGGAACTACCGTAAACCAAAGCCATTAAAACAAGGCGCATTCATCTTCGCTAGTAAGAATAATGTCCCTGTTATTCCAACATTTATCACTATGCGTGATACTGATAAAACAGATGAAAGTGGTGCTTATATCCAAGCCTATACTTTACACATCTTAAAACCAATCTATCCAGATGAAGTATTAACTCAACAAGAAAACGTCGCCAATATGCTTAAGGATAATGAAAAGCAATGTAAAGAAATATATGAAAAGGTGTATGGAGTGCCACTCACCTATTTACCTGAGGATAAATAATGATTCTTTATTTAGTTATCATTGCTCTTGGTATGGTAGCAACCGCTACCTTAAATATCTTCCTTAACCCTTTATATCACGACAAGTGGTGGTTATATATCATCTTTACTGTGGGCTTTGTGGTCTTAGCGATCATTGTTGATGCCTTAGTCGCAATCATCATTAGAAAGATGCCAGAGAAGTGGTTTCAAAAGGATAAGGGATTATTTCATACCGGTGAAAAAGAATTAAAGTTCTATACCGCCTTAAAAGTGCAAAAGTGGAAAGACTTCATTCCTGAACTTGGAAGTTTCACAGGATTCCATAAAAACAAAGTCGCTAATCCATTTGATAACGAATACATCGCACGTTTCATTTTAGAAGCTAGATATGGCGTTGCTATTCACTTCTATAGTGTCCCAGCCTCATTCCTCATCATCTTAGCGGACTGGAAGATGTATACTGGTCAATCTAACCTTTGGTTAACCATTGGCTTACCAGTTGCAATAGTGAATGCGATATTAATCGTCTTACCAGCGTTCATTCTCAAGTACAACTTACCAAGACTAGTGAGAATCTATAATAACAACATCGATTTAGAAAATCGCAAGAAAGCTCGAGAAGCATTAAAGCAAAAACAAGCTGAAGAATATTCCATCCATAAAACGATGGATTTTTTATTGAAATAAGCGACACGTGTATACGATATATGCAATAATAAAATAAATATTCGATAATGTTGAACAGATTTTTGTTTTTCATTCGTTATGTTTAATGAGAGGCTAGGATGGGCATTTCAAAAGGAGTCGTTTTAGAGTTTATCGCCGGTAAAGAAAGTGCGATAGAAAAGGTTTACTTAGAATATAAGAACCTCATGTTTTTCGTCATCGCTAGTTACATCTCCTTGAAAAGCGACATTGATGATATCTTAAGCGAATCTTTTATTAAGGCTATTGAACACAGGAATCAAATAACCGATCCTAGCAATTTAAAAGCATTCCTTGTGACAGTCGCTAGAAACCAAGCTCTCGATTTTCTCAAGAAAAACCGCCCAATTCCTTGTAGTGATGTTCTAGACGAAATCTATGGGGAAGACGATAGGTCAAACTCTTTCCTCTCTCTTATCGAGCCTCTCTTAACTAACAAAGAAACGATAGTTGTGTATTACAAAATCGGTTTCTCTTACACATGGCCTGAAATTGCTGAAGAAACAGGTATTTCTGAATCAACAGCCAGAAGACTATACGCCAGCGCTAAAGAGAAACTGAAGAAAGGACTTACTGCATGAACTTTGAAAAACGAATGAAAAAGCACATCGATCAAACACTAGAAGAAAATGTGCCAAATCCATATCCAAAAAAGTCAAAACCATCATTCCCACATTGGCTCAAAGTTGCCACTCCAATCGGAACAGGCGTTTTAGCGTTAGGCTTAGCCTGCGCCATTATTGTGCCAGTAGCAACGGCTAGTACTTACAGCCCTTCTGGAAAAGGCCATAATTCTTCAATAAATAAGGGTGGTCGCTCTTCGAGTGAACCACTTCCTGCATATGGTTATAATCCAACCGTTGCTGCGCCAAAACAACGAGGCATGTTACAAATGAATTCAAACCTTGTTAAAAGAGTAGCGACAAAGTCTCTTTCAAATCTTGATTTCTATTTCCAAAATCCATCAAATAAGAACTTTGTTCTTTCTCCAGCCTCATTCTTATTAGCAGCCTCTGGATTTGCCGCTGTATCGGATGGCTTTGATTTAGATGCTTTTGGTTTAGTTGACGCTGAAGAAGACACCAAAGCATTACTTGATAACTGGAACCGTTATTGGGAAAGTGATGGAAAAGTTGTTTGCAAAATCGATAGTGGTGTCTTGCATCAACAAGTTGGTCCAAAATATCAATTTGATAAAAACAAAGTGGCTGAAATCGAAGATTCTTATATTGGTACAGCTGCCGCTCCGTTAAACGGCTATATAAGGCAAGCTGAAGATTATTTCAAAGAAAAGGTTGATTTAACCATTCCTGTGCCTGATTTAAATTTAGAAGGTGACGGAGTCATCACTTATGGCGCTATTAGCCTTGTTGATTATGCCGAAAGACCTTTTGAAAAGGCACAAAATGCTTTCTATATTGATGGTAATCCAGTTTCAGTAGAAACAGGCTTATTCGGTGAAAATGCACAAGGTAAGGGCATGAACACAAACTATTATGAAGGTGAAACTTATGAGACTTTCACCATTCCAATCGGCTGTACTAGTCTTTTGATTGTCTTACCAAAAGAAGGTGTCTCTCTTGAATCAGTGCCTCTGACTGAAGCGTATACAAATGGCATTTCTTATCTTGCTAAAAGCAAAGACGTCTTTGGCTATATTCCATTCTTCAATCTTCAAACTTTTGATTTCGATGTCATGCAAGCCTTCGCTAATCATTTAACAGGACAAGAAAAGCTTTATTCGAAGATTGTAGTGGACTCACTAAAAGATCGCGTTAATCTTTCATTAAGGGCTAAGCAAAGTTCAGAGTTCTGTTTCAGTGAATATGGTGTCTATGGTCAATCCGTTACTGCGGTTGGTGGTTCCGCAGCCATGCCGCCTAAAACTATGCCAACGGAACTAAACGTTGATCGTCCATTCTATGCTATTTCTTTGAAGAATGATTTCCCATTATTCGTTAACAAAGTTAATGATCCAAGATCGTAATAAAAGTATTTAGATGATAAAGCCCGTGAGAAACGGGTTTTATTTTTATTATTTTGTTGTATATTAAAAGCGTATGGAAAGAATTGACTACATTTTAGATTTCTGTAAAGAACTAGGCAAAGAGATGATTGTCTCTGGCGCGAATATTGAAAGAGTAAATCTCTGCATTGAAAAAATATGTCACGCATATGGTCTTCATGATGTGACCACAGCGAATTTAACAACCCGTATTTCCATCAGTGCAAAAGATGAAAATAAGCATTATGCGCATCGACAAACCGATGTTCCTCCACAAGTTTTAAATCTTGAAAAACTTAAAAAACTCAACAATCTTTCCTTTGAAGTGAGAGAAAAACTCCCAGATGTCACAACTCTTTATGACTTGTTACATTCTGTGAAAACTAATGACTTCCCATGGTGGGTGATGATGGTGGGCTTTATGGTCGCTATGGCGGCTTTAGGAAGAATCTTCTTAGCTGGCCCAGCTGAACTATTAGTCGTGGAAATCAACACTCTTATTTTGTTTGGATTATCAAAGTTATTCACTAAGGTCCATCTTAATAAGATCATCACTAACTTTTTAAGCATGTTTTTATGTAGTTTGGTAGCGACACTGTTCTTTATGTCAGGGTTCATATCAAACTTCTTTACAGTCGTATTAACTAACGCCTTCTTCCTGCTCCCAGGTATTCAAATGATTAACTGTGCGAGAAACTTACTGTGTGGTAATGAAATGAATGGCGTCATTGATTTACTAAAAGTAATTCTTGAAGTATGCACAATTATTGCCGGTGTAGCGGCAGTTTATGCCTTATTTGGTGGTGTTGCTAATTATCAAACACTAGAAGCCTATAAAGACGCTTTAACTGACTTCAATACAAACACTCCTTTATATCTCATTAACATTGAACTCGTTGTCTTGACCTTAATGGCAACCGCTGGCTTCAGTGTGGTGTTTAATATTCAAAAGGAAGATATCATCTTCGCTGCCATTGGTGGTGTGATTGTTAGACTTGTCTACATCTTGTTTAAGTTCTTACTTCCAGCGTATCCATTTATCTTCACTATGGTCGCTGCCTTCTTCGCAGCGTTATATAGTGAAATCTTAGCGATAACTCGTAAAGAACCTTCGACCTTATATTTATACCCATCCATTATTCCTCTTATTCCTGGTGACTTATTCTGCTATGTCGCCTTTGGTATCGTTTGGGGTAATACCACTTTTATCGTGGACTATGGTCCAAATCTTGCTTTATCTCTTGTCGGCATTTCCCTTGGATTCGTCGTTTGTTCCTCTGTCGTTCACTACGTTAGAAAGTTTAAATTTTTAAAAGCCAATCCAAATAAATAATTATTTTGAATACCATTAATCAAATGGTAAAATAAAGGTGCATATTTATAGGAGGCTGTTATAATGGCAAAAGCAAGCAAAGATTATTTTGGTTTGAGTTGGATTGTTAGTTTAATCCTCTGCATCATTCCATTCACATCATGGTTATTTGGTTTTATTACCAGATTCAAAGAAGGTCACTGGGTTTGTGGCTTAATCCGTATTTTCTTAACTTTCCCAGTTATTTGGATTATCGACATTATCTGCATGGTTCTCAACCATAGAATCTTCAGAATTGCTTAATAAAAAATGCCCCGTCCTTAGTGGATGGGGCTTTTCTTTTTATTTAGGTGAATTTACCGTTCAAGTGCAACATTTCTAGACAAAAATAAAGGCTCATATCAATCCTGGTGTAAGATATAGTTGCGACACTTATCTACAGGAGGTTCTTTATGAGCTATATTCATCTTACCATAGAAGAGCGAACAAGTATTGCTCATTTGTATAGACAAGGCGTTTCTTTAAGACAAATAGCAGAAACAATCGGACGTAATGTATCTACGATAAAACGAGAAATAGATCGAAACTACACTTCAAAGCATTATCAATATACAAACTATTATCCTCACACATCTCAAGCAAAATACAAAAAGCGAATATCGAAGGCTCATAATATTGTTCAATTTCCTTTGGAAGTTATACAAATCATTGAGCAAAGAATAAAAGAAACTTGGTCTCCAGAACAGATTGCAGCGTATTACAAAGACGATGGATTTCCTTGTTATAAAACCATTTATAAGTGGATTAACGAAGGAACAATTATTAATGGAAACAAGAAACTTCTCCGTAGAAAAGGAAAAGGCGGATGGTATGAAACTAGAGGCAAGTTTAATAAAGGCAAATCAATTAGAAAAAGAGATAAAAAAGTCTATAAACGAGCAGATTATGGACATTGGGAACTTGATACAGTCGTGTCTGGAACAGGCAAATCAAAAGCGTGTTTTATAACTCTTGTAGAAAGAAAATCTAGATTCTATAAAGCTATCAAATCACCTAATCGTCATGCGGATGTTGTGGCAAGATTAATCATAGATTATCTCAAACAATTTCCATCCGAATTAGTTAAAACTATAACTACTGATAATGGGAATGAATTTGCAGATTGGCAGACAATAGAAAAAGAACTCAATTGTGAAGTCTATTTCTGTGATACATTCTGTGCTTGGCAGAAAGGATCAAACGAGAATTCCAATGGGCTTCTTAGAGAGTTCTTTCCTAAAGGTTATAATTTAAGCAGATATACCCAGGTTTATATTGATAAAAAAGTAAACTTGATTAACAATAGGCCTAGGAAATGTAACAACTGGATATCTCCATCAAAATTGATGTCTGAAGCTATCTCTGAGTGTTGCACTTAAGATTACAATTTACTATTTATTTAACATCTCGACAAGATATGGTTTCCTTCTTTTCTTAGGAAACTTTTTAAGTTTTGGGTAACCCCTACAACTAAATAATCCTCGTGGAATGATATAAGATCCATCCGTAGTGGTGGACTGCATAGCTAACATCGCTGTCAAAGCGGCTTTATCCGCGGAATGAGAAAAGAGCTTGGAGAATGTCTTAGCGAGCCATCTGATAACCTTGGGGAATTCCCTAATGATATCAGTAATTGATAAACCTGGTTCCACTAAGACAAATTCAAAAGGCGATTCACTTTGTGAATATTGATACCATAATGCTTCAACACCGGCTTTAGAAATGATGTATTGCTGCCAAAATGAAATATTAGTGTCCTTCAAAGACTTAATCTTTTTAAGATGCCAGCCTGCTACTAAAGAGCCTTGGAATATAAAACGGTGTTTTCCTTTTAATAAAGGTAATAAAGTCTCAAGTAGTAAATTGGTTCCGATAAAGTTTGTTTTAATGGTTAATGGATAACCATCAACATACTTAGTTGGTTTCTTTCTTTGTGTGATACCAGCGTTAAGAATAAGAGCGTAAAAACTAGAATGATTATTCGCGATTTCTTCCGCAGCGTTTTTCACGCTTTCGTCATCGCTTTGATCATACTCAATAAATGAAATCTGTGGATTTTCATAATTCTCTAAAAGAGAATTCTTAACACTCTCCGCTTTTTTCATGTTCCTTGCTAAAACAGTAACTTTTGCGTTCTTGCTCAAAAGCTCTTTAACAAGAGATAAACCAATACCAGAGGTACCACCTGTAACTAATACTTCTTTATCAGACAAATCCTCTAATTTGTCCAAATATTTCTTAATACTCATTGGCTATATTCTAGCACAAATCATTCTTTATAGAATGCAATCTTTGACATTTAACAAAAGGTTGCTACAATTATTAGCAAGACCGAAAGGGGTCTTGCGTTATGAAAAGAAAATTAGGACCAACATTTTTACTCACATCTATCATCTTTGCTTTAGCAGCTTGCAGTAGTGTTACTACTAAAAGCAGCCTAAACAGTAGTGGTTCTGAGTTTTCCTCTAATGAGTCCTCATCTATAGAAAATTCATCAAGTGATTCATCTGGTTCAAGCGAAGCTTCTTCAAGTAGTTCCGCTATTTCGTCTAGTGAATCATCATCAAGTAGTAGCGAAGCATCTAGCAGTTCTTCCTCTAACTCCTCAAGTAGCAGTTCTTCAAGTTCTTCTAATAGTTCTTCTTCCAGTTCTAGCAGTAGTGCTTCAAGTTCCTCAAGCAGTAGCTCAAGTAGTTCCGCTAGTTCATCAAGTAGTGAAACTTCTTCCAGTAGCTCAAGTAGCAGCGCTAGCAGTTCATCTTCAAGCTCTATGAGCTCCTCATCTTCTAGCAGTAGTTTTAGCAGCGAATCATCAAGCTCTTCTAGTGCTTCTTCTTCAAGTTCATCCTCAAGCAGCATTACACCAGTAGAACCACTCGAACCTGTTTATGCTGGCTTCACATACAAAGACTATCAAACAAATAACATTTATAAACCTTCATATACTCCACATGACAACGCTAAAGTTTTAGTTATTCCTGTCTGGTTCTCTAATTCCAATACCTTCATCGCTGTTGAAAACAAAGATGTGGTAAGAGAAGATATTAGAACTGCCTATTTTGGCACTAACGAAGAGACCGGTTGGAGAAGTGTTAAGACATTCTATGAAGAAGAAAGCCAAGGCACATTAACCATTGAGGGTACAGTTAGTGAATGGTATGAAATTACTTCAAAGCATTCTAGTTACGGTTCAGGAACGACAGGTGGTCAAAAGACCTCTTTACTAGTAAAAACCGCTACTAAATGGTATTTCGATAACCATCCAGAAGAAACTCGAAAAGATTATGACTGTGACGGGGATGGCTTCCTTGATGGTGTCATGCTCATTTATGGTGCCCCTGATTACACAGGCTTTTGGGGATCTGATATGAGTAACCTCTGGGCTTATACTTCTTTTACACAAAGTGGTTCAAACCACAATAACCCTAATGTTAATGCATTCTTCTGGGCCAGTTATGACTTCATGTATGGCTCAAATATTGCAGCTAGCCATACTGGTTTATCTTCCTCGGCAGGGTACGCCACTGGCGATACTCGCTTTGTTAACATCGATTCCCACACATTCATCCATGAAATGGGTCATATGTTTGGCTTAGATGATTATTACGATTATGAAGGCAAATATACCCCAGCTGGTGGTTTCTCTATGCAAGATCAAAACGTTGGTGGTCATGATCCATTCAGTTCCTTTGCTCTTGGTTGGGGCCAAGCCTATATTCCGACAGAATCAATTACCATCAATCTCAAACCATTCACCTCAAGTGGTGAAATGATTATCCTTTCGTCCTCTTGGAATGAATACAATTCACCATACGATGAATATCTTGTTTTAGAATATTTCACCGCGGATGGTTTAAATGAACTTGATACCACATACACCTATGGTGGTAGTTCTCCATTTGGCACTAAAACTCCAGGCATTAGATTATGGCACGTGGACGCTAGATTAGGCTATTGGACTGGCTATGATAGTAGTAACAATCTAACTTTTGAATATGCTGGTACCACTAATCCATTAGATGTCACTCAAGACATCAACACCATGGTTAGTAACTCTTATCACGGCAATCATAAAGACTGCAATCTCCTTCAATTAATCCGCAATAGCAAAACTGCTTCATATAACAATAAGACCAAACTAAAAGCGGAATATTTATTCCGTGAAGGCGAATCTTTCGATATGGAAACATATAAGAGTCAATTTGTTAACTCTGGAAAGCTTAACAATAATAAGACACTCGGCTTTAGTTTCACCGTGGACGCAGTCCAAAGCGAATATGTCACAGTGACAGTGACCAAAGCATAGGCATTCTCTTTTATTAATATAAAAAAGTTGCTAAAATAATTTATACCGCTATGAAAAAGAAATTAGCATATTTAGCACTATTAATTATCCCGACACTTTCATTAACTGCGTGTAGTGATTTCTTTGATATGTTCTATTTTGGTGGTAATGGTAATGAACATGGTGGTTATAACTCCATTTCCACTCCTCCAGCAGGTGATGATACACCTCACTATGCTCCAACTGAATACACATATGCTAGCTATGTGAAAAATAACGCCTATCCAATTTCTTCCACTCCAGCGGTAGGAAACGCTAAGCTTTTAGTCATTCCTGTTTGGTTTACTAATTCCAATAGTTTCGTTAATGTCTCTAAAAGAGATGGTGTAAGAGAAGATATAGAAAAAACATACTTTGGTACACCAGAAGAAACGGGCTGGCATAGTGTTAAATCATATTACGAATATGAAAGCCATGGACGCTTAACAATTACTGGTACAGTCAGTGATTGGTACGAATGCGGTAAAGAATATACATATTACGCTGTTGATGATGAAATTGATTCATCTGGTAATGTTCCTAAAACAAGAGCGTTACTCAATAGTGCAATGACTTGGTATTTCAGCAACCATCCAGAAGACTCCACAAGAAATTATGACTGTGATCATGACGGCTATATCGATGGCATTATGCTCATTTATGCCGCTCCTGATTTCCAAGCTTTAAATGTCTCAGGTTATTCAAACTTATGGGCCTATTGTTATTGGATTCAAAACAAGAACGTGAAAAACACCAACAATCCAGGCGTTAACGCTTTCTTCTGGGCTAGTTATGACTTTATGTACGGTAGTAGTAAAGTCGCTTCTCGTACAGGCAGCCATTACTCTAACGGTGATACAAGTCATTGTAATGTTGATGGTCATACATTTATCCATGAAATGGGACACATGTTTGGTCTTTTAGACTATTACGATTATTCTAAGCAATATGACCCAGCGGGTAGCTTCTCAATGCAAGACTCCAATATCGGTGGTCATGACCCGTTCAGTTCCTTTGCTCTTGGCTGGGGCCAAGCCTACGTACCAAATGAATCAACAACCATTGATTTAAAACCATTCGCGACATCTGGTGAATTAATCGTTCTAAAACCAAATCCAGAAGATCATAGTTATTCACCATTTGATGAATATCTCGTTCTTGAATATTACACCCCAACTGGTCTTAACGAATTCGATGCCACTCATAAGTATATGAGTAGTGAGAGTAAAGACTACTGCATGGGCAGTCAAACTCCAGGCATTAGATTATGGCATATCGACGCTCGACTCCTTTATCCAAAGTCACTTGTTGGAGGTCGATATACCTTTGATCCAAGCCGCATTGTTAATGATCCAAGTTTTGTCAACACCTATGGTGTGATGCTCATGGAAACTAACACCTACTATAAATCAGGTGTTTCAGACGATTATCTTTCCCCACTAGGTCGTGATTATGCGGATTATAACATCCTTCACTTAATTAGAAATTCCGTATCCTTAAGCGATAAAGCACCAGTTAAATCTGGTAATTCATTCTCACCAGCTTCTTTATTCACAATGGGCGATACTTTCTCAATGAGTAAATACCACAAACAATTCGTGGAAGAACAAGTAGTTGATGGAGTAGAAACTGGTCTATTTAATTCTGGTAGTCAATTACCATTCACCTTTGAAGTGAACGGTTGTATGGAAGAATTTGCCTCTATTACAATTACCAAGTTATAAAATTCTTGCTAATAAGCAATAAAGTTGGTAAAGTATTTTACGCTGTTTAATAAAACAGTCCTTGGGTCCGTAGCTCACCTGGGAGAGCGCCTGATTTGCATTCAGGAGGTAGCGAGTTCGATTCTCGTCGGATCCACCAAATTAGTAAAGACCGTGCTAGTCACGTCAATATATAACAAGTTATAAGTTGGAGGAATCCTTATGTTGCAATATTGTTATGACACACAACTTTTAATCGAA
>JAEEGJ010018332.1_pt1 | contig 15648 bp, 13 predicted proteins | sample 8958761 | NCBI WGS metagenome assembly JAEEGJ01 (sample SAMN16246546, study PRJNA631951) | gut metagenome | biome: gut microbiome; feature: rumen; material: RS-attached | host: Bos | place: Iran: Karaj | collected 2018-10
GCCAGAGGCGGCTTATAACATCCCCTTCGCCGGGGCTGCGTGGCAAATACGGCGAATCCTCAGCGAAAGACAACAGGCCGGCCGCGCCAATAGGTTTCCTATGTTTACAGGGGTCTCAACATGACTGACGCGGCTGCCCATCAAAGTCAGATACCACGCGCTGGCGGCTCCGGCTTCCAGCGCGTTCATGTGATTTTGATACCAAAACATCTATTTGAAGGAGTTTGCAATGAACACAAATTACCGCCAAATTGATGACCTGCCGCTTTCGCTACGTGTGGATGAACTGATGACCGTACTTGACATCGGACGTAATACTGCTTATGCGATGTTGCGCTCCGGTGTAATCCGCAGTGTAAGAATTGGCCGTCAGATTCGGATACCCCGCGATGCTCTCATTGAGTTTTTGAGGGGAGATACTAATTCGACATCCTTGCCTTAAAACGTATATGATGCTAGTCTACATCTGACATGTCATATGCGGTTGGAAAGGAGGAACATTGCCGCGTACGCAAAAGTCTAGCCGCGCCGCGAAAGGCACGGGTTCGATCCGAAAAACTTCGCTGATCAGCAACGGGAAAAAGTACGAATTCTGGCAGGCGCGATATACAGACCCCTCTACTGGTGTGCAGCACGCCACAACAGGTAAGACTCAGAAGGAAGTTGCACAGAAAATGATTGAGGCTCTGAATGATATCAATCAGGGGTGCTATATTGCTCCTTCGAAGCTGACTCTTGGTGAATGGTTGGACACATGGCTGGAAGTCTATGTCTCACCATCGGTCAAACCCTACACCACGGATTCCTATCGCTCAGCTTGTCGTGTTCATATCAAACCGGTGCTAGGAAAAATCAAACTGTCGGCTCTTTCCACTCTGCAAATCCAACGCTTTTACAATCAGATGCTCAAGGACGGCCTCTCTCCAAAGACAATCAAGAATATCAATGGGGTTCTTCATAAAGCAATCAATCAAGCGGTTCGAATAGGAGAACTCAAGTTCAATCCTGTTGATGCCTGTGATCTTCCGAAGGTATATAAAAAAGAGATTGCTCCGTTAGAACAGGAGGATATTCGAAGGTTTATCTCAGCGATCCAAGGACATCGGCATGAGATACTCTATACGGTAACACTTTTTACAGGTCTGCGGCAGGGAGAGATCCTTGGCCTGACCTGGGACTGCGTGGACTTTGATCGCTGCACGCTATACATCAACAAACAGCTTCAAAAGACGCAAAAGGTCGGAGGAGATTACACGCTTGTCCCTACCAAAAACGGAAGATCTCGTCTTATAACTGTTGCACCATATGTTATTCATCTGCTTCAGCGTCGTCAAAAAGAGCAGAATGAGGAACGGTTGACAGCTGGTGAAGCATGGAGCAATCCCAGCAGGCTCGTGTTTACAAATGGCGTCGGGGGTCACTTGGTCCATGTAACAGTCTATAAAGAATTTAAAGAGGTCGTTCGCGCTTTGGGTTATGAGAACGCCCGCTTTCATGACCTCAGACATAGTTATGCCGTGGCAGCCATCGAAAGCGGGGACGATATCAAGACCGTGCAGGCAAATCTGGGCCACGCAACGGCAAGTTTTACGCTTGATGTGTATGGGCATGCTTCACAAAAAATGAGACAGAGATCCGCGGACCGAATGGAGCAGTATATTAAAGGTGTTTTGTAGGAATAGTATGAGGGAAAAACGATAAAGGCCAAATAAAGGCCAAAAACAAAAGGGAGAGCCCTGAAACCCTTTAGTTTCAAGGCTCTCCGTGGCGGAGAAGGAGGGATTCGAACCCTCGATACCCTTATGGGGTATACACGATTTCCAATCGTGCGCGCTCGACCAAACTACGCGACTTCTCCACGCATCTGCTCGAAAGCCTTGCCATTATAAAGGATTCCCCCCGCAAAGTCAACTGTTTTCTGAAAAAAGAAAAAGGGGGGGCGTTTTCTGCTGCTTGAGCGGGAGGAGCCATAGCCAGGAGCAGGACGGAGCCATAGCCAGGAGCAGGAGAGCCATAGTCAGGAACAGGACGGAGCTTGAGCCGTGAGCAGGACAGAACCATAGTCGGGAGGAGCCGGACAGAGCCATAGCCGCGAGCCGGACAGAGGCGAAACCGGAATCAGGACGAATCCTGCGCCGGGGGCAGGACAAAAAGCGCTTTATCCCCCGGGCCGAATATGCTAGAATAATCAAAAGATGCCGCACATGAGTGTCAAGGACACGGAGAATGATACAAAGGAGGAATACGATATGAAAACGCTGGTTGCCTATTTCAGCGCGGAAGCGGGGACGACGGCCAAGGTCGCCAAGGAGCTGGCCGCCGACCTGGGCGCGGACCTGTTCGAGATCGTGCCGGAGAAGCCCTATACCCCGGCGGACCTGAAGTGGACCAACCCCCTGGCCCGCTGCAACCGGGAGAAATTCGGAAATAAGGATGTGCCCGTGGGGAGCAGGGTGGAGGATTTCGGGGCGTATGACCGGGTCTTTATCGGCTTCCCCATCTGGTACGGCGTGGCCCCCAACGTGGTCAACGCCTTCTGCGAGGGCTACGACTGGACGGGCAAGACCGTGGCGCTGTTTGCCACCTCCGGCGGCAGCGGCATCGGCAAGACAGCAGAAAAGCTGCAGCCCTATGTGAAGGGCGCTGCCATCGCCGGCGCGAAGCTCTGCCGCAGCGCTTCGGAGCTGGCGGACTGGGCAAAGGCCCTGTGAATAAGGAGAAAGCAAATGAAGCATGATTTTTCGCGCCTGGACAAGCTGCTGGAGGAATTTGCTTCCCGCACCGTGCCGGGCTGCACCTGCAGCATCATGGAAGGGGACGAGCTGGTTTACGAGGGCGGCGCGGGCTACGCCGACATCGCCTCCGGCAAGAAGGTCAACGCCCACTCCATGTACCGCCAGGCCTCCACCACCAAGCTCTTCACCTACGCCATCCTGGGCATGCTCTATGAGGAGGGCAAATTCCTCTTTTCCGACCCGGTGGGGGACTATCTGCCGGAATGGAAGGAGACGAAGAAATTCGTCCAACGCCCCGACGGCAACATCGACGTGGTGCCCACGGAAAGGCCCCTCACCATCCGCAACGCGGTGGCCATGATGTGCGGCCTGCCCTACTGCATGTTCCCCGTGGCGAACGCCAACACCCCCACCCTGGCCGCCATGAGCGAGCGCATCGCGGCGCTGCTGAAAAAGGGCACCCCCACCCTTCGGGAGGAGGTGCGGGCCATGGGCGACGTGCCGGTGATGTTCGAGCCGGGGAGCCACTGGCTCTACGGCTTCGGCAGCGAGATCACCGGGGCTTTGGTGGAGACCATCGAGGACAAGCCCCTGCGGGAGGTCTTCCGGGACCGGGTCATCGAGCCGCTGGAGCTGAAGGACACGGACACCTTCTTCACCCCGGAAAACAAGGACCGGCTGGTGACCTCCTATCGCCGGGAGGCGGACGGCAGCTTCACCCCCGCGGCGGATTACTATGACGAGACCATGGACCCCGCCAAGACCCCCGTGGGGGCCCGGCCCAACCTCATCACCACCGCCACGGACTTCGCCATCTTCATGCAGATGCTGGCAAACGGCGGCACCTACAAGGGCCGGAAGTTCCTGGGGGCGGGCACCGTGGCCATGCTCCACGAGAACCAGCTGGGGGAAGCGCAGCTGCGGGATTATGCCAACGACTATCTGGCGGGCTATGGCTACGGCCTGGGCTATCGCACCCTCCTGACCCAGCGCTTCGGCCACAACGGGCACCTGGGGGCCTTCGGCTGGACCGGCGGCTCCGGCAGCTGGGTGGAGGCGGACCCCGTGGGCAAGTTCTCCATCGCCTACATGCACAACATGATGCCCACGGACGAGCTGTATCACCATCACCGGCTGCGCACCGTGGCCTATGGGTGCATGCTGTGACGTCCTAATTCACAGGAATGGCGGGCAAGTGCGCAAGCGCGCTTGCCCGCAGATTCCGGCAAAACGTCCTTTCTGAAACGCAGCCGCTTTGCTTGGCTGCGTTTTGGCCTGCGGGAGAAGGAATGTGGTGAGACCATGAAACTGTTGTACGCGACCGGGAATGAAGCCAAGATACGCAATATGCGCTACCGGCTCGATGGATATGATATTGGAATCGTGACGCCGAAGGAGCTTGGTATCTCTATCGACGTGGAGGAAACGGGAACGACACCGACAGAAAACGCAAGACTGAAGGCAAAAGCCTATTTTGAGAAAACGGGCATGCCCACTCTGGCGGCAGATTCCGGGCTGTATATCGACGGTATTCCGGATGACGAGCAGCCCGGGCTGTATGTGCGCCGGGTGAACGGCAGGACCTTGTCGGAGGAGGAGCTGATCCGTCATTACAGCCTGCTTTCGGAAAAATACGGCGGGAAACTCAGGGCACGATATAAGACCGGACTGGTCCTTTTGATCGAAGAGGACGAATACACGACAGTTATACCGGACGACGATATATTCATTGTGAGCGAACCCAACCAAAACCGCGAACATGGAGGAAATCCACTGGATGTGGTGACGGTTTGCCCTGCAAACGGCAAGTATTTCAACGATTGTTCATTGGCGGAGTTAGCAGAACTCGCCGGTCATTTCGATAAGGAATGTGTCCGGTTTCTGCGGGAAAGCGTTTTGAAATAGGAAATCAGGGGAGATGATGCATCGGCATCGCCTCCCCTGACATTCATTTTGTTTATTTCCCTCTTGCCCGCTTCTTCAATTCCAGCTGCCGGAGCTTCAGGTCCGTATTGTAGAAATCCTTGGTCGTGCACCCGGCCCGTCCGCCGCCGGCGCAGGCGCAGGCACAGGCACAGGCACAGCTGCTGGCGCAGGCGCAGGAGGAATGGGCGCAGGAAGAATGGGAGCTGCCGCCCCCGCGGGAAGAACCCCCGCCTCTGGAGCTTCCGCCGCCCCGCGAGGCGCTTCTGCTGTGGCTCACCGGCACCGGTACGGGTACGCTGCGGACCCGGATATAGGTATCCGGCTGGGAGTGATAGCGGTAAAGGCCGCTGGAAGTCTTGGTCCGCAGTTCCCGCTCCTCCTTGGGGATGTCCTCCGCCTTGATGACCTCCTCGCTCTTGATGAAGCTGCGCCCGCAGTAGGGGCAGTTGTTGGCATTCTCCGGCCTGGGCGCGCCGCAGCCCTGGCAGACGGGGTAGTAAACCACCTTGGTGCGGGTGATCTTCGTGCCGCCGGAGAGGTTGGAGGTCTTGGTATAGCCCCTTTTCAGCTTGCGGACCTTGACGACGATCACGATGATGATAATGAGGACGATGAAGCCCAGGACCGCGTCGCTGTCGTCGTCATCGTCGTATTCATATCCGCCGCCGGAGGAGCCGCCCCCCAGGTTTTTGGTCTCGTCGAAGGAATAGGCCCCGGCGGGGTAGGTGACGGTGACGGAGAGCTTCTCCCCGTGGGAAAGGCTGGCCGTCCAAACGTAGTAGCCATCGCTGTCCACGATGCAGGCGGGGCTCTGGCCCAGGGCGCCGTCCCCCTTCCAGCGGATCACCATTTCATCCACATTCAGGCTGTCGAACCAGCCGGGGGTGAAGTGATAGACCGTCTCGCCCTCCGTGAGCTCGTTGACCTGGTACATGTAATCCTGCACCAGAGAGAAGTCCATGACGGCCACCTCGCCGGCGTAGTAATCCCGATCCAGGTCGATGCGGACGCAGCTGCCGTTGGAATAGGTGGTGCTGATTTTCCGGATGCAGTCGGAAAGGGCGGTCACATCGGAGCAGTGGCTGTTGGGGATGCCGATAGTGACCCAGCTGAGGGGGCCCTCCGAGCTGGAATCCAGCACCTTCCACTCCACATGGTAGGTAAGGGTCACGGTGGCGTCCTCGTTCACCTCCGCCGTGACGGTATAGTTCAATATCTCGTCCAGGTCCCCGGCGGCAGAGGCCGCCATGGGCAGGAGCAGAGCTGCCAGCAGCAGGAAAAGAAGGCCTAGTCTCTTTTTCATCCCTTTGTTTCGCCCTCCGGCGCTCCTTTCTCCCCGCGGGCGGGGTAGATGCGCAGGGGACATTCTCCCCGCATCTGGGCCGAGATGTCCCGGCGGCCCCGACATTCCGCCTTGTTCCAAATGGTCTCCCAGTCGTCCCGGAGCATGTTGCCCAGGGGCGTTTGGGACAGCCAGCTCTGGCAGGGCACCACGTTCCCTCCCGGCGTCACGGCCATGTTGCTGAGGCAGGCCCCGCAGTTGGGCGTGGTGATCCCCAGCTCCCGGCAGTAGTTTTCGTCCACCCAGCCGGGGGAGGTGAAGCTGATCTCCATGCCGCAGGAATAGGCGTAGTCCACCCCCGCCTTCAGAACCTCACGCATCTCCGGCAGGGTCAGCTGCAGCCGCTCCGAATCGGGAAGGGCGGCGTTGCCGGTGGTGATGAGGCCGGAGCAGGTGACGTAGCGCACGCCCTTTTCATGCAGGAATCGCAGGGTGGAGACGTAATCCCGGTTCAGGGTGCAGAGGGGGGTATTGACGCTGAGGTTGATCCCCGCCGCCAGCGCGTTTTCGATGCCCGAGACCGTGTCCTTCCAGCGCTCGGCCCCCACCAATTGGTTGTGGATGGCTTCGTCCGCGGAATAGAAGGTGATCTGGGCGCTGTCCAGGGCTGCAGAGCGCAGAGCCTGGCAGTATTCCGGCGTGAGGCGGATGCCGTTGGTGTTCAGCCGGGTGATGAACCAGCGGGCGTGGGCGATGAGCTCCGGCAGGTCCTCCCGCAGCGTGGGCTCCCCGCCGGTGAAGGTCACCTGGGGGATACAGGCAGAGCGGCAGCGGTCCAGGATCGTCTTCCATTCCTCCGTCGTCAGCTCCGCTTCCTCCGCCCGGGGCTGGCCCGCGGCGTAGCAGTGGACGCATTTCTGGTTGCAGTGCCAGCTTCCGTCCCGGGTCATGGCGCTCACCATCAGGTCCATCCGGTGGGGAGCGCGCATCTTCGGCGCATATTCCTGGAGGGAGAGGAAGCCGATGGGCGTCTCCGGCTCCTCCCCCCGGGCGATCTGGGTGAAGGTGTTCATGATGGTATAGACGTCCTGCTTCATCCGTTTCCGGCCCACCAGGGGATAGACCTTCTTCACCCCGTCGCAGGTGTTGTCCATGATCTTCGAGGCTTCCTCGTCGTTCACGGGCCGTCCGGCGTATTCGTTCACGCTTTTGATGAACTCCGTCAGCAGGATGCTCCAGGCGGTGTTCACCGGGATCACGTCCTGCCCGTTGAGGATGGCTACGCTGGGGGCGATCTCGTCACCCTCCACCAGGGGCGGCACCAGATGGATGCGCACCACGCCGGGCCCCTCCGGATTCAGGGTGGTGTGGTGGACTTCGTTGAAATTCTGGGCGGCATAGGCCAGCTCCCGCTTGCTTGCGCGCATAGGAACACCTCACTTATGGGTATTGCTTCTTCTTTTCAGTATAGCGGCCCGGCGTCGCTTTTGCAAGCTGAAACAGCCCCCGCTCCGCAGACGCGGAGCGGGGGCTGTTCTGCGCTTATGGGGCTAACTCAGTAAAGACAGGGGACGGTTCTCTGTCTTTTCGTTGATCTTTGACTCAAGACAGAGAACCGTCTCCTGTCTTTTCTTGCCAAGCCTTACCTGACTTTCTTTTCCTAATCGGTGATTTCATATCAACTGCCGGTGTATTGATTTGGCATCTGGGGATATTGTATAAATAAGTCAGAATCGATTCTAATGAGAGAATAACCAAGTGAGGGATAATATGGATAATACGTTTTCTGTTCAGTTTAAAGCTAATCGCAAGAGAAGGGGCTTAACACAGGGAGAGATTGCTGAAATACTATGCGTTTCGACCCAGACGATCTCAAAGTGGGAGACCGGAGTCTCATATCCCGACCTATCTCTTTTGCCGACGATTGCCAATCTGTTTGGGGTTTCTGTTGACTGCATGCTTGGAATCAACATCTCCGAAAAAGAGGAAAAGATCAATTCGATATTGGAAAAATGCAGAATAATGGAAGAAAACCGCCAATACAGCGATGCAGTCACAGTTTTGAGACATGCCCTCTTTCAATATCCGTCAGAGCCAAGGCTTATGTATCAGCTTGCGTGGAACCTTACCGGCACAATCAAAGAACGCAGAGAAAACCTGTTTGAGGCCATAAGGGTTTACGAAAAGATTCTTCAAATCACCGACGATCCTGAACTGCGTTCTCGCGTCCTGCGGGATTTGATGTATCGCTATGCTACCGCTGGTGATGAAGAGACTGCCAGAAAAATAGCCGACCATCTTTTGCCATTCGAGTTTTGCAAAGAATATAACCTTGGCAGAAGCAATTTGTTATACGGCAAGGAGCTTGCAGAGTATCTTTGGAGGAACGTCATCATTTATGGAAATGCAATGAAGGAGTGCCTTGAATACTTTCTGGATTCCAGGATACTCTCTGAAGAACAAATGTGCCCACTTACACCGAAAGCCGCAAAAACGAAACTGAATCTTTTGAAAAGCATCATGAACTCAACAGACCAATCCGCTCAGTTTGAATAGGTAGACACAGGAGCGGCTGCCCGGCGGGCAGCCGCTCCTTCGTTGGATCCGATTTGATGATTTATGCGATGCCGCATTCCTTCAGCCAGGCGGCGAGCTTTTCGCCGCCCTGGGCCACGTCCACGCCCTTGATGGGGATGGTGGGGAAGACCTTAGCGGCTCCCGCGGCGGTGCAGAGCTTCGTCATGTCGTCGCCCACGTTCTGCAGGCCGCCCATGCCGTGGGTGCAGAAGGGGGCCACGGTCTTGCCCGTCAGGTCGATGCCCTTGATGTAGTCCGCCATGGGACCGGCCACGGTGGCGGAGTAGTTGGGGGTGCCCAGGAAAATCAGGTCATAGGCGGAAAAATCGGGCTTGGGAGCCTTGATGTCCATGATATCGCCGCCCACGGCAGCCTGGATCATCTCCGCCAGCTTCTTGGTGTTGCCGGAGTCGGAAAAATAAACGATCAGCTTCTTGTCGTACATGGGTTTTCCCTCCTGATAATTTGATTTATATAAAAAGATTATCACAGCCTGCCCGCCCGGTCAAGATGCAGTATGGAAGCAAAAGGCGGAGGCCGCTTCACGCGGCCTCCGCTGTGTTCGGCTGCGGGTTTACGCAGCCATGTACTCGTCGTAGGCTTCCTGATAGATCTCGGTGATCCGGGCCATGCCCAGGGCGTTCAGCTGTTCCTGGAAGGAATCCCATTCGCTGAAGCTCTTGTCGCCCAGCAGGAAGAGGACGTAGTTCTCCGCGAAGAAGGTGTTGGCGTCGGCGCGGAGGTTGTTGATCTCGGCGTTCTCGTCGTCGGTGAGCTTGATGGCGCCGGGATAGTTGTAAGCGCCGTCATAGTAATCCAGCACTTCGTTCCAAACGTCGAAGAAGCGGAGCAGGCGCTCGCCGCCGGGATACTTGTAGTTGCGGGTCCAAGCGTCGATGCCGGGATCCATGGGGTTCTGGAGATAGCAGATGGTGGCCCAGCCGGAGCCCAGCTCGAAGCCGGTGATGAGCTCGTTCCACTCCCGGTCGCCGTTCTCGTTGTAGTTCCAGTAAACGCCCTCGGGGCCGTAGTTGCGGTAGTCCGCGCCGAAGGGGGAATAAGCCCAGTCGCACCAGGTGACCATCAGCGGGATGTTGCTGCACTTGGCGGAGATGGAGGCGCCGCAGCCGCCGAATTCATCGGGGTCCAGATGCCAGTGGATGATGTCGCCCTTCTGGCGCACCAGCTTGCGCATGACGTCGAAGCGGGCGTCGGGGTTCACGCAGCTGCTTTCGGTGCCGGCGATCTCGCCGGGGCTGAAGAAGGCGCAGGCGCAGTTGCCGTTGGTCACGTCGGCGGTGATATCCTCCAGGCCGGTGAGGGACTGGAAATAGGGGCTGATGAGGCCGTCGTCGAACCACTTCTTGAGATACTGCATGAGGGTCAGGTCGTCGTCGGACATGCCGTTGAAGTTGACCTTGCCGTCCACCACGCGGAGATAGGCGGCGGCCGCCGCGTAGGGGCTGGTGTTGAAGCCGTTCCAGACATTGACATAGGCGTCGATATTGGAATAGACCTGCAGGGGGTATTCGCAGTTCTCGAAGCCGGCGGTCTTGACGGCCATCAGCATATCATACCACTCGTCATAGGTGTAGACATCCAGGGAGTTCATGCCCAGCTGATCCAGCCAGTCGCCCCGCATGAAGTAGCCGGTGGAGCAGTTGGGCTCGTCGTTGAATTCCACGAAGCCGATCCACTTGTTGAAGCCGGGGTTGTTGACGCTGCTCCACATGCCCTCCAGCCATTCGTAGTCTTTGGCCCAGCGGCAGTAGTTGGGGGCATATTCCTTATAGTCGTAGTGGTTGATGACCAGCTCCTCGTCGATGGCGGCGTTGAGGCTGCTTCCCTGATGGTAGGCATAGAAGCCGGCGGTGATGTCGCACATCTCGTCGGAGGCCTCCATGACGGAGAGGGTCTCCACAAAGGAGGCGGAAGCGATGACGTTATACTCCATGTGGACGCCGGTCAATTCTTCCATGCCGGCATACATGGGCATCTCGGCATAGCCGCCCTCGGGCAGATACTGGGGGGTAAAGTTGAGGGTCATGGTGGTGAAGATCTCGTCCGTGGTGCTGAGGGGCAGCTCATACTCGTATTTCTCCAGGGGCCAGCCCTCAGCGTCCGTGGCGTACTTGCCCACGGCGAAATGGTAGGGGCTGTCGTCGTCGCCGCCGGGAGGAGGAGCGGGGGTCTCGCTGCCGCCGCCGGAGGGGGCCTGCGTGGGTTCCGTCCCGCCGCCGGAGGGGGCCTGCGTGGGATTCGCGGGGGCCTGCGTGGGCGTCGTTCCGCCGCCGCTGCCGCCGCCGGAGCAGCCGGCGAACAGCGCGAGGACAAAGAGCGCCGCCAGGAACAGTGCGGACTTTCTTCTCATGACGTTCATCCTTTCTTATATTTTTATTAACGGTTCTCTTTTATTACGCAATCATTACGAATACATCATAGCACGCGCCGGCGGAGAAATCAAGGCAATCGCGCACAATTCCGGTGCGCAGACTGCACAGCCGGAATTTTCGTCAGATCGGCCAAAAATCGCAGGCAAAACGCTGCGCATTACCGAGGATTTTTGGATGATATGACGGAACAGGATGCCGGCAAGATGCGTGCCGTGAATGCTGCGGCATTGCCTTGACCCTTTTCCGACCGCGGGAGGTTTTGCGGCGAAGGGGCGGAAAAGCATTGACAAAAAAAGGATTGCGATGTAATCTAGAGTTAAAGATTAGATGTCGCGGGTTTGAAAAGAGGTGTCCGCATGAAGGTGACCGTTTATGGGGACAGCGTCCTGAAGGGCGTCCTGCTGGAGGGTGGCAAATATGTGGTCAACCGGGATTGGGAGCAGCGCATGGGGGAGATGTTCCACCTGACCATCCGCAACTGCGCCCGCTTCGGCTGCACGATCCGGAAAATGCTGCCCCTGATCCAAAGAGACAGCGGCGCTGAAGCCCCGGAGGAGGAGATCGCCGTGCTGGAGCTGGGGGGCAACGACTGCGATTTCGACTGGGCGGCCATTTCCCGGGACCCGGACGAACACTACGAATGCCGGACGCCGCCGGGGGAATTCCTCAGCCGCTACCGGGAAGCGGTGGATCTGATCCGTCAGAGCGGGCGCAGGCCCGTGCTCATGACCCTGACCCCCGTCCACTCCCAGCGCTATCTCCGCTATGTCTGCCGGAACGGGCTCAGCATGCAGAATATCCTCTCCTGGCTGGGGAACGTGGAGATGATCGCCCGGTGGCAGACCCGCTATTCCGAAATGGTGGAGCAGGTGGCCAGGGAGAAAAACGCGCGGCTGATCGACGTCCGCCGGGCCTTTCCCGCGGAGCCCCACGCCCTGGAGCCCTATCTCTGCGAGGACGGCATCCATCCCTCCCGCCTGGGGCAGAAGCTGATCTTCGACACCCTCTGCGCGGGGCTCTAGTCAAATCGAACAGGTTCGATCTGAGAAGGTTTGCCGCTCCGCTGACCCCACGCGCTTCGCCCGCACAGTCTGCTCCGCGAGAGGTATTTTGGGGCAGGAGGGAATTCCGCCCCGAAATGATTCCGACTTCTTCGCGCCGCGGGCGCGAACTCTGCGAGGCTTTTCCCGATGGCTTGATCAGGAGACGATATCATGAAAGAGGAACGCTCAACCTTCCTTTCCGAGGATTATCTGGAGGATTACGAGGGCCGGGACGCCACGGCGGAGGACATGCTTTTCTGCGATTCCCGCCCCGCCCTTTCCCTGGACGGGCCCTGGCACTACTGCGTGGACCAGTATGACACCTGCCTCAGGCAGCGCTGGTTTTTGGAGCAGGAGCGGGACACCCGGGGGCGGAGCCTGCCGGTGGACTATTCCTTCGAGGAATGGCCGGTGATGGACCTGCCCCGGTGCTGGAACACCTTCCGGAAGGAATATCTGCTCTACGAGGGCCCCATGGTCTTCACCCGGCGCTTCCGCTGCCGCCCCGCCGGAGAAGCGCGGGTCTTTCTACGTATCGGCGCAGCGGCCTACAACTGCCGGGTCTTCCTCAACGGGCATTTCGCCGGCGCCCACAAGGGGGCCTCCACCCCCTTCTTTATCGAGGTCACGGAGCTGCTGAAAAAGGGGGACAACCGCATCCTCCTCTGCGTGGACAGCACCCGGCGGCCCCTGCAGGTGCCCGCCAGGAACACGGACTGGTTCAACTACGGGGGCGTGTTCCGGGAAATCCGCCTTTTCTGCGTTCCGAAGCTGTTCATCCGCAGCTTTCGGGTCTCCCTCCTGCCGGACGGCAGCTTTCGCCGGGTCCGGGTAGCCGCGGAGCTGTCGGAAAAAGCGGAGGGCACGGCTGTCTTCCAAATCCCGGAGCTGGGTCTGCGGGAGGAGGTCCCGGTGTCGGCGGGCAAGGGGGAGGCGGTCTTCGACTGCGCGCCCGCCCTGTGGAGCCCGGAGACGCCCCAGCTGTATGACGTTTCCCTCCGCTTCGGAGAGGATGAGGTCTCCGACCGGGTGGGCTTCCGGGAGATCGGGGTCCGGGGCCGGGAGATCCTGCTGAACGGAAAGCGCATTTTCCTGCGGGGCGTCAGCTGCCATGAGGAGAGCGTGGCCGGCGGCAGGGCCCTCACCCGGGAGGAACGGCTGGAGAACCTGCGCCTGGCGAAGGAGCTGGGCTGCAACTATCTGCGCCTGGCCCACTATCCCCACCATGAGGAGACCGCCCGCCTGGCCGACGAAGCGGGGCTGCTGCTGTGGGAGGAGGTGCCGGTCTACTGGGGCATCGCCTTCGGCAGCGCCGAAGCCTGGGCCGACGCTTCCAATCAGCTGACGGAGCTGATCCGGCGGGACTGGAACCGGGCCAGCGTCATCGTCTGGTCCGTGGGGAACGAGAACGCCGACACGGACGAGCGCCTCGGTTTCATGGGCCGCCTGGCGGACCTGGCCCGGCGGGAGGACGATACCCGCCTCGTTTCCGCCGCCTGCCTGGTGGACGGGGGCCGGAACCGCATCGCCGACCGGCTGGCGGAGAAGCTGGATGTGATCGGCCTGAACGAATATTACGGCTGGTACGACCCGGATTTCACCCGCCTGCCGCAGCTTTTTGAAAACAGCGACCCAACGAAGCCGGTGATCATCACGGAATTCGGGGCGGACGCCCTGCGGGGATACCACGGGAGCGCGGAGGACAAGGGCACGGAGGAATGCCAGAAAGCGGTGTATGAAAAGCAGGTGGAGGTCCTGGCCGCCATCCCCTATGTGCGGGGCATGACCCCCTGGATCCTCTATGATTTCCGCTGCCCCCGGCGTACCAGCGTCCGCCAGGGCTACTACAACCGCAAGGGCCTCCTGGACGAGGGCAAGGCATACCGAAAACCGGCCTTCTATGTGCTGCAGGACTTCTACCGGAGCCTGACGGAAGCGGAGGTGACACCTGCGCAGACGCCCGACCCGGCCGGTTCCATTCCGGAAAGACTGCGGCTCCTCCAGGATCGGGAATACCGGGAGTTCCAGTGCAAACTGATCCCCACCGCGGACCCCGCAGCGATCATCGGGGTCCGCACGCCGGAGCTGCGGAAGCTGGCAAAGCAGCTGGCGGCGAGCGGAGAGGCCGAGGCGTTTTTGCAGGCGCTTCCCCACCGGTATTTCGAGGAAAACCAGCTCCACGCCTTCCTCCTTTCCGAAGAGAAGGATATGGAGCGCTGCATCCGGGAGGTGAACCGCTTCCTGCCTTATGTGGACAACTGGGCCACCTGCGACCAGCTTTCGCCGAAGGTTTTCCGAAACTATCTCTGGGCGCTGCTGCCGGAGATCTGGAAATGGATCCGCTCCGAAAAGCCCTATACGGTCCGCTTCGCCGTCGGCATGCTCATGCAGCACTTCATGGACAAGGGGTTTGACCTGACGTATCCCACCATGGTCGCCGCGATCCGCTCGGAGGATTATTATGTCAGGATGATGGTCGCCTGGTATTTCGCAACGGCTCTGGCGAAGCACTATGAGGTGGTCGTCCCCTACCTGGAGGACCGGCGGCTGGACCCCTGGACCCACAACAAGGCCATTCAGAAAGCGGTGGAAAGCTTCCGCATCCCGCCGGAGCAGAAGGAATACCTGAAAAGCCTGAAAATCAAGGGATAGGATACAAAAATCCCCTCGCCGCGGCGAGGGGATTTCTTTTCAATCATGAAACGTTGGCGTTTCCCGCCAAAAGGCCGGGTAATGGGCGTTATTCCGCTTTCCTGTTGCGCTTATACAGGGCGTTGAGGCCCCGCAGGAGCAGCTCCGGCTCCAGGATGATCTCATGGCGGCAGAGGGGGGTGACGAAGGGCGCGAGGCCGCCGGTGGCAACCACGGTGCAGTCGTGGCCCAGCTCTGCGCACATCCGGTCGATCATGCCGTCCAGCATGCAGGCCGAGCCGTAGAGGATGCCGCTGCGCATGCACTCCGAGGTGTTGGTGGCCACCACCTTGCCGGGACGCCCCAGGCTGATGGCGGGGAGCTGGGCGGTGCGGCTGGTGAGCGCATCCAGGGAGACCCGCAGGCCGGGGATGATGACCCCGCCCATATAGCGGCCGCCGGGCTCCACCACCTCCATGGTGGTCGCGGTGCCCATGTCGATGAGGATCAGGGGGGCCTCATAGCGCTCCAGAGCCGCCACGGCGACCACGATCCGGTCCGCCCCCACCTGGGAGGGCACATCCAGGCAGATTTCCAGACCCGTGTCCATTTCGGCCTCCACCACCATGGGACGGCGGCCGATCAGTTTATAGATGCCGGCCCAGACGGAGTTGAACACCGGGGGGACCACGCTGGAAATGATGCAGTCGCGGATATCCTCCCGCTGGACGCCGTTGGCCTCCAGCATGCTCTTGATCTCCACTCCGTACTGGTCGGAGGTCCGGGCCCGATCCGTGGCGATGCGGACCTCGAAAAGAATCTCTTCCTCCCGGATGCAGCCGATGGAGATATTGGAGTTTCCGATGTCGACGGCGAGCAGCATGGCGGCACTCTCCTTTATTGCTTTAGGCAATACCGCACAATTCCCGGCACGCATCTTGCTTGCATCATGTTCCGTCATATTGCCCGAAAATCTTGGCCAATACAGGAAGTATTCCCCGCGATTTTCAGACAATCTGACGAAAATTCTGACTGCGCAATCTGCGCACCAGAATTGTGCG
>JAEEGJ010018336.1_pt1 | contig 15646 bp, 13 predicted proteins | sample 8958761 | NCBI WGS metagenome assembly JAEEGJ01 (sample SAMN16246546, study PRJNA631951) | gut metagenome | biome: gut microbiome; feature: rumen; material: RS-attached | host: Bos | place: Iran: Karaj | collected 2018-10
CTGTTTGATAAAGTCAGGATAAACAATCAGACAGGATTTATATACGGTCGGAGACAGAGTGGCTCCTACCTTGTTAAAGATATTGATGGAAATATTATTTCAAGTAGTATTTCCTATAAAAAGTTAAGTCTTATTGAAAAAAGAAAAGGTTGGATTGTTGATTTTAAACAATCTTAAATAGCATCAAAGGTTATTATGGAGCGTTTACGGATAATATGTACCTTGTTAAAGTGGCAGAAACCATCATAACTGAAGTGATGATTACTCCTGAGGGGTTGCCCGAATCGCAAAAGATATTTGAAAACATAATCAGTCAAAATAAAGAACTGGCCAGAAGTCTGTCTTATCTGAATTTGTCAGAGAGCACAGTTTCTGAGGCATGTTTTATTGTGACCGTATTTATCGATGAGGTTATGTTTATCAAGTATCAATCCTGGCCGTTACAGCAGATAGTGAATTTTCAAACCAATAAGGGGGGAGAGGAGTTTTACAATAAACTAGATCTTACTTTGGAACGTTATGAGAAAGAAGGTTCTGCAGAAGATTTGGCTCTTATTGAATTGTATGATTTCCTTCTTTCGTTGAATTTTACCGGTAAGTACTGGAATGATCCGGAAGAAAAGCTCTTGGATTACCGTAGAAAAATGAACGGATATCTGCAGATCGGGCGGCAGTTGAACCTTGTGAATGCGGTAGCTAAGGTTCCGAAAGCTTCAAAAATAACATCGGTGAATCTTATATCTCTCACACTGATAATAATAATTTGTTTAATTACAGTTTTTGTTTCATTTATGTTTGATGATTTTTCAACTCAGCAGGGTGACATGTGGCGGGCAATAACAGATAAATACACCAACGGAGTTGAACGCTGATGAAGAATTTTTTGTGGGGACTGTTTAAGATTGTTCTTGGCTTTACGATATTTTTTCTGATATCAGCGCTAGTTGTCTATATTGTTGTTTACCATTACGAACAATCTCTTTGGGTAGCTTTCCTGGTTATAGGTATTCTGCTTGTTATTGCTCTGATTGTTCATATTGTTCTTAGATTTTTAAAGAGGTTTAGACAGAAAAAGTTTGTTGAACATATTATTGCCCAGGATGATCTGTTGGCACAAAAGGCCAAAAATGAGGAATTTACCAGACTTTCAGATCTCAGAAATAGGTGGCATGATGCCATTAACTTTTTAAAGAAAAACAGACCAAGCAGATTTTCCAGTCCGATATATAGGTTGCCCTGGTATCTTATTATTGGTGAGACAAATGCAGGAAAATCATCGTCAATAGCCAACAGTGGATTGCACTCAGTCAATTCTGATGCGGGGCCGATCCCTGGCATGACCAGTACTAGAAACTGCGACTGGTGGTTTCTAGATAACGCTGTGGTAATTGATAGCGCTGGAAAATATGCTGTACCTGTAGATGGAAAAATTGATGAAATAGAATGGCAGGAATTTTTGGTGCAGCTGGCTGCATATAGACGAAAGGAACCTATAAACGGAATTATGGTAGCCCTTCCTGCAGAGAAAATTTTAGATAAAAATGAAACATCGCTCTTTACTTATGCTAGTTTCATTTCAGATCGCGTAAACGGACTAGTTAAAGTTCTTGGGGCAAGGATTCCGATATATGTGCTGATTACAAAATGCGATCTTATTGCAGGTTTTCATGAATTATCAGATATCCTTACCAAGGATGAACTTCATCAGGCTTTTGGTTATACCTCGAATGTGGAGACGGAAACACACTCTGTTGTGGTCGAGAAACTGGTCGAGTCTGCAGTTAACTCTATTCACAGTATACTGTTGTCTAAACAGATACAGGATAGCGGAACTTCACGCAATAATCTCCTGGTCCTGATTCAGAACATCCGCATGATGGAGGCAAGGATAAAAAAATTTATCTCTTGCGCATTTGATAATACGACATATCATGAAAAAGTGATATTGCGTGGCATTTATCTGAGCTCGGCACTGCAGTCAGGAACTCAGACATCTCTCTACGGAAAAAATCTTGTTTCTGAAACATATGAGGTTTCACGTAGCAGAAGTATGTTTCTGAAAAACGTTTTCAAGGAAATCATGCCTCACGATCGAGGTCTATACCAGCCAATTTTGGAGTTTCTGAAGTGGAAAACTTTGAGTTCTAACCTTTTACTTAATCTGGCATCACTTGTCTCTTTGTGTTACATAGGGTACACAGCATACGGTCTTAAATACAGCGATGATACAGCGGATTTGCTTGGGGATACGATCATTTCAGTTATTTCAAACAGTACCACAAATCAGAGACTGTTTGATTATAATGAACTTATCGGCAGAATTAATACCGAGCAGAATACTCTTTCCTACAAGTATCAGTTACCTTTCACCAGAACTAATCTTGATGAGGCAATAAGTACTAGTAAGGCTTTTTTTATTCATGATTTTGAACGTGAGATTTTTAATAAAATTATAACAGTGGACTACTGGGACAATCTTGTTCACATGGAACTTGATGAATATGAGACCCTTGGTGATGCAATCTACTTTTTTTCAACTCTTTTGAAATATCTTGACGAATGCGATGAGTATGGTTGCAAAGAACAGAAGCAAATTTTAGACAAACTTGAAATTGTCAATCTTGAACGACTTCATATAAATAAAACGAATGTTCATAATTTTGTTAATCTTCTTGAACGTTATCTTCAGTATAAATACTACAGCAAACTGCATGATGATAAGGATTATCTAGAACCGCTGAGGGACAATGTGCGAAACTCCCTGGATTTTTTCCTGGAACATAATCAGAGTACCAAATGGCTGTTAGGATGGGCGGATGCAAAGACCAACGGAATTGATATAGAGACATTTTGGCCACTATATCATGTTTCCAATAATACAGATATAACAGGAGCCTTTACCAAAGACGGTTATACACTCATTGCGAAGATGTTTGAAGTTCTTCCTTCAAATCATACTAAGATTGATATGAAGAAGATGAAAAATATTTTCAGTGATTATTATTATGGAAATTATATCCAGAAGTGGGTGGATTTTTCATCATCATTTTACCGGGCTTCAGTTTCATCTCCGGTAAATGAAAAACTCAGTATTCTGCCTCTAATGTTTGATGTGAACAAAAATCCGTTTTTTAATGTTCAGAAACTTACATATGAACAGTTGGATTTCATCAGAAAACAAAAGGATATAGATTTATCAAAGATGAAACTGTCCCAGCTGGCTATCGAAAACTATAAAAACAGTACCGGAGATAAATTGGATAAGGTTGCCTCCTTTATTGATAAAAACGGCCAGCGAATCAATTCAATAATTCAGAAGATCGATTCGAAATATGATGCCGATTATCTCGATAAGGTTGATACTGTTACCAAAAGTGTTCAACAGTTTTTTGAAACCGGTAGGGATACACTGAGTGTGTATAACAACAACAGGACAATAAAAAAGTCGGTTGAGAAAAAACTCCAGGGAGAGATGGTTTCGGGTGATAAATCGTTTGAAATGAAAAAGATAACTGATGCACTTAAAGATAATTTGGATATAAATCAAGCTGTTGACTACAATCTGTTACAACCTTCAGGATTTATTCCTTTTGACAGCACAATTCAATTTATCGATCATTTGGCCGCAGACATGGTCGGATGTGCACTGCAAGAGTCGTGGCTCAGTCGTGTATATATGAAATTTATGAATAGTAACGAACTGTCAAACACCCCGCTGTTCGGTGAAAACGGATTGATTACAAAATACATGAATGAAGAACTGGGTCCGTTTATAATACAAGATGAGTTTGGATACCATCCATCACCTGAGTTTCCTAATCTTGAACTTACCCAGAACTTTTTGAATTACCTGTCCACAGGGGATGTTCGTTCTTCTGCTTTAAACTTGAAAACAGCCAAACTTACAATAACAAGTGAACCGATAGAAGTAAATGAGGAGTCTAGGATTTATCCTAACGGCGTAATATTAACCTTGACTTGCCAGAGTGATAATAAAGTATTGGAAAATTACAATTTTGCTTCTTCACTTACTTTTGATTGGAAACCAGATGACTGTACCGGTGTCAGAATTGAAGTTCTTTATGACGGATTTACTCTTGTAAAAGAATACGATGATGAGTACGCTTTTGCCAATTTTATAAATCAATTTTCAAGAAACGGCAGTGTCAAATTTTCGAGCGGTGAATTCCCGGAACAGAGGCAGATGCTTGCAGCCCGTGGTATAGAGTGGATTGGACTGTCTTATAAATTCAAGAATGTAGAGAAAATCAGGGACTATTATAATGCGGCTCAGAATCCGCAAGGTATACCTTATCAAGTAGCGGAGTGCAATAAACAATGAATTTATTCAGAGTGATAAAGAACGCATTTGTTCCGATAGTGATTTTCTGTATCTGGTTTTTCCTTGTGTTTTTAATTGTAAGAGCAACCATGTCTTCCATAGAAATGGATTTTACTAATTTTAGATGGGAACTATATAGGCATCATTTTTCGCTGAATATAGCTAAATTTTTGGGCTTTTCCGGAGATGCGGTGGACGTTACAATAGAAAGAACCAAGCATATTAAAAGCTATTACCGTAATTCAGGTATTGTAGATTATTCTGATGTGGATAATGTCAAGATCAATGATAGGAAACAGAGAAAAGTCGAGCGACTGAACAGTGAGTTTTCTCCTGATAACACTTCACATCTCCATAATCATTTAGGCGGTTATTCGAATGTTGATGGTAGTGAAGATGACCGTGAAAGGTTCGGTTCTGCTCCTGACCCTAAAAGAAATAGAAGCGGGCTGCAAACTGGCAATACTTTGAAGTATCATAGTAATAATGGTGTTAGTCATGGTGGAGAACAACCTAAAAGTTCAAATAAGCACAGCAAAAAGGAATCTGTACCTTCTTCAACTGATGATATACAGCATGATCCGAATAATGCTAGAATGATAAAAGGAATTCGTAATCATTCTGCCAGATAAATTATACGATGAGGGGGTTAGTATGAAAACCAAGAGCCTTGACAGTCAATTAAGTACCAATTTGATTCTTATTCACGGTTGGGGCATGGACTCCATCGTATTTGAAAGTGTAGCACAAAGATTTTCCGATATTGTTAATGTTGTTTATCTTGATTTGCCTGGATACGGTATCAATCACGAGCTTAATTATACCTATCAGCAGTATGGAGAGTTTCTCCGCGATTTGGATAGAACAATTCCTCAAAACAGTATTATTCTTGGTTGGTCCCTAGGCGGGCTCATTGCACTTGATTATGCTTGTCATTACCAAAAGAAACTTAAAGGTTTGATTACAGTATGTTCTTCACCAAGATTTACTGAACTTCTAGATGAGGATGATGAAAACAGTCAAATTTGGAACGGAGTTAATGCAAGAACGCTGAAGGCGTTTATCAGATTGATAAAACCTGAGAACAAGGATCAGGTGTGTGATCATTTTCTAGCCCTTCAGGCTATGGGAAGTCCATCTATCAGACAGGATATACGGGAACTTCGCCGTGCACTTGCAAATCAGGTTCGTCCGACCTATGATGCTTTGAAAATGGGATTACAGGAACTTGCTGACATAGATTTAAGACATGAATGTCTTAAATTATCTCTTCCTATGCTGCACTGTTTTGGCAAGTATGATCGACTGGTACCTTCTGTGGATCTAATCAAATATTGGTATGACAATCCACATGCCAATACTAGAATTTTCAATAAAACTTCACATAACCCGTTTCTTTCTGAGAAGGATGACTTTTATACTGCGGTTCGAGATTTTATTGTCTCGATCATGTAGTTTTTATTATTTTGTGATGATAAAAACTTGTTTTTTACTAAATTATTATCATAATCATTAATATATAGTTGCAGTTTAAATTAGGGAATTCTATGAGTTTGCAGATATCTAATGGGTATTCAAGTGCTTTTCACGCCTATAACAGAGGAGTGAATACTGTAAATCAGGCAGCGTCGCGTATTGCTCAAATGCCAGCTGAGAACGTTCAAAAGTCGGTTGATGAGGCCGAGGAGGCAGTAAATCTGAAATATGGTGAACTTCAGGCTGAAGCCGGGGCTAAGGTATTTGATGTATATGATAAGACAATTGGATCTATTATTGATATAAAGGTTTAATCTATGAATATTGTTGCGCAGTATCCTAATTTTACACCCCTCAACCTGAATATTCAGGTTGAGGCTGCGCAGCATGATGCTTCTCAGCGTGAAATTGTTCCTCCGCTGGTTAGATCAGATGTTTCACCCAATAATCACGATGCCGCAAATTCGAAGGATTCCAAGTATTCAGGAAATTACTCTAGTGCTACTGTAGAAGAGCAGGATGAGGATGTCGTATATGATTATGCGAATATAACCAGACGAAACAAAGAACAGCAGGAACAGGAGCAAGGAAACGGTGATAATCAAACATCTCCTGAAAATGACAAAAAGCCAAACGGTGAGTTGTTAACTAATTCTGAACAGAAGGAAGTTCAGCAACTTAAGTCTCGAGATGAGGAAGTTCGTATTCACGAACGTCAGCATCAAATGGCAGGAGGCCGTTACGCATCCTCACCATCATATACCACAGAACTCGGTCCAGATGGAAAAGAGTATGCTGTAGGAGGTGAGGTTCAGATTTCAACCTCAGAGGAGGATACTCCTGAAAAAACTGTTACCAAAATGCGTCAGGTAAGACGGGCGGCGATGGCCCCGGCTGAACCTTCTTCTCAGGATTATGCTGTTGCCCGTGAGGCTAAACAAAAGGAACTGAAGGCCCAGCAGGAGATTAGAGAGGAAAGTAGCAGATCAGATGATAGTGAGACTAGTACTCAAGAAGTCAGAGATGTCAATCATGATAACTCTGCAACACAAAAAGACGGTAAGCTTGATACCAGCTCTGCCGGCTCAAGCTTGGGAAAACTTTCATTTAAATTCCGCGATGTTATTTCATCCCGGTATGCAAATTCATGGCACGCGAGTTCATCCTCGGTCAGTGCATACGCCTAGTTTAAACCCTCGTAATATCGTCGTTTACGATATCTTCCTTATACCATTCTTCCTTTTTATATGATATTTTGTTGATGTACCAAATGATGGTCCCCTGGGGCGCCTTCACTTTGACTTCATCATCTTCATGATGGTGCAAAAGAGCTCGAGCTAACGGAGAATCAACAGAAACATAATCATTCCTTCCGTAAATTTCTTCGCTTCCCACTATTCTTATGGTTTTGATTTCTCCTTCAGGGCTTTCCAATTCAAGATATGCGCCAAAATAAACTGTTCCATCCTGTATTGGGTTGTAATCAACAACTTTTGCTTTATCAAAAAAAGTAACGAGAAATCCGAGTCGTTTGTCTATTTGTCTTAAATAACGTTTGTTATACTGATAATCTGCATTTTCTGAGCGATCGCCAAGGCTTGCCGCCCAGGAAACTTTTTCGGTGATATCCGGTCTCAGGGTTAGTCTAAGATAGTCAAATTCTTTTTTTAATTTATTATAACCATCTCTAGTAACAATCATTGTAGGCATAATTTTTTCCTTTCTTTGAGTAAATGAAATATATGCTGATCATAATAGAAAAAAGCCCTGAACAGTGATATGAACAGGACCTTTTGGACTATCTTTTAGAACTTAATAAACAAAATTATTATTTATTATAATTTTGGACCAGCAGCAACTAACTTCTTACCTGCTTCATTGTTGGTGAACTTGGTGAAGTTCTTAATGAATCTGCTAGCAAGATCTTTAGCCTTTTCTTCCCATTGAGCTGCATCAGCATAAGTATCACGTGGGTCGAGGATCTTAGGATCAACACCTGGTAAAGCAGTTGGAACCTTGAAGTCGAATAATGGGATCTGCTTGGTTTCAGCCTTGTCGATAGAACCGTCTAAGATTGCATCGATAATACCACGGGTATCCTTGATAGAGATACGTTTGCCTGTTCCGTTCCAACCGGTGTTAACCAAGTAAGCGGTTGCACCAGACTTCTGCATCTTCTTAACCAGTTCTTCACCGTATTTGGTTGGGTGCAGAGATAAGAATGCAGCACCGAAGCAAGCTGAGAAGGTTGGGGTAGGTTCAGTAATACCACGTTCTGTACCAGCTAATTTAGCTGTGAAACCTGATAAGAAGTAGTACTGAGTCTGTTCCGGAGTCAGAATTGATACTGGAGGTAATACACCGAATGCGTCAGCTGACAAGAAAATAACTTTTCTAGCAGGACCTGCTTTTGAAACAGGCTTAACGATGTTGTTGATGTGATAAATTGGGTATGAAACACGAGTGTTTTCAGTAACTGATTTATCAGCGAAATCAATCTTACCAGAAGCTTTGTCTACAGTAACGTTTTCTAACAGTGCATCTCTCTTGATTGCGTTCCAGATATCTGGTTCATTTTCTTTTGACAAGTTGATAACTTTAGCGTAGCAACCGCCTTCGAAGTTGAACACACCTTCATCATCCCAACCGTGTTCGTCATCACCGATCAGAGCACGTTTTGGATCAGTTGAAAGGGTAGTCTTACCTGTTCCTGATAAACCGAAGAAAATAGCTGTTTCATCTTTTTCATTGGTGTTAGCAGAGCAGTGCATTGAAGCCATTCCCTGTAAAGGTAATCTGTAGTTCATGTAGGAGAACATACCTTTCTTCATTTCACCACCGTACCAGGTGTTCAGAATGATCTGAACTTTTTCTGTTAAGTTGAATACAACAGCAGTTTCAGAATTTAAACCTAATTCCTTGTAGTTTTCAACTTTAGCTTTAGAAGCATTTAAAATTACGAAATCTGGTTCACCGAAATTGTTCAGTTCTTCTTCTGTTGGACGAATGAACATGTTTTTAACGAAATGAGCCTGCCAAGCCACTTCCATAATGAAACGGATTTTGATTCTTGACTTAGGGTTTGCACCGCAGAAACCATCAACAACGTATAATTTCTTATTAGAAAGTTCTTTCTGCGCAATCTTCTTTAATTCTTTCCAGCTTTCTGGGCTTAATGGCTTGTTATCATTCTTATATTCATCGGAAGTCCACCAAATTGTGTCTTTGGTAACATCATCGAGAACCCAGAATTTATCCTTTGGTGAACGACCAGTATAAATACCAGTCATTACGTTTACTGCCCCCATTTCAGTAACTGTACCAACATCGTAGCCAGTTAATGATGGATCTGTTTCATCCTTGAACAATTGTTCGTATGATGGGTTGTAAACAACTTCAGTTGCACCGGTAATACCGTATTTTTCGAGATTTGGGCAAGTAGCCATTATTTTGTTCTCCAATAAATTTGTAAAACGACCTTTTATAATAATTTACTCTATTCTATACGATTTTTGTTTTTTAGTCTAATTATTTGCATGTTTTTACGGTTTCGTTTCTTTCTCTAGGATAGTCTTGTTAAACGGTAAATTTTGTTGAATATGATATGCATATGGTTTGTTGTGATCATTGAATTCTGTTGATTTATATTGCGGGTTTGTCAACATTTTGAATCAAATCTGTCTTTTTATTATACAGTTGTTTATAATCTGTCGGTCAAAAAAATTTTAATGAATGCAATGGTTTTTGCGAAGTTTTAAAATTGTATAGACAATCGGGGACCGTTGTGAAGAAAAATAATGGAGTTTTTAATGATAGTAAAAGATGAAGCAAAAAAGAAGTTTGTAGATTTGTTGCGTGGCCATGAAAAAGGCACAAATATACGCGTTTTTGTTGAGCATCCGGGAACACCTGATGCTGAATGTGGTATAGCTTTCTGTCCACCATCTCTCTACGACATGGCTGATTTGGTGTATGAATTTGATGATTTTAAAGTGATTATAGATCCAATTTCTGATCCATATTTACAAGATGCCGTTATCGGTGTTAATGAAAAAGATACTTTTACATTGAAATCTCCGAGTATAACCAAAGATTTTCTTGAACCGTCATTACCTCTAATTGAACGTATCAAATTCGTGGTTGCTACAGAGATCAATCCAGGTATTGCAACTCACGGTGGGGCTGTCGAAGTTATTTCCCTTTCAGATGAAAATGTTCTGTCTGTAAGATTTCACGGTGGATGTGTCGGTTGTGCCGCAGTTGGTTCAACAATTAAAGATTCGCTACAAGTGAAATTAAATCAGCGATTCAGAGAAGATAAAATAACGATATCTGATGTCACTGAACATAAAGTAACAGATGGTACCTTTCAATCCTAGTTTGTTCTGCAGTTAGGGTTCCCCTTGATATTTAATTCCAGGAATACATAGTTTTTGTGGTCAAAGATATTTATGAAATCCTGGAGTATTTTGCGATCTTGATAGAGTGTCTCGCTCACGCGGACATTCTTATATCTTTTTAATAATGCTGATACACTCTGTGTAAACAGATATGTGCCTATCCCTCTGTGTCTAGTAAGTTTAAGTACATAAAGGCAGTTGATTTCATTTTCTTTGGCTGAACATATTCCAAGTATTGAACCATTGAAAATTGCTACATAGGTATTTTGTCCTTCCGGAACAGTAGTGCCCATTTCGTCGATGACGCGATCATAACTTTTCTTGTATGTATTCAGATCTATATCATTTATGTTAAATACTGTTAATCTCATTATCTTCGTAATCGCTCTATAATAACCTTTAAAATCTGACTGTTTAAAATCAACAATCCAACCTTTCGTTTTTCAACCTCTGCAAAACTGTAAAATAATTTAGTCAATGCTAATGAGAGGTTTTTTGTTTACAATACTATCAGCAATACCCACTGATTAATCATATACCTTAGGCTTCAGACTATATTAGTGTCTAAAGTAACTACTTTAATTAAAATCATTCTCTCATAACGTTATTCATTCGCTTTCTGTGAAATAGCTAAGATTAAGTAATAGTCACATAATAACTAAATACGTCTAGAACATTATGGATCGGTTACTTATCTTTTCTTAAGCCATTTCGATGGATTAATGGACACACCTTTGTGCCTGATTTCAAAATACAATGCTCCTTCGAGTTGGTATGAATCGCTGTCAGTATAAGCGATGAGTTCACCGGCGTTGACTCTGTCTCCAACTTTTTTGAGATTGTCACGGTTATTCCCGTATAAGGAAATATATCCGTCTCCATGATCTATAGCTATAATGAATCCGTAACCTGATAGCTCTGTAGCCAGTACTATGTCTCCTTTTGCTATAGCTTTGACCTGCTGGTTTGAAGAACGGATCAGCAATCCCGTCCATTTCAATTCACCAGCTCTGGAATCTCCGTATTTTTTGATGACTTTTCCGTTGGCTGGCCAAATTAATGTTCCTTTGAGTTTTTCAAATCCGAGAAGCTTGTTCTTTTGCTGCTCCTCCTTGATTTCCTGCTCTGCTTTCTGTTGTGACTTCCCTTCCTGTTTTGCTTGAAGTTTTGCTTTCCTTATTTCTTCGTCTTCCTGCTTCTGTCTCTTTTCTTCGATAATTTTCTGGTTGTCAGCGATTGCTTTTAGCAGTTTTTTCTCGGTGTTTTTTAGGTTTATCAGCGTCTGCTCTTCATTCTTGATTGATTTGTTTATTGCTTCGAGCGTTTCGGTTGTTTTTCTTCTTTTTACTTTGAACTGATCGGCAATTACATTGTGCTCCTTTACCGTGTTCTGAAGGATCCTATTGTTGTTTACCAGTTCTTCGTGGGTTGTTTGTATTTGTACACTTAACTCTTCAAGATTTTTTACAATTCCGGTACGGGCCATAGATATGTACTGGTAATATTCGAGAATTCGACCGATTTGGTTTGGATTCTGTTGATTAAGGATTAACTTTAAATAATCATGGGAACCCATTTTATATGCTTCTACTAACTGGGTTTGTAACAATTCTAACTGTTCGTCTTTTTTTTTCAGCAGGTTGAACTGCTTTTTTTCGGTTTCTTTAATTTGACCTTTGGTATTGTCGAGCTTCTGTTGTACTTTTTTTAGTTGGATACTGATTTCCTGAAATTCTTTCTGATCCTGGGCAAGTTGTTTTTTTAGTTCATTAAAGTCGTTCTGTTTTTGTTCTATCAGTTTTTTATGATTTTGTATTTCCTTTTGTATTTCCTTTAAATCGGGATTTACTTCAGCTGATGCAGGAGTATAGCAGAGCATAGCGCCGGTCATAAGACCGACGCTCAATAGTTTATAGAAGAATTTAAATTCTTTCTTTTGCATTACCAATTATTCGAGAGTGAATATTGTTTTACCTGTCATTTCAGAAGGGATTTCCATACCCATCAGATACAGCATTGTAGGTGCTAAATCAGACAGCTTACCACCTTCTCTAGCCTTTGCTTTTCTACCGAAGTAAATCAGCGGTACAGGGAGATTTGTGTGAGCAGTATAGGCTTCTCCTGTTTCAAGGTTTTTCATTCTTTCTGCATTACCATGATCTGCTGTAATCAGACACTCCCCTCCTACTTTCTTCAGGGATTCAATGACACGTCCGATAGATTCATCAACAGCTTCGCATGCCTTTACCGCAGCGTCATAAACACCTGTGTGACCAACCATATCGCCGTTAGGGTAGTTGCAGATAATTACATCATATTTATCTGATTCAATAGCTGCACAGAGCTTGTCAGTAAGTTCTTTTGAACTCATTTCAGGCTGCAAATCATATGTTGCAACTTTAGGACTGTTAATCAGAGTGCGATCTTCACCTTTGAATACTTCTTCCACACCGCCGTTGAAGAAGAATGTAACATGAGCATATTTTTCTGTTTCAGAAATTCTTAACTGGGTTTTGCCATTCTTTGACAACCATTCGCCTAAAGTATTAACCAGTGACTCTGGTGGATAAGCACATGCAGTGTCAATGTCTGCTGCATATTGGGTAAGCATCACGAAATTAGACAGTTTAGGATATACTGCTCTTTCAAAATTAGCGAAATCCTTGTTTACAAAAGCGCGTGAAATTTCTCTTGCGCGGTCAGCTCTGAAATTCATGAATATTAAAGAATCGCCGTCTTCAAGAGGGGCTTTTTCTCCGATTACAGAAGCCTTAACAAATTCATCATTTTCGTCACGGGCATATGCGGCATCCAAAGCTGCAGCTGCATTTGCAAATGGTTCGAATTCGCTTTTTGCCTGAGTCAGCAGATCATAGCACTGTTGTACGCGATCCCAACGATTGTCTCGATCCATTGCATAGTATCTTCCGATTATTGTAGCAATTTTGCCTACGCCTAGTTTTTGGAACTCTTCATCAAATCTTTTGATAGAAGAGTGTGCTGAACGAGGTGGAACGTCACGACCATCAAGGAAAGCATGGAAATAGATTTTCTTTGCGCCTTTCTGTGCAGCAAGTTTGATCATTGCAATAATATGATCTTCATGACTGTGTACTCCGCCAGGTGACATCAAGCCCATAATGTGTACAGCTTTTCCATTGCTAACTGCATCATCAACAGCTTTGCATAAAACCTTGTTTTCGAAAAAATCACCGTCCTGAATGGCTTTAGTAACTCTGGTCAGTTCCTGATAAACAATTCTACCTGCGCCGATATTGGTGTGTCCAACTTCTGAGTTGCCCATCTGTCCATCAGGTAAACCTACATCAAGTCCTGAAGCTGAGATAAGGGTATTTGCATACTCTTTTGAAAGAGCATCGAGTACAGGAGTTTTGGCATTTGCAACAGCATTGAACTGTGTTTCAGTGTTATAACCCCAACCATCCATGATGATTAGTGCTAGTGGTTTCTTTTTGTTAGACATTGTTAATACCTTTATTCAATATATAAAACATAACTAAATCTGTTTGCGTATTCTATCATGATTGCTAATTTCTTGTTACTAGCAAATTGACATCTGCTCAATCGCTTATTTTATTTGCCAGCTATTTTTAGAGGACCTAGAAGGATGCTGCCCACTTTGTTTTTAAATCTAGGATCAATGTCATTGGCAATTTTAACAATATTTTTGAATACATCTTTAATGTTACCTGCAACAGTTATTTCGTGAACGGGATATGCAATTTGACCGTTTTCGATCCACTGACCTTCTGCTCCGAAGGAAAAGTCTCCTGTTGTTGGATCTATATCCATTCCCATGGTCTCTTTAACAAGCAGACCTGTTCCCATTTCGTTGAAGATCGCCTCCTGGGATATGCCTGAATTAGATATTTTTAATGTGCAGGTACCACCTGCGTTGCCGGTATTCTTCATTTTTAACTGACGGGCTGTGTAAGCTGAAAGAATGTAGGTTTTTACAATTCCATTCTCAATTATGTGTTTTGGTTTTGTTTTAACACCGTCATGATCGAATGATCGGCTGTACAGCGATTTCTTGATCAGAGGATCTTCATATACGTTTATCCATGACGGAAAAATCTGCTGTCCCAAACAGTCGTTGATAAAACTAATTTTTTTGTACTGCATATTTCCGGAGATGGCTGAACACAGAATACTGAAAACAGAAGGTGCAACTGTATTATCAAATATAACCGGAGATGTAGTAGTACTTACTTTACGGGCGCCGAGTTTGGAGACTGTGTCCGATATGGCTTCATCAGCAATTTTTTCTGTTGACCATAAATCGTCTGAATCACAAGAGATATGATATCCGCCGCCAGTTTCCATGTTACCGTCTTTTTCCCCTAACAAAGTAAGAGACGAACAAAAGCTTGAAAAGGGTATACTGATTATCTGGCCGTAACTGTTGCCAAATACAGCTTGTCCATAGCTAGAACTTGTGTATGAACTGATGGTTTGTTTGATCATAGGTTTTCCCATGGTTAGTTTTTCCAATTCCATCGCTCTTTGAATGCATAAGTCTGGATCAGGTTCTTTAGGATGAAAACGATCCAAATCAATGTGGTCGAAATATAAGTCATCTTTATCGGCCAGACCAGAAAACTCATCACGTTCTGTGTGTTTAGATATAGCTATGGCAGCATCAACAGCATCATATATGGCACTATCGGATAAATCTGTTGTTGCAACTGATCCGGAACAGTGATTACAAAAAACGGTTATTCCTAACGAACGATCTTTTGAAAATGTTACTTTTTCTACACTTTGTGCACGTATATCCGCAGAAATACCGGTATTTTTGTTAATAGACACTTTGGCCTGATCCGCTCCCTGCTTTTTTGCATAAGACAGAATTTTTTCTATAGTTTTTTCAAGATCGATGCGTTCTTTTTCGGTTCTTTCATATATATTGAGCATTTTATTATCCGATTTTACTTATGACATTTGTTTCTTTCTAAAAGGAGATATGTCTGATGAATAAATTTTATACAATTATTCAAAATAAAAAAATATGCATATGTAATAGGTTATAGCAGGTGTGTTTCGTTCAACTGCGAAACGGCTACTGTTCTGAACAAATTATACACCAATTATTGGCTTAATATTAAGGCAAGATTGGCGCATTTGAAACAATAATTTCATGATTAGGGTTTCTATCAAATTATTTTTAGATATGGAAGATATGATGGGGAGAACATTTGAAATAAATAAATCTTGAAAAAAACAGAGATCGAACCTGAATAAGCAAAAAGAGTCGGGCAGAAAGCTAAAAATTGTACAGTGAGAAGAGAAGAAAAAAGAATAAGAGGACGCCCAAAGGGGCGAGAAAAAAGAGTAGAGAGGGATAAGATTGCATAGAAAGTAAACAAAACGCAGGTTAAATTTGAAGGAGATCACACAAAACAGT
>JAEEGJ010018339.1_pt1 | contig 15645 bp, 14 predicted proteins | sample 8958761 | NCBI WGS metagenome assembly JAEEGJ01 (sample SAMN16246546, study PRJNA631951) | gut metagenome | biome: gut microbiome; feature: rumen; material: RS-attached | host: Bos | place: Iran: Karaj | collected 2018-10
GATTAAGGACGATTCCGCTGAAAATAAGGGATAACGCTTTTTTCGAGGGCTCCCTTATCTTCTACAGTCTATTAATCACGAGACTTAACTGGATCCTGTCGGTCGCGATACTCCCTCTAGGATGACACGAGAGGACAATGTCATCCCGGCCTCTGTGCCGGGATCGGCTTTTTCTCACAATACTGACCCCGGAACAAGTCCGGGGTGACACGCAACTTCTTACTTTCTACTGTTTACTAATCACTAATCACCCACCTAAAGGTGGCCATGCCCACATAAGTGCTGAAGCACTAAGTGGTCAAAGGTAACCACTGTTCACTTGAATTCTTCGCACCACTTGGGCACGATTTCTGTTGCCTTTCCTTGAATGACAATGTCCGTGTAGGGGTCGCCGTAGGGCGCTTCGAGATTCAAGCAAGTGACTTTCGCTCCGTACGAATGCGCAAAGCTTTTGAAGCCAGCTGCCGGATACACGACGCTGCTCGTTCCGATATAGACAAATTCATCGCAGTTCTGGAGGGCGTTCTGGATTTCGTCCATGTACAAGGGCGTTTCCCCGAAGAACACGATATCCGGGCGTACGGGGCTTCCGCAGATGGGGCATTTGGTGTCCATCGTTTCTTCGCCGGTAAATTCGAATTCATGTTCGTGCTTTGTGCAGCGGAGTTTCATCAAGTCGCCATGCATGTGCAAAACCCGCTTGCTGCCGCCGCGTTCGTGCAAGTCATCGACATTCTGTGTCACGAGCAAGAACTGGTCCCCGAGGCGCTCTTCGAGTTTGGCAAGTGCAATATGTGCTGCGTTTGGCTGGTGTTCGGGGAGCCCCTTCCGCAAGAAGTTGTAAAAGTCCTTAACGCGTTTCGGGTCGCGGCGGAGTGCTTCCGGCGTGCACACGTCTTCGATGTTTTCGTGTTCCCACATGCCGTCGTTTCCGCGGAATGTGCGAAGCCCAGATTCGGCGCTAATGCCTGCGCCTGTCAGTACGACGAGTTTTAAACGTTTCATTTTTTTTCTCCATCTAAAATTTGTATCGTCATTTTCTCTGCATTTGTCTTCCTGGAGAGTCCGCAGGACTCGATAGGATCCATGCTTTGCTTCATTCATCAAAAATAATGGACTCTATCGACACTTCGTGTCTCCAGAGTGACAGAAATAATTCTACAGCTTCGCGAAAAACAACGCTTCTGCGACGATGCCGCTTTCAAAGTCTGGTAAATACAAACTTTCGTTTTCGCCGTGCGCGTTGCATTCCGGGTCTTCGAGACCGGTGAGCAAAATGGGAATGTCCCCAAGCGTGTTGCGGAACAACTCTGCGCCGGGGATGCTCGCACCGCAGCCAATGAACTTGGTGGGGGAGTTGTAGGCATCCGCCATGGCATCGCTCATCTTTTTGAAGAACGGGTGCGTCGTGTCGGTGACGAACGGGTTCGCGCCATCTTCCTTGTCGATGGTGATTTCCATATTGTTCGGAACTTGCGCCTTGAGGAAGTCTGCGAGCATGTCGGTGCATTTGACGGCGTCCATGCCAGGTGCAAGGCGGATTCCGATGCGGGCGTAGGCACTGTCTTGCAGTACGTTTCCTGCGTTTACGCGGGAGCCGGATTCGATGGTGCTCACGATAATGCTTGGGCGGCGCCACAGCGAAATCAAAATCTCGTCCTCGGGGACGTTTAACTTCACTTGTTCGAGAACACCGCCGTCGTTGCGGAAAATTTCTTCGGTCATGCCAAGCGACTTGTAAGAATCCAGTTCTTCTTTCGTCGGCGGAACGATATCGTCTTCGTAATGCGGGATGAGAATCTTGCCGTCTTTGTCGGTGATGCTTGAAATCATGCGGCACAGCGCTTGGGCGGGGTCTGGAATCGGTCCGGACCACGAACCGGAATGGAGCGGAGCCTTTGTCACACGGAGCGTTACATTGATGGCGCTCATGCCGCGGAGCGTCGTCGTGATGGAGGGCGTTCCCTTCGCGAAGTTCCCGAGGTCTGCGATAATGACGGCGTCGCTCTTCAAGAGTTCCGCATGTTCCTTGAGAATTTTCTCGAAGCCTGCGCTCCCGGATTCTTCTTCGCCTTCGATGATGAACTTGAGATTCGGGCCTTTTTCGCCAAGCTCTCTGCGAACTTGTTCAAGAGCGGCGAGATGTACGATGATGCCCGCCTTGTCGTCAGCAGTGCCGCGTCCAAAGAGTCGGTCGCCTTTTTGCGTGGCCTTGAACGGCGGCGTGTTCCACAACGCTTCTCGCATGGGCGGCTGCACGTCGTGATGGGCGTACAAAAGGATGGTCGGTTTATCTGGACTCGTGAGGCTTTCCGCATAGACGCTCGGACGCCCACTCGGCGGCATTAAAAACTGGATATTGGTGAGTCCTGCCTTCGCAAACGTTTCCTTGACTGCGTTTGCGGAGTCCAAAACAAACTGCTGGTCAAAATTATCGAAACTGATGGACGGGATGGCTACCAGGCTTGAAAGCATGTCGATATAGCGAGGCATGTTTTCATGAATGTTTTTCTTTATCTGATTTTGCATAGTTTTACTCTCTTGTCTATTTAGAATTATAAAATTTTTCGTGCCATGGCAATAGGTGGTTTGTTGGTTCTGTGAGTCTTGCAGAGCTGTCTTTTGAGGTGTTTTTTTCTATTTTACTATTCATGAACGATAATTGCATCAACCACGAATACTATATGCGGCCTAGTGACCGCGTTTTGGCACTCATTCGTCGCATTTTCCACAACAATCCGGAATTTCGTCATGATTCCTTGAAGCATGTGGCTCGCTTTGCTCCCGTGATTCCTTTGATGGGCGGTCGCCCGGACTTGAGCAAATCGCTGAATCGCGTGGTGACTTTTGCCGATGGCTCCAATCCGCTTCATTTCGGTTGCCCGATTGTGCTCGCGGCTGGTGCAAATAAGACGGCAAAACGCATTTGCGATTACGCCAACATGGGTTTTGGCGGCATCTCCGTCGGGACGGCGACACGTCATGTCCGCGAAGGGAATACGCACAGGCCTCGTATCGGGTTCATCGAAAAAGACCGAGCCATTCACAACAGCATGGGCCTCAACAACGATGGTGTCGAAGCTGTGACTCGCCGCGTCGATGTCCAGATTTCTGCGGCACACCGGATGCAAATGTGCGTGGGCATTTCTGTGGCCGAAACGCCGGGCCTCACCGACGAATCCGAAAAAATCAAGGATATCGTCGAAAGTTTCTCTATCGCTTACCGCGTTGCCGATTACATCGAAATCAATGTGAGCTGCCCGAATACGGGGGAGAACCGCCTCGATCTCGACATGACTTTTATCGACAAGATTTTCTCCAAAATCAAGAATTATCGCGATGCGCAAAGCTACCGCAAGGCCGTTTATGCGAAACTCAGCCCCGACATGGCCGAGACGCACACGGCAACCATCATGGATGCTTTCGTGAAGGCTGGCGTGAACGGAGTCGTCATCGGCAACACGTACCCGACCAAGAAACTCGCAGACCTTCCGGTTCATGTGACTTGCGATAAACTCACTCCGCTCCGTGCCGATGGCGATCGCGGTGGCATGTCTGGCCGTCCTTTGTACGAAAATATGGTCAAGAAAGTGAAGTTTATCCGTGAACATTACCCGCAGATGAGCGTCATGGCTTGTGGTGGCATTGACCACGGCTACAAGATTTACGACCTCATCAAGCTCGGTGTCGATGCTGTGCAGTGCTACTCTGTGGTCGCTTTCCGCTGGATGGCGGCCCACGCGATGCGGCAGGAATTACAAGAAGCTCTTTTGAAAGACGGTTACAAGACTCTCGCTGATTACGATGCTAAGAATCCGAAACGTTAAATTATTCGTAGTAGTGCTTTTGCTTGCTTGTGTCCAGTCTTTTGCTGGATACTTTATTGAGCAGAAGTATGAAGACGTGCCTGTAAAGGATTCGCTCTCGACGCTTTCGTTCGGAGGTGAATTTGAATTTGTCTATTATTTGAATTCTGTACATCCGGGAATTTTGCTAAGTGGCGAGTGGCGTTTGCACAAGCACCATTCGGCAGATTTGTTTGGCGTAGCTCTGTTCTCTGGGGATTATATTGAAGTTGGCGCCAACTGGCGTTTTTTCTTTAGGGGGCTCCGCGAAGATGATTTTTTGCGTCTAGGAGTTTCGTTTATCTCGTTTGAGCGTGACGACAAAAATTATTTTCCGCCGCGTGTGACGGTTGGCTACGGTCGGGATATCATGTTCTTCAAGAACACGGATTTCTTGTGCCGGCTGGAATTCGTCGCTAGCTATATTATCGGTGAACCGCTTTTTGAAAAGGATGGAATTTTTATCCGTGAGGCGAATTTCTCGGTGGCTCTCGGTATTGGTTTTTACCTATTTTAATTTTCTAATTTTTAATGAGGAAGGTTTATTGTGAAGACTATGATTCGTGCTACTCTCGCTCTTTCGTTTATGGCGGTCTCGGCGTTTGCAGGGCCGTGGCTTGGACTTACGTATAAAAAATCCCTTTACGACAATCACATGGCGCTGCTTGTATCGGGCGTGCATCCTGAATCAGGTTGCCTTGCTGCTGGGGTTGTCTCTGGCGACCTGGTCATCGGTTTTGATGGCAAGGAACTTGTGAATGTGGCTCAAATCCAGAACGTTTTGAAAGATGCCGCAGTGGGTTCTAAGGTGGGCCTTGAAATTTTCCGTGACGGACAGCGCATCCCGCTGATGGTCACGCTTACGGAACGCCCGGACGATATTACCAGTTTGACGGGGTCTGCTATCGGCAGCAAGATGGCTTCGTTCGGCAAGAACTTCTACAAGAACGGCGACAAGAGAAAAGAAGCACCGAAGGCAACACTTTTGGACTTCTGGGCGACTTGGTGCGGTCCATGCCGCCAAACGCTCCCGGTGCTCGAAAAAATGTACAACAAGTATTCTAGCCAAGGGCTCGAAGTTATCGGCATTTCTTCTGAACAAAAGAATACGCTCCTTTCGTTCTACAAGAAGCAGCACGCCTCTCCGTATCCGCTTTACCGCGATGCGGACCAGGGACTGTGGCGCCGTTACGGAATCCATGCCGTCCCGACGCTCATGCTTCTCGATGCAAATGGCTACATCAAGCGTGTTTGGAGCGGAGCGCCGAGCTTCGAAATGCTCGAAAAGCTAGTGCTCGAAGTGATGGAAAAGTAGGCGAGCCGAAATTCTTGTAAAAGCCGTTTTCGGCTGAGCCTTGCGAATGTGGAATTCCTACAATTATTGTTTCGGCTGCTAAATAATTACCATTAACGATTATATTTTGATTTCATAAAAAACGTCATCCTCGCTTATGAGAGGATGACTAATTTTTTTGCCATAACATTTTGCAAGGGAGATAGCTTCTCCCTTAACTCAACTTCCTGTACCTGTGACTTAGACCAAAGATTGCCGGTGTTTTAGCCGTTAGTTATAGCTATTTCTGGCATCGGACTGGCTCTTGAAAATCTTGTCGTATTCGTCCTTCGAGATTCTCTTGTAGCCCGTCACGATCTTGCCGGATTCGTCTTCGCCGAATTCATAGTAAGCGGAATCGCCTTTCACTCGCATCAAAATGTCCATGTCGAGGGAATTCTTGCCGCGGAGCACGCCTTTGTCGAGCTTGGCATGCAAGTCGCCATTCACGTTCCTGATGGTGAAATCAACATTGTTTTCAGAGAAAACTTCGAAAATCATATCGGCTTCGCCTTTCCAGTAGCCTGCATAATTGGGCGTTTCGCTGCTGCAGCCGAAGAATGTTAACGAAGAAAGAACAAGAGCGGAGAGAAAGAGTTTAGTTTTCATGATCTAAAAATAGATTTTTTTTTGACGTTCGGTTAGTGAATCTATGTAATGTTGTTTTAACGCTTGCTATTTGCAGCACCTGAATCCGACACTCGGGTATTGGTTTTGCGGATAGAAACTGAATTTGCTCTCGGTGCAGCGGCTTTCGTTGTTCGTGTTCCAAGCCCCACCTGCGACCAGGAACTTGTCCGGGTGCTGCTTGCTGGTCGAGGATGTCCATTCCCAGAGGTTGCCGTTCATGTCGTACATGCCGTACCAGCTGCGGCATTGCGTTTTGCGACCGCTCCGCTTGGCGGCTTTCGTGTTGGTGTTGCACTTGCTTTGCTTGTAGCTATTGCCGTAAGAATATTTGAAGTTGTCCTTGCCTCGGCATGCGGCTTGCCATTCGTCGATGGTGCAGAGGTGCTTGCCTTCTTTTTTGCAAATGTTCGCTGCTTCTTCCTGGCTCACCATGTCCTTGGGGGCTGCATCGGGCTGGTTCGGGTATTCGTAAGCATCGACGCAGACGGTGCGGCCACCGACGGGTACGGGGAATGCGTTCTTGCCGCAAATGTTGTCGCTTGCCATGTCGTATTTGGCTTCTTCCCAGGCGGTGCGGTTCCCGACGGAATCGGCGGCGTAGAAGAATACAGACCCCGTCTTGTTGTAGTCTATGCCCTTGCTTGCGTCTTGCGGATTTGCCGTATCGCCGATAGAGATGAACGTCTTGCACTTGATTTCGTCGCACTTGACCTTGAGCTTGATGGGGGAGTAGTAGCGACCGGCGGGCGGCGTGATTTCTGCGGTGGGAGGAACTTTGTCAGAATTGCGGAGAGAGTCGGCAAGGCGGGCCTTGTTCAGCGAATCCTGGCGGCCCTTTTCGTATTTGGCAAGCGAATCGGCTACGCGTGCGAGACTGTCCTTGCGTGCCTTGCGGGCGTTACGGATGCTGTCGCGTGCGGCACGGAGGCTGTCCTTGTTGACGGGCTTCAAGTTTGCGAGGGAATCGGCAATGCGGAGACTGTCGGCTGTACGCAGGCTGTCTGCAACGCGAAGGCTATCGGCTATGCGTAAACTGTCCGCGATTCTCGCTTTTTCGATTGCGTCCAAACTGTCTTTTTTCGCTTGTTCGATCAAGCGGAGACTGTCTAAAATCTGCTTTTGACGGATGGCGAGTTCAGAAAGTTTTTGGTCTTCAATGGCCTGCTGCTTAACTTTGTTGAGCTGGCACTGCGCAATGAACAGGCACACGAGCAAAAGGAACATCAAAATCAAGATGACGAGGTTTCGCTTGCCGTTCTTTTTGTTCTTTTGCGGTTCGTTTGAGGGCTTGTTTGTTTTGGGGGTGTTGTTTTCCATATCTATCCTATTCTCTAATTCTCTACGATTTCGTCTCTACGACTTCGCTGTCGCTCTCGTTTTCGTCTTCGTCAAGGACTTCGTTGAAGAGTTCGTGCCAGTGGCGGAAAATTTCTGCTTTGAGTTCTTTGGGCGAAAGGCCGCGTCTCAGAGTGTTTCTGTAGGCGGTTGAAATTTTTCCAGTTTCTTCGGAGACGATGATGATGAGGGCATCACTTTCGGCAGCGAGTGCTTTTGCTGCACGGTGGCGCATACCGTAGCCTGCGTCGCCTTCTGCATTGCCGGTCGGCATGGGCAAAATGCAACCTGCGGCGACAATCGATTTGCAGTTGAGAATCACGGCTCCGTCGTGCAATGCGGAATTCGGGAAGAAGAGCGCTCGCAAAAGTCTGGAACTGATTCGAGCGTCAAGATATTCGCCGGAGTCGGCGTAGTTTTTAAGCCCCACGCGTTTTTCCAATACAATAAGGGCACCAGTCTTTGTCTTTGCCAGGTCTTGAACTGCAGTGCAAATTTTTTGTGCTACATCTTCAAGGCCGCTGGCATGGAAGAGAATGTTGCGCAAATCGACTTTACTGACGCTTTGCCCGATACGCGTAAGGGCGCTTCGAATTTCGGGCTGGAAAAGAATCACGATGGCGACGATTCCAAGAGTGGCAAGGTTACTCAGCATCCACACAAGCGTGTGCAGTTCCCACCACTGCGCAATGAGCCATGCGAGAATGAGCAAGAACGAACCGAAAATCATCTGGGCTGCACGTGTGCCGCGGAACAGCAAGAAGATGTAGTAAAGAATAACCGATATGAGGAGTACGTCCAGAATGTCGGCCATTCGAACATCGATGATGTTGAATAACTTAAACAGTGTCATGGGACCTTAATGCCTCCAAATACAATAATGATTCTTTTGCCTCGCGGACATCGTGCACGCGGAGAACGCTTGCGCCGCCAAGGGCTGCGATAACGCCTGCCGTCACGGTCGGGATTAACCTATCGCTCGTTTCAAGTCCCATCATCTTTCCGATGTAGGACTTTCTCGACGTGCCAATCAAGACGGGGTAGCCGTCCTTGAGCATCTCATCGACGGATTTCATCAAGTCAATGTTGTCTTGAACCGTCTTTCCAAAACCGATACCCGGGTCAATGCAAATGCGTTCACGCTCGACTCCGGCGTCGAGGAGCTTTTTCACCTGTGCCAAAAGTTCTTCTTGAACTTCTTGAACAACGTTTGTGTAAGGCTTGAAATCTTGCTGCATCGTCCCGAAGTTCCCGCGCATGTGGTTCAGCACGACGCTTGCTTTCGTCTGAGCGACCGTCTCTACCATCTTCGGGTCCATCATGCAGGCGCTGATGTCGTTGATGATGTGCGCTCCAAGCTTCATGCATTCTTCGGCGACTTTTGCCTTGACCGTATCGACCGAGATGTAAAATTTGCGGAACCCCGGATTGTCGAGGTCTTCTGAAATCGTCGCCGTCTGCGCTAGTGCTTCCACTACAGGGCATACACGGTCGAGTTCTTCTTGAAGGCTCACGGGGGCACTTCCCGGGCGGCTGCTTTCTCCACCTATATCTAAAATAACAGCACCTTGTTCGACAAGCGAAATCGCATGCTCGTATGCTGCTTCGGGCGTGTTATGCTTTCCTCCATCAAAGAAACTGTCCGGGGTAACGTTCACGATACCCATGACAAGCGGCATCCTCGAAGCTGGAATGATGTCGTTTCCAATTTTCCAGGAGATTGCGCGATTTGATTCTAGGATAGAGCTAAGCATTGTTACGGCGTGGCTGTAAATAGATTAATGTTGATCGGTTTCTTTGACAGAGTTGGCGGCGGTTTCGTCGCCAGCGACGGAGTTCGTTGCGGTTTCGTTGCCAGTAGCGGGGGCGGGCTGCACATCGGCAATCGGTGCTACCGGCGGCTGAACTCCCGGATCGGGCGGCGGAGTGTTTTCTTCTTCGCGTTTCTTTGCAAGTTCTTCCATGGCTTGGTACTGGCGGCTCTTCTTTGTGCCGGTGAGTTTTTCGCCTGCCATGACCTTGTCGATTTCTTCGCGGTCAAGCACTTCAAATTCAAACAGCGCTTCTGCAAGGTCGATGAGTTTGTCTTTGTTCTCTTCGAGCAGCTTCTTCGCAGCCTTGTCCATGCGCTTGATCAAGTTATTGATGGCGTTGTCGATTCTTTCGGCCATCATCTCGGACATTTCTTTCGGCTTCGAAATTTCGCGTCCGAGGAACACTTCGCCATCGGAGCGGCTGTAACAGACCGGTCCGATTTCTTCGTCGAAGCCCCATTCCGTGACCATCTTGCGGGCAAGTTCCGTTGCTCGTTGGATGTCGTTCGAAGCACCTGTGCTCTGGTGGTTGAAGAAGATGAGTTCGGCGAGGCGGCCTGACATCATGATCATGATGCGTTCTTCGGCGTATTCGCGGCTGTAGCTCACCTGGTCGCGTTCTGGGAGACTCATGGTCACGCCCAAGGCTCGACCGCGCGGGATAATCGTAATCTTGTGGAGCGGGTCGGAGTGCTTGCACAAAAGCGTCATCAAGGCGTGGCCCGCTTCGTGGTAAGCTGTGTGGCGTTTTTCTTCGTCGGTCATGAGGAGCGTGCGGCGTTCGGCACCCATGCTGAGCTTGTCGCGGGCTTCTTCAAAGTCGAGCATCGTCACTTTCTTGTTGTTGAACCTTGCGGCGAGGAGGGCTGCTTCGTTCACCAGGTTTTCGAGGTCTGCACCGGCAAGTCCCGGCGTTCCCTTGGCGACGGCCTTCACATCTACGTCCGGCGCGAGTGGCACTTTGCGTTTCTTTAGGTGAACCTTCAAAATTTCTTCACGGCCCTTGAGGTCGGGGAGTCCCACCACAATCTGGCGGTCAAAACGACCCGGACGGAGGAGTGCCTTGTCGAGCACGTCGGGGCGGTTCGTCGCTGCAATCAAAATCACGCCTTCGTTAGCGGTAAAGCCGTCCATCTCGACGAGCAACTGGTTCAAAGTCTGTTCGCGTTCGTCGTGACCGCCGCCGAGACCTGCACCACGCTGGCGGCCCACAGCATCGATTTCGTCGATGAACAAAATGCACGGAGCGTTCTTTTTGCCCGTTTCGAACAAGTCACGCACGCGGGATGCACCCACGCCGACGAACATTTCCACAAAGTCCGAACCCGACATGCTGAAGAACGGCACGCCAGCTTCGCCAGCAACCGCACGGGCGAGGAGCGTCTTGCCTGTACCCGGAGGCCCGACGAGCAAAGCCCCTTTCGGAATGCGACCGCCGAGAGCATCGTACTTTTTCGGGTCTTTCAAAAATTCCACGAGTTCCTGCAAGTCCTGCTTGGCCTCGTCGCAACCGGCAACGTCGTTGAACGTCGTCTTCTTCTGCGAGTTCAGCTGACGCACCTGGCTCTTGCCAAACGAGAACGGACTCTTTCCGCCACCGCCCATCTGGCGGCTCATCATAATGTAGAAGAAACCAATCAGCAGAATGGCGGGCAAGAATGCGACAAGCGTGTCTATCCAAGTCGTCGATTCGTGAATGACCTTGACTTTGACGCCCTTGTAAGTTTCCCATGTCGAAATCTGTTCGTTTGAAATTTCGAGCATGTGGCTTCTGAAATGCTTGGTCTTGATATCGCTGTTGGCTCGTGCAAATCTTGCAAGCGCGCTCTGCTTTTGCTTTGCCTCGGCAATTTCTTCCGGGGTCATCTCGTAAGCTCCTTCGATAATCACGCCATCGGGAGTTTTCTGGAGCGTAAGTTCAGTAATGATCTTGGTCGAGTCGCCCATCATTGCTAAAAATTCGGTTCGCGTAATATCCTTGTTCGAATCTTTGCCTGTCATGGGGAACATGACGAACAGCATGAGGAGCATGATGAGAACGATGATAAAATTCTTGTTCTTAAACGGGGCGTTGGGCTTCTTCGGTTTATTCATTATAATCCTTTTCTTTCATTTCGCAAGATACAAATTTCTGTGCGTCTTCGGGGGTGCAAAATTCGCAAATCTTGATGGTATGGCGTATTTTGACGATGGAACGCTTGCGATATACGGCTCGTACTGGAATTTTGACATGGGCCGGTTCTTTAGAGCCGTAGAAAAAGCCAATCGGGAAGCGGAAACCCAGCTCCGAAAGCCACAACCGGAACATCTCGGAAAGGTCCGTTTTTGCATGCTCCCGCAGAATTTTGTTGAGTTTTTTCTTGTCCAGTGAGATGGATGTATGGGGTATGAGGTCGGTCGCTAAGCGGTGAATCGGTTGGTGTGGTTCGACAGGCTCACCAACCTTTTGCCGAACCATGGGGTATGGGGTATTTAAGACGAGAGACCGCTTCGCTGGTAGATGAGAGACGAGAGAAGGTGTGTGCGAGATGAAAGATGTCATCCCGGACATCGTTCCGGGATCAGTTTCTCTGTCCTGAGCGGTGTTGAATGGGAACGATGTTGTTTCATCCTGAGCGGAGCGCAGCGGAGTCGAAGGACCTTTGATTGCGTCATCCTGGAGCCGAAGGCGATAGGAACCATTATTTCTCGGATTGCATTTGGCGATAGGATCCAGTGATTCTTTGTTTGACAAACACGGTGCAAAAACTTTTTCGCATTTCGCTATCACTTTCGCGTATGTCTTGTCGGCAAGTTCAGCGATGCGGCAAAGTTGCTTTGTTGCACCCGGACATTCGCGTTCCAGATTCGGCAACAGTTCATGACGAATCTTGTTGCGCGCAAACTTAACATCCGCATTGCTCTCGTCCTCGCACCAAGTTAATTTGTTCTTTCTCGCGTAATCGAGTAGTTCTGCCCGAGTCACGTCCAGGAAGGGACGGTAAAGATAGACGAAAGACGAGAGACGAGAGACGAGAGATGAGTCATCCTTTTTATTGTCATCCCGGACACTGTTCCGGGATCGGCTTTCGTCATTCTGGAGTGTGTCATCCTGAGCGGAGTGTAACGAAGTCGAAGGATCTAGAGCTATCTCAACTAGAGCTTTATACCTTGCATCCCTTGCGTTTTCTTCGAGCGAACCTTCGGCAGCTTTCAAAGCCTCTCCATCCAAACGCTTCAAGAAAAACGGAACATCGTGCGACTTCGCAAATGCTTCCACAAATTTGGCGTCTCTATCCGCCGTCTCTTCGCGCAATCCGTGGTGCACATGTGCAATGCCGAGCCATTCAATGCCGAGCGTTTCGCGTTTCTCGATAAAATAATGCGCCAAGCAAATAGAATCCAACCCGCCCGAAACAGCAAGCAGCAGGCGCTTGAAACCATGACGGCGAATATGTTCAACTAAATCGAAAGTCAATCCAATAGACCTTCTAGGCAAGAGTAAAATTCTTTTTGATTGCCTTTTTCGTATGCTTTAATTGAGTTATTGTTATAGTCTATTTCTAAATCGGATTTGTATTCTTCGGAGCAGTATTTATAGAGATGCTTTGGGTGTGCTGCTTTGTATGACAAAGAGCATTTCTTTTTTCCGTAAGAAACAGTTTCAGAAACAACAAGCGTGCCGTCGATAAATTCAAAAGTGAAAGAATCTATAGAAACGATTTTGTCATTAATCTTGATATCCATGAAGTTTGTTCCTGTTGTATCAAAGGATATACCCATTGCGGCGTACTTGTCATACAATTCTGTACTATCGATTTCTTCGTATCTTGTCGATATATGGAGAACCTTTTCTATGATTTGGTGCGGGTTGCTTGGAAAAATGTAGTTGTCAGGGAAAGTCCAAATGTCGTAAAGAGAATCTGTTGTGATTTTCTTTTTCTTGTCATAGCCGTCATCATCACATTCAAAATAATTTTCATCTTTATTAAAGAAACAATCGGGATCGATCCACTCATTTTGAAGTGTTGTGAAATTCCCTAGATAAATCTTTCCTCTATTAGGAATTTCGGTTTTACCTTGTTTCATCTGATAAAATTCAAGTTCGTTCAGATAAAGAGTATCATTTGAAATGTTATAGAAATAAGCCTCGAATGAGGTATCGTTCTTTAAAACAAAATTTCCATTTTCATAGTAACAGCGAGGAACATAAGTGTAAAAGTATGGGTGACCATTCAACGTGTCATAGACAATTTTGCTAGCACTGATTAGCGTATGGTTGCCGGATGGAATTGAATTGTCAGAAGATGACGGATTTCCATCGCTGCAAGCGATAATTACCAGAGACGCAAAAAGAAATGATAATGTTTTTTTCATAACAAACTCCTGTTTTGACTATACCATTATTGTTTTAAATTAAATTGCTTGATGCATTGAAGAAATTCTTCATTATTGTTGACGGCTCTTTTTAGGTGCTTTTCTGTTTTACCAGTTATATCACAAAAATCGTCATAAGTAACAGATGTTTCTATGGATGATGCTTCACAAACTTCTTTAGATATGCTTCTACCATCTTTGGTTTTCTTTTGACAAGTCATCCCATTATAAATTATGGTTAAATCACGCTCAACTGTTATTGGGTAATTCAAGGTGTTTTCTTGGTATTTTATGTTAAACATCATGTCATCAATGGAGACGATAACTTCGTCAAAAGCAATGGATGTTATCCAAAAATTATCCAAGAGCATAACTGTATCAGGGATGGATTCGTAAGTTCTTGTTTGTGAATTGTAATGACTGTATTTCCCGTTGTGTTTTCCAATATTTCCAAAATAATCATGGCATGAATTCCCTAAGTCATTTCTTTCCTCAAAAAGACTGTAAAATAATCCGCAAAAATAATTTGAATAATACAAAGGTCTAGCTTCGTAATCGTATGTGTACTTTTCTGTTGTTCCTGTAGGGGTTATTGTCATTTCGATACTAGCAGGTTCTTCGTTTTCAATATAAGCGCCTTCGTAAATACGTCCGACGTAATGCCATGTACCAAATAATGATTTGGATGAGCCTGTGAAAACACTAGCTGCTTTGATTTTTTCTAAATCAGTGCATTCAGCTCCATTATAATCGCATTCGTAAAGAGTGTCATTGGATAGCTTGTAGCTAAAGAATCCATGCCAATTTGGAGATTCCCGAGTTATAGTGTCAATGTTTACAAAACCCTGATACTTATCTGTTATCCATGAAAATGAATTTGTTGATTCGTTTAAAATGCAATAATGATCAAGATGATAGTATTTTAAATGAACCGTATCGATGAAAGAATATTCTCGAGTCTCTGTCCAGCTAAATCTTTGTAGATTGTCTTTGTTATTGCCTGATGACCCATTATTTCCAAAAGCATCTGTGGAATTGTCTTCGCTGCATGCGGTCATTAACATGGTCGCGGCGATAAATGCTAAAATCTTTTTCATGACAAATCCTTTATTGTAAATAAAGTTACAAAATAATTAGTTGTTAGAATTAACGGTGTACTGGTTCAACAATTGCTTTGTTTCTTCGGTCGGGAGTCCTTTTGCGCATTTGTTAAATTCGTCATTGTTATCTACGCTGAATCCTTCTACAGGTCCTTCTTTATAGTACAATTGATCGTCACTTTTATCGCGAGCGCTCAATAAAAATTCTGCACTTTCTTCTTTGCACAATTTTTCGATGATGAAACCCAATCTTTGCGTGTTTGTGCATGTCTTTCCGTTGCTGGATATTGTCGTAATGTAGTTCATTCCTGTTGCGTCAAATTTAGGAGTAGAAACAACTTCAAAAAGTTGGTTGCCAATAGAGAATGATTGCTTTAAAAACTCTTTGGATCCCTTCTTTATCGTATTTTCAATAATCAGTTGTTTGATGATTGCGTCGGCAATATCAAAGCCAAAACTACGTTGTATAACGTTTCCGATGTTGATATCGTTTGGTTCTAAGTTGTCTGAATCTACGATCGTAATGATATAAATGGAGTCTTTTGTAATTTTCATCGTTCTTGCAATTCCACTTATGCCACCGATGTATTTTGAACACTTGATTTCTGTATCTCCAAGGATTCTTTTGCAACCGGTGACTTTCCACGTTCCATAAATACCATTGTGATCATTGCTCAACGACAATGTTTCGTAATTATGGTATGTGTCAAAAAATAGTTGCTCTTCAGGATCGTCAGAAATTTGTTTTTCGGCGGGGCCCATCCAAAGCGAATCGCTGACAATCTTATAAGAGCTTGGCTCCAATGATTCGGGATATTCTTCCCATGCGAATTTTTTTGTATCGGGGTGGTAATTGCAAGCGTATGTTCCCTGATAAACTCGTCCCGTAACTTCGTCGTATTTAATCGGGATGGTATATGTGTAACCTTCGCCGAAATCGTTTGCGTTGAGTGAACCTGTTGCAGATGTTGAATTGTCTTCGCCGCATGCGGCGAGCATGAACGAGCCAAATAAAACTGCGTAAGCCTTTTTCATATTCAATACCCTTTTTTATTCAAGGAAAATATATTAAATTTAGATTTCAAGGAGGCTGTCATGGCTAAAAATAAAGATAAAGTGTTCAGCAAGTCCGCTGAAACTGCAAAGGAGAGTGCTGTGTTGCGCACGCTCCGCATAGACGGCTCCCAAAACGGAGCCACGCTAAGGACAAGAGTTGTCCGCGACAAGACAAA
>JAEEGJ010018341.1_pt1 | contig 15643 bp, 13 predicted proteins | sample 8958761 | NCBI WGS metagenome assembly JAEEGJ01 (sample SAMN16246546, study PRJNA631951) | gut metagenome | biome: gut microbiome; feature: rumen; material: RS-attached | host: Bos | place: Iran: Karaj | collected 2018-10
GTATAAGTCAAGAAACTCTTGTTCGTCCGGATTGTCTGAAACTTGCTTTTCGGCTGGCCCCATCCAAAGCGAATCACCGACAATCTTGTAAGAACCCGGATCCAATGATTCTGGATATTCTTCCCAAGCAAACGTTTTTGTATCGGGGTGGTAATTGCAAACGTATGTTCCTTGGTAAACACGTCCCGTTGTTTCATCGTACTTAATCGGGATGACATAAGTGTATCCTTCACCGAAATCCGTTGTTTGAGTTGCAGGCTTTGTGGATTGAGTGTTGTCGAGACTCGATGTCGGATTGTCTTCGCTGCAAGCGACGAACATGAACATACCGAATAAAACTGCGTAAGTCTTTTTCATATTAGAACCCTTCTTTATTTAAACGAAATATATTAAATTTGTCTATTAAGGAGGCTGTCATGGCTAAAAAGAAAGATAAAGTGTTCAGCAATGTTGCTGAAACTGCCAAAGAAAGCGATGCGATGCGCATGCGACGCATAGACGGCTCCCAAAACGGAGCCACATTACGGACAAGAGTTGTCCGAGACAAGACAAAGTACAACAGAAATTTGAAACATAAGAAGTCCCTCGCTGATGCGGGGGATTTCCCTTTTTATGGGGCGCTTACCCCTTCCATTCGTCTGTTAAGGCGCAGAAAAAATCAGTACTCCATAAGGCTAGCTTTGAGGAGTCTGCAATAAACGGTTGAACATCTCGCTTTGCTTCGTTGAAATCGACTGCGTGGAATCGTTCTTTTAATAGGGATTTCAATTTAGCAGTTGTTAAGATTTCTGTAGAATTCCAATGTCCGGTCTGTTCCATACGCTTTTGCAAGTGTGGCAGATTAACGCTAGTGTTCTGAGAAACATACCATACGAAATCATAGAAATCGCGTCCTTTGACCCGGTTCTTCCAACCGCGACAAAGCAAAGCGTGGAGTTTTCCTGCAAAAAGAGATGCTTTATCGTAGAGTTTCACTGCAAAAGGGGATGGCAAAAGTCGATACTTGTTTTCGAATGTCGCCAATTCAGGCGGATTTGTATCCACTTCGAATTTTATTTTCAAAATTTCGTTGCTTGGAATTGGCAATGGTGAATGCTTAGTTGGCATGATTTTCAGCAGGTGCTTTAGGGTGTTTCCCTTTAAAAACGCGGATTGCACTGGAGAATCTAGGGATTTGATCTTGCTTTCGACGGTCATTTCCAAGCCGACTGCTTGGAGTTCTTGCTCAAGAATATCAAAATAATGTGGTAGTTCAAATTTTTCGTCGACTTGGATTAAAGAAAAGTCCATATCTTCGGAGAATCGGTCTAGTCCATAGAAAATTCGGAGGGCTGTTCCACCGTAAAAAGCTGCTTTTTCGAAAAATCCGCCTCGCGAGAGTCCGCATAGCGCGACTTCCTGAGCAATTTCTTTGAGTGCGTTGCGGTAATCAGATACATTTTTGCAGTTGTATCTTGTGAGCATTGATTCTATTACACTTGCCATGTTTACCTCATTTTAGAAAGAATGTAAAGATTCTTCTTTTTGTATAAAAGTGCAATTTTGTGGATAAAGTTAAAATCTAAATTGTTGAAGTCCTCGTTTTCAATTCGCAAATTCTCAAATAAAAATGATTCCATAGCTCGCTTGCTAGTGATAGGGCTTTCCTTGTAGAGCCTGTCGCAAAGTGCCTTTTCGCAAGTAGCCATCGCGTATGGGCGGTCTTCTATATTCTCGATATTGATTCCGTGAGGGAATACATCGGTTGGAATATCGGAGTATGAAAACTCGCCGAAGGGTGTTTTGTATAGCTTGTTTTTGTTCTTTTGGAACGAGGCTGATGTGAATAGGTTCACTCGCTCGGGAATGAGTCCGTGCCTCGAAAGGGCATATTCGAATGATAGGTATGAGGGGCCGTAAATGGCTCCGGCAAGGACTTCTCCTGGCGTGTTCCGATCGGTTTCGTAAAGTCCTCGGATAATCTTGAATATTTCGCCACGAAGAGTCATTTGCCGCAATTTCATTTGCGGTTGTTTGTACTCTTGACTCAGCGTTGACAGAATTTCTGAGGCAGTCCTTATCACGATTTCCTCCAATAACTATAAAAATAATATACTTACTGGAGAAAATCAATGTGTTTTTGAATGTATTTATGATATTTCTACCCTCCGCAGAACCATAGACCGCAGACAATCCCGACGATAATCAGGAAGGGGAGGATTTGTAGCAATAGCGTTATGGCGCAAGCTTCGCCTGCACCTCCAAGCCCTAAAATGGCAAGGACTGCAAAAATGATAAGGAATGTCGTCAGCATAAGAACCTCACAACTATAATTTAATAGTTGAAAATGTCATATACTGACAATTTGCAGTTTTTCGCATTTTGCATAACGCATTTTGCGAAAAAAAATGAGTTCTAAAACAAAAAAAGCCTAGCTTGCGTGTGCAAACTAGGCTGAAATTTTTTAAGGCGTTGCTTACTTTTCGCACTTCTTGAAGAAGCAGCTGCGAGCGCCAGTGTGGCAAGCGACCTGCGGGCCTTGCATACGCACTTTGAAAAGCAGTGCGTCGGAATCGCAGTCGGCTGCCCATTCGACGACCGTCATCACGTTTCCGCTAGTGTCGCCCTTGTGCCAGTATTCCTTGCGGCTACGGCTCCAGAACACCATTTCGCCACATTCGTGCGTGCGGCGGAGCGCTTCTTCGTTCATCCATGCCATCATCAGCACGTCGCCTTTGTCGGCGTCCTGGACGATTGCCGGTGCGAGTTTTACGCCTCCGAATTCCACTTCGAACTTTACTTCTTTAATCAAATCTTCGAACTTCATCTTTCGTCTCTCGTCTGTAGGCGCAAAGCGCCGTTCTTTCGTCTAATTATCCGCGAACCTGTCCATTGCCACGGAGAATCCACTTGTAGCTGCAGAGGCTTTCGACGCCCATCGGACCGCGAGCATGGAGCTTGTCCGTAGAAATGCCCACTTCGGCGCCGAGACCGTATTCGCCACCGTCTGCAAAGCGCGTGCTGGCGTTTACCATGACGCTGCTGCTATCGACGTTTGCGACAAAGTAGTCCTGAACGCTTGCGTCTTCTGCAACAACAGCTTCTGTGTGGCGGCTGCTGTTCTTTTCGATGTGATCGCAGGCTTCTTCGACGTTGTCCACGAACTTGACGCTAGCCTTGAGGGCGAGGTATTCGTGATGGTAGTTGCTGTCGTCGCCAATGTCCTTGATGCGGCTGTCGTGCGATTGAGCGTCCTTGTTGCCAAAAAGTTCCACACCGCGGTCGGCGAGGCAATCAATGAGCTTCTTGACGTTTGCATCATCGATGTGGCGGTCGATAATCACGCATTCCATGGCGTTGCACACGCCCGTGCGTTGCGTCTTGGCGTTGATGAGAATGTTCACAGCCTTTTCCATGTCGGCGGACTTGTCCACGTACACATGGCAGATGCCGTTGAAGTGCTTGATGACAGGAATCTTGCTCTGTTCTACGACGGCGCGGATCAAGCGTTCGCCACCGCGGGGAATCACGAGGTCGAGGCAGTCATTGCGCTGCAAAAGCATGCCCACGAGATCATGGCTCGTTTCGGTCACGAGCTGCACGGCATCCTTGTCGACGCCATTTTCTTCAAGAGCCTGGTGGAAAATCCCGGCGAGGCACTTGGCGGAGTTGAGCGATTCCTTGCCGCCGCGGAGAATTACGGCATTGCCGGCCTTAAAGCAAAGGCAAGCGCCATCAATCGTCACGTTCGGACGGCTTTCAAAAATAAAGAACACAGAACCTATCGGCACGGCGACACGGCTAATCTTGATGCCGTTCTTGAGTTCACGAGATTCAAGAATGCGACCAAGCGGGTCGGTAAATGCAGCGATTTCTTCGGCGCCCTTGGCCATCGATTCAATGCGGGCATCGTTCAAAGTCAGGCGATCCATCTTGGAATCATCGAGCTTGCCGGCGGCAGCTTCGAGGTCAAGCTTGTTGGCGGCGAGAATTTCCGGCTTCTTTGCACGGAGGATTTCTGCAACACGTGCGAGCACGGCTGCGCGCTTTTCAGCGCTCAATGTACGGATTTTCTTGCTCGCGTTCTTTGCTTTGTTGGCGAGCTCGTCAGAGTATTTTTCCAAATTAACGTTATTCTGTGTCATACTAAAAATATAGAAACTTCTTTTGCAGTCATCCCGGCCTTGTGCCGGGATCGCCTTCTTGTATTACATGACTTAATGCAAAAAGTCCCGCACCAGGGCGGGACTCTTGTAATTGCGTTTGAACTATGCCGAACCAATTACAGCAAGTTCACGATTGCCGTGAACAGAGCATCCGAAAGGGCGTTCGTTTCCAAGCCTTCAATCACGCTGAACTGGTTGAACATAATCTGTCCCTTGCCAAACGGCACGAGCTGCAGGTCTACACCCGTCTTGATTTCGCCATCCTTGAGCGTCACGGAACGTGCATAAACCTTAGCGCCAGCGAGCTCGTTCAACGAAATGCCCGGCATAGCCGATGCGGAGTTGTGGTCGAGAACACCGTTGCCGCCGAACACTGCGAGGAGCGGAGAATCCTTCGGCAAGTAATGCAAGCTGAATTCGTTTGCGCCTGTGGTCCAGTGGGCTTCGATCTTGTTTTCGAAGTTGTGGCTCTGGTTCAAGAGGTCGATATCTTCTGTCGTCATGTCGGAGAGCAAAAGCGTCTTGCCGCCGTTCTTCGTGACTTCGATAATCTTTTCCAAGATTTCATCCGGCCAAGAACTCAAGTTTGCAGTGAAGATAATTTGTTCGGAACCGTCGAGAGCGGCGAGCACATCGCTCGATTCATCGTAGTTATCCAAGAAGCAAACCTTGCTCATGGCGTCCTTCACGTCGGCCTGTTCGATCACGATCAAATCTTCGTAGCTGGAATGGATTTCCTTGCCGCAATCCTTGAGCGTGAGCTTAATCTTGTACAAACCGGTAGCGCGCGGAGCCATCAACGTGCAAATGCCAAGCTGCGTAAGAGTCTTCTTTTCAGCAGGTTCTTCGGGCATGACCTTCTGCGTGTTGAGAACTTTGTCCTTAGCGTCGAGGAGAGAAACTTCAATTTCCACATCTTCCAAACGGCTATTGTTCAAAAGCGTGAGCTGGAAGCTGACTTCGCTCTGCGGTGTGGCGACATGTTCAAGTTCGCTGATGAGCACGCGGCTCGGAGTCGTGATTTCGCGAGCGAAATTCTGGACGCCCTTGGACTTTCTGTTTTCGTCGTTAAGGCCGCTGAAGTCGGTGCCGTTGTCGGCCCACTGGTCGAGGAAGAAACCGGAAATCTGCGGGTTGCTCTGGAATGCCGTAATCTGGTCGTACTTGCTCTTGAGGGCGATGCGGTAAACATCGGCGTTGAACGATTCGAAGTTCGGCCAAATGGAGAGCTTGCTATCGTCGACGAACGTTTCCACAGACTTGAATTCGTTCTTGATCGCCTTCTGGCTCTTGATGCTACGAGGACCGGCGATGGTGGTTGCGCGCTTCGGGAAGAGCGTATTGTTCTTGAGCGTCACCAAAACCTTGTTTTCGATATCGTTCAAAATCGGTTCTTCTTCATCCTGGAAGTGGCTGTCACCAAGACCTGTATCTGGCACCATGAGTTCTTCGTCTTCCTTGTCCAGCATGTGGGCGAGGTAGTGCGTGTAAGCGGCACTCGGGTTTAAACGCGGGTTCACGCGCATCGTGGCGTACTGCGAAATACGGTCGATGGAGACCGGGATAATCTTACCCGTATCCTTGTGGAAGTTTGCTTCGTTGTCGAGGTAGATACTGTTGAAGTTACTGATAGCCGGGCGGCAGGTGTCGATCGGGCTAATAGCGTTCAAAAGCTTGTTACCGTTCTGGAGCATGAACGTTCCGTTTTCGGAACCGAGAATCCAGGCGGCGATACACGGATGGTTGTGCTGGTCGCGCACCATGTCGTTGATGAGCTTCTTCGTGATTTCGAGGCCCTGTGCGGTCGAACGCATCGTGTGGATCGGGAATTCCTGGAACACGAACAAACCGATTCTGTCGCAGATGTCGAGAGCCGTGCTGCTGAGCGGAGCGCCGCAAGAACGGATGACGTTGAAGCCTGCAGCCTTCACGGCGTTCAAGTCCTTTTCGAGAGCCGGGTTCTGGTCTGTCCAGAGGCCGCCTTCGCTCCACTGCTGGTTGTAGCTCACGCCCATGAGCTTTACGATGGAGTCGTTGATGTAGTAGTCGCCCTTGAGGCAGTCGAACTTGCGGAAGCCGAAAGTCTTCACGACAGGGAAGGTGTATTCCGGAGCCTTGCCCTTAGCGCCCTTGATTTCGAGCTGCATTTCGATAGCGAACAGGTTCGGACGTTCCGGACTCCAGACGCACTTGTCCTTCTTCCAGTCCTTGATGCCAAGCAAGAACTTCTGCGTGGCGTTTTCCTTTTCGAGCTTGATATCCTTGAAGAATTCGTAAACGTCGCCGTTCGGGTTCTTCATGAGAATGCGGAGGCGAGACTGGTAACCGCGCGGATTGTTGAAGAACGCTTCGACAGAAACACGTTCTTGGTCCATGTCCGGTTCGACGTGAATATCAGAAATAAATGCGGCGTTGCCGAGAATCAAGTCTACGTGACCGCAGATACCGCCATACGGATACTGCGACCAGGGGAGGCCAACCGGCATTTCTCCCGGGTGGGCGTAGCGGTCGTTTGCGCCTTCCTTGCTTTCGCGACCGAAGTCGATGCGGCTGTTCGTTGCACCCATGTTTGCAACGCGGATGCAAAGGATGTTTTCTTCGCCGAGCTTGATTGCCTTCTGAGTTTCAATGACAAACGACGTGTAGGCGCCAAAGTGGTCGCCCAAAAGTTTACCGTTAAGCCAGATGGTGGCGTGCGTTGCAATCTTTTCAAAACGCAAGAAGATGCGCTTTGTGACCTGCTTTTCGTCGTCAATCGTGAATCTCTTGAAATAGAATGCGCAGTCCTGGGCCATCAAAAGCTTGTCAAAAGCTCTTTCCCAGATGTGGGGAACGCTAACAGTCTGTGTTTTTTCAGGATACGTTGCATACCAACGATTGGAGATGCCGGTGTCTTCCGTGTCCCAGATCATCTGCCAATCGCCATCAAGGCTGATAATTTTGCTCATTAGGGGATCCTTTATAAAATTCCGAAGACAATTTAGCAAAAAAGAGCCGTCCAATTATGAACGACTCCTTGAAATGTTTGGGGAAAAGACGCAAAATTAGTAGTTTGCGAACTTGTGTCTGTTGTAACCCAAAATGAGGCGGTCGCCAGTGTCTCTAATGCGTTCGATTGTTACTGTGACGCTGTTGACGCCAGCAGGAATAGCGATTGGCTTGAGGGATCTGTAGGTGGCCGGACGCTGAATGCCTCCATCCTTAGAAGAATATGTCTTTGTGCTACCGGACGGGAGCTTGTATGAAATCGTCAACTGGAAGTTGCTAGACAGGTTATATTCGTTGAGAGCGTAGTCGCCACGGACGAGCCAAGCGATGGCGAATCCGTATTTTTGACCCGGTTCAACGCTTTCGGTGAATGTAATTTTGTTATTGCTGAGGTAATCAGTGTTGTTTCCGTACCAGTAACGAGACTTGTTGTTGATTAACAAATCTTCAAACGTAGTGAGCGATCCGGTATAGTTTGCTGTGCTTCTGTCGTAGATATTTGCTCGTCCTTCTTCGTCATCGGTTCTCTTGTAGTTTGACGAAAGCCAAAGTGCTTTTACGACTTCCGGGTGCCATTTGTAGAACGGATACCTTTCGAGAACGTCTGCGGTCATAGCAGCAGAAACTGTTGCTGCGCCCCAATCGCCTGAGAACGCTTCGTATTCGTATTCGTTATTGTCGTGCTTGATTTTCGTGTCTTTAGAGAACAATCCGTCTGAAACGTTGTAAATTTCCGGTTTGAGGTACTTTGAATTATTGTTCCCGTTTTTAAGAAGTGGGTATCCTGGATTGGATTCTAGGGTTATGTGTCCGTTAATATTTTTGTTTGATGGATTTTCTTTTGCGCGAAATACCCATTTACTCGATGCGCCTGCAACTGTGATGGCGTTCAATGCGAGGCCCGCGCCTGTTCTTCCTCCGTCATTTGTGTAAGGAGCGAATTCAATGACTCGGTGGGTGTAAATGAAATCGTCTAATGAAGCTGCTTCTTTATTATAGATGGATTGGTTCTTGTACGGCGACGAAATAATGTTGCCGATGTGCATGTTGCTTGAGTAAGGATTACTCGGGTGCTGAGCGAATTTATTCCCATATCTATCCTTGTAATGATGGGTGGATACTCTTTCGGCGATATGATGTATGAATTGATTTGCGTAGTAGAGCTTGATGCCTTCTTTATAGTTTTTTTGTCTGGAGTCTACGCAACTGTTGCCGTTGAAAGATACTGGATCGTCTCCTGCAATGGTGTATATGTTAATTCCAGCTCCGCAAGTGTGTGCGTAATAGTTTGCGTTATATGGAACTGTTCCTTGGCATCTCGATGACGTGGTTGCGCCAGATGGGATGGTATACATGTTGTAACCGTTAATTGAATTGCCATAGTATCCGATTGCATATGGAACGGTTTCATTATCAGCAACGGGAGTGGCGTTTTTTGTTGCTGATGAGTAATCGATATCAAAGTAAGTATATTCGTTCGAAAGATTGTAATTTACGCGCTTGCAGGTGTTGCCACTTTTATATGGAATCACAGGCATGTTGTTGTTTGTGTATTGTGTTGATACACCGTTTAGTCTAGCGGCATCATATTGTTCGTATGAATCGATTTGGCTTAGGTATGCGGATTCGCTGATGACGTTGTTATCGCCGTTTAATGTGTAAGTTTTAGTGTTTTGATCGTATGTGGCTTTTCTCGCTTGAACTTGTGTCGGTGCGTAACTCTTTGCAAGCGATGTCGGCTTGATTGTGCTGCTCTTTGTTGCGTTGACCTTGTTCTTTTCGAACTTTACAATGCCTGGATTTTTAGCATCTTTGCTATTAATGATTTTGCCTTGGGCGTTATATGTTGCAGCGTTTGCTGATGCAAGTAATAAAGATGTAAGGCATAATGAAGCTATTTTCTTCATTATATACTCCTTTGTTTGCTGTGTGTAAACTAACGTTATGTTAGTAACATAAATGATAATAAATAAACTAAAATAGTTAACTTACACAAAACTTTTATTTTTATGGTGTTGCTAAAATAAATTGGTCGAAAAGTAAGATATTTTGGTAAAATGTGTTAATTTATGTTATTTGAATATTATATAAACTATAATTTCTTTATTTGTGAAAATGATGTTGTGGATGATTCTGTTTTTATACCCACGAGTGGACAATGTGTGCTGTTCTGCTGGTGTATAATTGTGCGCGACGACTATTTTTGGGAAAATGCGGCTCGGTAGGGGCGGGGTGGACCGGAACGCCCGGTTTGACGCTTTTTCGTGAAAACGGAACGCTTTTTTATCATTTTTGCCCGAAAATCTTGCTTTTTTAGCCTTTTTTACTCGTTTTTGCCACTAATCCCCTTTGATTTTCTGTGCACTATTACTAAATTTGTGGTCCCAATAGCAAACTAAAAAGGATTACAAAATGTATTCTATTGTTGAAGCAGGTGGTTTCCAGTATAAAGTCGAGCTCGGCAAAGCCTACAAGCTCCCGTTGATCGACGCCGCTGTTGGTTCTGAACTGGAGCTCAAGTCCGTCCTTCTTTTCTCCGGAAAAGAAGTGCAAGTCGGCACCCCTGTCCTGAATGATGCTTCTGTCAAGGTCGAAATTCTCGCCCATGGCAAGGAAGACACGATTATCGTGTTCAAGAAGAAGCGTCGTACTCGTTACGAACGTCGTAACGGTCATCGTCAGGGCTATACCGAGGTGCTCGTCACGGAACTCCGCTCTGGCGCTGAATCTGCAGTCGTAGACCCTCAAGTTATTACCCGCAACCGCGCTCGCGTGGCTGCCCTTGCTAAGCAGAAGGCTCAGAACAAGCCGCTCACTCGCAAGGAAAAGATCGCTCAGGGACTTCCGAAGCCGGCTAAGGTCAAGAAGAACTCTTTGCGTAAGGCTAAGGAGGCTTAATCCATGGCACATAAGAAAGGTCAAGGTTCAGTACGTAACGGCCGCGACAGTAACGCCAAGTACCTTGGTGTTAAGAAGTATGCGGGCGAAACCGTCAAGGCTGGCAACATCATCGTTCGTCAGCGCGGTTCTCACTTCCACAAGGGCAACAATGTCGGTATGGGCAAGGACTTTACCTTGTTCTCCCTCGTTGATGGCACTGTGAAGTTCGAACGCCTCGATGCAAAGCGCCAGAAGGTCTCTGTCTATCCTGAAGAAGCCTAATAACTTTGGTTAGCTTTTAAAAGCCGGACGCGAAAGCGCCCGGTTTTTGTTTTTTATGGCGTTTTTCACATTGCGTTTTTTCTAAATTAATAGCGTGAATTCTATGCGCTTTTTAAAACTTTATCTCTTATCTGTTTTTGCTCTGTTCCTCTTGGCCTGCTACGACGATGATGAAGGTCCGGAGTTCTCTTTTGATAGGGAAATTTCCGAAATTTCAGTCCTTGAAGATTGCAGTACGGACACAGCCGACGGTCGCTCCTGCTATAAAATCCGCTATCGATACCCTTACCACCTCGATGATTATTCCGGCTTGTGCGTTTGGCTCGACACGGTCATTGTTGACGATACTTCGAAGGCCGTGAACAACAAGCAGATTGCGCAGGCGCATGATTCGTCCAATAAAGAAGCCTTTTTCTTTGAATACAAGACGAATGGACGTTACTACGATACGCTCGATTTGACGGACAGGGTCGCCCAGTTTATCGATGACGGTTATGACTCGCTTCAGGTCGCCCTCTTCTGTGAATATTCCGATGGCAGGGATCCGGGGGCCGTGCAGCGTACAGTCCTTCGTTTCAAGGACAATATCGCTCCTTCAAATGTCGTGCCCGAGGATTCCGTCTGGTCAAAGGGTGTGCTGATTTCTTGGGACCGTCCGACGGACCAGACGAGCTTCCATAAGCAAGGGGAGAATGACGGTAAAATTTTTGGCTATAACGTCGTCATTTACGCCATCGACCGCCCGGACGAAGATATCCGCGACCTCAAGGTCTCCGTTCAGACGCCGAAGGGGACGGATTACACGGGGGATAAGTACTTCAAGCGCGATGCCCAGATTGTACGCTCGGTTGATTCCTTCTATGTCAAGAACGTGGAACGCAGCGACAAGGTGAAAAACTACCTTCGCCTCGTCATTTTTGATGGGGAAGGCTACAATACGCAAGACCCTGCAAAGAACAATTTCAGACTTATTATCGAAGGGCTCCGCACGCGCTCCAATACCGAAGACTATGAATACAAGATTGGCTTTTCCGCCTGGGACGAAGTCGGCAATCGAAGCGGTTCCCAGGGCGACCCTCAGGTCGATCCTAAGGACTGGCGCGGATTCATGACGACGGACTCCATCGCTCCGTTGATGCCGAAAAAGGTTTTCTTCGAAGAAGATTCCCTCTTCCCGGGATTCGCCAAGCTGGATAGCAATAACCATGTCCGTATCTATTGGAACCGCAGCGTGGACCCGCTCAAGTTTAAGCACGGGATTACGGTGGATTCCGAACTTGTGATTCCGAGAGGGTGCAATATCCAGGAATGCTATGAAGATGTCTCGAAGTATACAGTTAAATATTACAACAAACTAGACAAGTCCTGGAACCTGTATGCAGAAGCGGATAAGGATGGAATCTATTCTCGCTACCGCAGAGACGGAAAGGGCGGTTTCGAGTATGACGCCTTGGATACCGCAAGCTTTATCTCTTATACGATCCGCAGAGTCGCTCCTGGTGATACGATAATCTTGCGCCTCAATTCTGTCGACAGCTCGGGCTACAAGTCCGGCGTCTTGCAGGATACGGTTTTTGTTTCGCCGGGTAAGCTCGGTGATGAATTGAAATGCCCGGAAGGCTTTGTCGCCGTCTCGACGTCAGATACGACATCGTTCTGCATGGAGCGGTATGAACACCGCAGTGCCGATGGAAAGTTCATGACGAATGTTCTGCATTCCGAAGCGGTTGCGGCTTGCGAAGCGATTTCTGCAAGCGGTTTTGAAGTTTCTCTTTGCAAGGAACGCGACTGGGAACTGACTTGTCTCTCGGGCGGTTCGCTCCCGTACGGCGTGATTGAAGAAGATGACAAGTCTTCGGATTATCTGTTCAGATATTGCAATGTGAGCACAGGGAATGCCTCGATTGCAGAAGATATCGCGAAGCGCGACCCCCAGTGCATGAATCCGATGGGCGTGAGGGACTTGCCCGGCCAGTTCCAGGAATGGGTGATGGGCCGTTCTGAAGATTCTGTCGCCGTGGTGAAGGGATCTAGCTATATGATTTATGAAGGCCTTGACCGTGAATCGATTGCCTATTGCACCAACCGCGCTTTCCCGTATTACACGCGTCCGGGCTATACGCAAGATACTGTTTATCTCTACCGCGAAGGCACAAAGGTCGATACGGTCTATGCAGCCGATACGACTAGAACTTTGTACCAAAAATTGACAACAAAGGACTTCAAGGACACGCTCCAGTTCTATGATGTCATTGACGCCAACGGAAAGGTGATAGGCAAGGACTTCTCGCTTTATTCCGAGTACAAGAAGGGCGGTGACGCTTGGCTTGATTCCCTTGCAAACGGGCTCACATACAAGCCGACAACCAAGGAAGCTGTATTCCTCACGGGTGAAAAGCTTTATTACCGTGCTGCCGCCTCGTTCTACAAGTCCTCTACGATCGGCTTCCGTTGCTGTGCGTACAAGAAATAAAAAGAAATGAATACAGAAGACTTTTTGAATGTCGCAAAGGAACTTGCTCTTAAAGCAGGCGACCTTTGCCTTGAACTCCAAAACAACCTTGGCGATGTCCGCTACAAGACTGTCAAAGACGTTGTGACCATTGCCGATGTCTCTAGTGAAAAGCTTATTGTCGAAGGGCTTCGTGCGGCATTCCCGACGCACTCCATCCGCACCGAAGAAGCGGGCGTCATCGAAGGCTCGGATCCGCGCTACCGCTGGATTATCGACCCGGTCGATGGCACGGTGAATTTTAGCCGTGGCATTCCGCTGTGGGGAATTTCTATTGCGCTCCATTTTGAAGGCAAACCGCTGGTGGCGGTTGTTAATTTGCCCAAACTCGGTGAACTCTACACTGCAGCAAAAGGCATGGGCGCATTCATGAATGGCAAACAAATTCACGTGAGCCGCGAATCGAATCCGACTCATGCGATTGTTTCGAACGGAGACTTTAACGTGGGCGATGCCGCAAAAATCAATGCGCAAAATTCGCACAACTTTGCTCGTGAAGCCGAAACGTTCGAACGCGTGAAGTGCCTGGGCTCTGCTGTGATTGAAGGCTGCTTCACGGCTTGTGGCCGCATTGATTGCTTTGTGATGACCATGAGCTATCCGTGGGACATTGCGGCAATTGCGCTCCTCGTCGAAGAAGCGGGTGGCAAGTCCACGCACATCGATGGCTCTCCCATGCAGTTCGTCGACGCCGAACAGGTCATCTTCACCAACGGCCTCCTACACGACACGCTCGTGAAAACCCTCGTTTAAAATGCGTTGTCATCCTGGAGGCACGAAGTGCCGATAGGACCCATTATTTCTCGTATAACAAAAAAATCCCGATTTCTGCGACGGAACCGGGATCTTTCATTTTCTAACAGCTTTTAGCATTGGCCAATGACTATTGACCAATGACTAATAACTAATTACAGCGGAATATTTCCGTGCTTCTTCCAAAGCACAGCCTTCTTCTTGTTCTTCAAGTTTTCGAATGCAGAAACAAGGCGGTCACGAACGCTCTTCGGTTCAATGACTTCGTCAATGAATCCGTTGCCAGCGGCAATGTACGGGTTCAAGTACTTTTCTTCGTATTCGTTGATGTACTGTTCGCGGAGCTTGGCCGGTTCAGCAGAAGCGGCGATTTCCTTTCTGCGGAGAATGTCGACAGCGCCTTCAGCACCCATAACGGCGATCTGAGCGATCGGGAGGGCGAACACGCAGTCTGCACCGAGGTTCTTGCTGTTCATGGCGATGTATGCGCCACCGTAAGCCTTGCGGAGGATGAGCGTCACGCGCGGCACTGTTGCTTCGGCGTATGCAAAGAGGAGCTTTGCACCGTGGCGGATAATGCCGTTGTGTTCCTGCTTCGTACCCGGCATGTAACCCGGAACGTCTTCGAGCGTAAGGATAGGAATGTTGAAGCTGTCGCAGAAGCGGACAAAGCGTGCAGCCTTATCGCTAGCGTCCACGTCCAAAGAACCGGCGAGGTACTTCGGCTGGTTAGCGACAACGCCAATCACGTTACCGTCGAGGCGGATAAAGCCGATGACAACGTTCTTTGCAAATTCCGGCTGGATTTCGAGGAAGGAATCCTTGTCGGCAAAGCAGTTGAGCACGTCGCGAACATCGTAAGCGCGCTTGAAGTTGTCCGGAATGATTTCTTCGATGTCGGCGGACTTGTCCACGATTGTACCGATCTGAGCGACAGACTTGTCTGTGTTGCTCTGCGGGAGGTACTTGAGCAAGTTACGCACGCCTTCGAGGCATTCCTTGTCGTCCTTGTACACGAAGTGTGCAACACCGGACTTGGAAGAATGAACGCCTGCGCCACCGAGCTGGTCCGGGGTCACGACTTCAGCAGTCACAGCCTTCACGACAGCCGGGCCTGTGATGAACATCTGGCTCGTCTTTTCGGTCATGAAGATAAAGTCTGTAATAGCCGGGGAGTAGCAAGCACCACCTGCGCACGGTCCGAGAATCACGGAAATCTGCGGAATCACGCCGCTGGCCCAAGTGTTACGGGCAAAAATGCCACTGTAACCGTCGAGGGAGCTAACGCCTTCTTCGATACGGGCGCCACCGCCATCGTTGATGCTGATGAACGGCACCATGGAATCGAGGGCGAGGTCCATCACGTGGCAAATCTTCTTCGCGTGTGCGGAACCGAGAGAACCGCCGCTCACCGTGAAGTCCTGGGAGCAGGCGTAAACCGGGCGGCCATTGATCTTGCCGTAACCCGTCACGACACCGTCACCGTAAATGCGCTTGGATTCCGGGAGCTCGATGCTCTGGGAAAGGCGCATGGCACCGATTTCCTTGAACGTTCCCTTGTCAAAAAGGATTTCAAGGCGTTCGCGAGCGGTGAGCTTGCCCTGGGAATGCTGCTTTTCTACACGAGCGGCGCCGCCACCGGCCTGAGCCTTGGCGTTGCGTTCGCTCAACTTTTCTAAATACGATTTATCCCACATAGTATTCCTGTGTGTTTGCGCTTACTTCTGAATGCGCTTGATAAGGTTGGTAAGGACTTCGCCGGGGCCAAGTTCCTTAAATTCCGTAGCACCGTCTGCAATCATGTTCTTGACCGTCTGTGTCCAACGGACGGGGGAGGTGAGCTGAGTGAGAAGGTTTGCCTTAATTTCGTTCGGGTCCGTGTGCGGCTTGGCGTCTACGTTCTGGTAGACTGGGCAGACCGGAGTCGAAAATTCAGTTTCTTCGATAGCCTTTGCAAGTTCTGCACGGGCGCTTTCCATGAGCGGGGAGTGGAATGCACCACCGACCTGCAGCGGAACGACGCGCTTCACCTTGCCGGTGAGGTATGCAGCAACAGCGTCGATGCCGGCCTTTTCGCCAGAAA
>JAEEGJ010018343.1_pt1 | contig 15642 bp, 15 predicted proteins | sample 8958761 | NCBI WGS metagenome assembly JAEEGJ01 (sample SAMN16246546, study PRJNA631951) | gut metagenome | biome: gut microbiome; feature: rumen; material: RS-attached | host: Bos | place: Iran: Karaj | collected 2018-10
CCGTGCGGCAGATCTGCGGGATTGCTTTCCAAGAGTTGGCTCTGGAACGCATCATCGGCGAAGTGTTCCCGGAGAACCTGGCCTCGGCCCGGGTGCTGGAGAAAAATGGATTTCAACTGGAGGAGACAAAGGTCGGGACTGTCGTGAAGGGCGGGAAGACGATGGATTTGAGGGTGTTTATTCTTACTCGCTAGTTTATCAATTCGAATTTATCGGCATTACACAAACCCCGACAGTCTTGGAAGATTGCCGGGGCTTTGCTTCGGAATTCTCACAGTGTCATTTTTTGAACACGGTTATACTCATCATTGGTGCGTAGGGAGGGTGTATTCAGGGTGTGATTATAGGCTCGGTACCTTATCCTACTGTTGAGATCAGCCCTTTCTTGTTATTTCTTTTTGTATTTACTCTTCTTGCACCAAAATAGGAGTATGGGCCAATAAGCGATAGGGGCAAGGACCATACATACAGCAAGGACATGATGGACTTTGGTAAGGACACCGTGTCTCCAAAGAGTCAGGCCCAACAAGAACAGGCAGACCCCCTCAAAGAGACCAATAGCTATACTGAGAGTCCTTACCTTTTTATTGTTGTACTTGTGAAAGTCTATATTAAAATAGTTGCGGCAAGACATCCAATAAAGCCAATCCTTCTCCGGCATACGCCAGATCCAAATAGTTATTGCCGCAAAAAGGGCAGACAGTCCCCATAAGATATAGACAGGGTTCATGTTCACTCACCGATTATTTGTTTTCTGCAAACAGTTGCGAGATTCTTCCTGCTGTGGCAAGGAAAACGGATGCTTCGTGGTGCTCATCAAAAGCCTGATTGAATACGTCCGCAATTACAGATGCTATCTGTTGGATAGAATCGTTCTCTGAAATTCGTTCAGATATCCGTAACGCTTCGTATTCAAACTCGTCATCTGGTGCGCCCATCTTCAACAAGCCATACATGTCAAGCTCGTCAATGGCTTTTTTTACAACGAAATATAATGTTCTCATCTTCAAACTTGGTGATAGGCCTTGATGAAAAAGACGACGGAAAGGATGAAAAGAATGGCCAATGCGATGCAGGAAATCCAAAAACCGGTGTGGTGACGGAAACGGTATTCTGCCCCCATTTTTGTCCTCACGTTCATATCGGCCGTCTCATTGTAAACACTCTTCAGCATCCGGTTTCCGACGGGATAGGCAAAGCCGATTTCTTTTCCGATCAGCCAGGCCGTTACAAGCATAAATACGGAGTAATATGCCCATACCGAAAGGTCAGAAACACAGTTGATGCCAAGTGGTAATCCCGTCAACGCGGATGTCCAAAGGGCAGAGGAATAATCCTTGTCGACGTCGCCCACAGCCTTGTCATCCGCACATAATGATCCGGCAGCCGCCCAGGTCAGAAGGACTTCAAAGAATACAAGACAATAGTTCAGTGATGTCAATGTGCTCTGGGAAGCATCCCAGAATGCTTTCCACCCTACCAGCAGCGCCGTATGTAAAAGGCGGCTTCGAAGATAACTCAGAGCAAAAAAGACAGCAAACAGCCCCACGAACAGCAGTACCAGTCGATAATCGTAGTAGCGCTTCCTTTGTTTCTGCCTGTTTTTCTTCTTTTTCATGTCGCTTGCTATTCTCCGAATCCTGTCGTTTCAATGTGAAGATACCCACATTTCTCCACATATCCAAAAAGATGGTGCTTGTACAGGTCCAAAACGTGGACCGGTGCAAGCAAAAACGGCTGAAAATGCTTGTAAGGGTCCAGAAAGTGGACCTGTACGCGCACTCCGGGGAGAAATAAAGGCATTGGCACTGCATCAACACTGAATCGAAGATACTTCGGAGCGAAGCGACTGAGCCGTCAGGCGAACGGCGGCTTCTGCCGCCGAGTCCCTCCCCCGAGGGGAGGGATTTAGGGAGGGGGTAACGTGGACGGACGGAGTCCCCCCATACCCGTACGCGAAAGCCCGGCGGAAGCCGGGCTCAATCGCGTGTACGGGGTCGTTAACTTATATCTAACTTTTCTGGAGGATCTAATGGCACTTTATTTTATTGGTAATCAATTAGATATGGAATAACCTCCGGGCACTGGAGTGTTATCTATTTTGAACACACAAAGATCCTTGTTTTGCTGATGTGCTGAAGAATTAGTAAGTTTGTTCAGATAAATCGGAATTTGAACCGCTATTAGTGCTATGAAGAAAAAGTTTTCCATTAAAGCACGACTTGCCAGTTTCAAGAATGCCTGGAGGGGGGTGACAGTATTCGTCCGTCAGGAGCACAATGCATGGATACATTGCACCATGACCGTTCTGGTCATCATTGCCAGCTTGCTTTTCCATATTTCAACAGTTGAGTGGATCGCTGTTTTCTTCGCCATCGGGCTCGTTTTGGCTGCCGAAGCTATTAACTCTGCCATTGAGGGATTATCTGATGTCGTTCAGCCTGAAAAGGATGATAGAATTCGCGATGTGAAGGATATTTGTGCCGGCGCAGTGCTTATCTGTGCTATAACGGCTGCAATCATCGGCGTTATTATCTTCCTTCCTAAACTGCTGATGTTTTTTTGATTTGAATTCCAATTTTTCGGCATTACACAAACCCCGACATCTTAAAAGAATGCCGGGGTTTTGCATCGATAGGGGACTCTCTCACATCTTGAAATCTTACAGAAATCGACTTCTCTGATAGGTCTAAATCTCTGATAATCAATCAATTACAAGGTCTTGTACGTGATCGTTAACAATTATCGAACCAATTATGATGATTATAGAGAGGTGTATCTACTTGGTATCCAGGTAGATATGAGATCGTGCGGATTCTATTTGCCCCTGCACCATCGACCATTTGCATAGATGGTACGGAGGCGCACAGCGTTTTCGAAGAAGTCGGTGCACCGCCCGTCGCCGTTTCCGGTGAATCCTCCGAAATAGGCCATCAATTCTCCTTCGTTTGAATACAGGCAAGTAAAGTCGTCGGGGCCGCTCCAGGTGTCAAAGTGATACACCTTCTCCGCGTTGTACAGATACTCGTCCACGGAAGTGGGCTTAAGTTCCTGGACCAGATCATAGATAGCGTCACTGATATCGGGGACGTACACCTTCTTGCAGGAAGTCGTCATCGATCCCAAAGCTACTAGAATGGCTGTAATAACCGGAAAAACTCTTCTCATAATACCTTTTTATCTTAAAACGTCGTGAAGACCGGAATCTTGCATCACATTGAGTTTCTTTTTCTTGTTGGAAATGGAGAAATGGCAGATCAATTGTACGAACCAAAATGAAATGATACCTGTGATAATCGCAACGGCCTCAGAGATAGGTACTTTGTGGAAAAGGACTGCCTCTTGATAAAAGCAGTCCCCTTGTACGGGTGGGGGGACTCGAACCCCCACGGCTTGCGCCACCAGATCCTAAGTCTGGGTTGTCTACCAATTCCAACACACCCGCGGGAAAGGATTGCAAAGATAGTTATTTTTTCGTGAACTCGATGCAGGCCCAGTCTTCGCGGAGGGTTTCGCCGACCCAGGTGAGGCCGAGGGTGGCGGCCCGGTCCTGCAGGGCGGGGATATCGGCGGAGTAGAAGCCGGACATGAGGAGGTGTCCGCCGTGGCGGAGGGAGCGGACGTAGGTGGGCATGTCTTCCAGCAGGATGTTGCGGTGGATGTTGGCCAGGATGACGTCGTAGGAGCCCATCTGGAGGAGGGAAGCGTCGCCGCAGGCGGTTTCCACGCGGCGGGAGACGCGGTTCCAGCGGGCGTTGCCCCAGGCGGAGCGGGCGGCGACAGCGTCGATGTCGACGGCAAAAACCTTCCGTGCGCCCATCTTGGCGGCGAGGATACCCAGGATGGCGGTGCCGCAGCCCATGTCCAGGACCACGCGCCCCTTGATGACGTCCTCGATGCCCAGCATCCGTTGCATCATCATATAGGTGGTATGGTGCGAGCCGGTGCCGAACGCCATTTCCGGGTCGATCCAGATGTTGAACCGTGTGCGGGGGACGTTCTCGTTGAAAGATGCCTTGATGGTGACGACGCCGTCCACGACGATGGGTTCGAAGCGGTTTTCCCATTCTTTGTTCCAGTTCTGTCCCTGGATGGGCACGGCTTCGAATCCGGCGACGTCGGGATAGCCGCTCAAGACGACCTTCAGGTCGCCTGCGCGGTATTCCGACAGGGGAATGTAGGCCTTCAGGAACGGTTCTTCCGTGACGAACGAATCGTAGGGCAGTTCAGCGAGATCCGCCATCAGCATCTCAGCCGTCTCTTCGGAGAAGGGCTCCAGGCGGACGGATACCTCGATATACTCAAAACTATTCATGACTCAGATTTCTCGGCTTCGCTCGAAATGACAGTAGTACCTTCGCTTGTAATGACAGGAGGGTCTTCGCTCGAAACGACAGGTTGCTCAGATTTCAGTGCTTCGCCGGAGATGGCTTCCAGCACCTCTTCCTTCAGTGCTTCCCGGTCCATCTCTTCGGCGGCCTGCTCGAAGCGACGGGACATGATGGCCAGGGAGTCGGTTACGGAGGCCGGAGCCGCCAGGGTGTCGGCGGCCGGGGTGTAGCCTGTTTCTTCCATCCGGTCCTGGATGTAGTGCTGGGCGTTGTTTTCGGCAATGACCTTCTCCACGCCCAGCTCGAAGACGTTATGGATGGAGGCCAGGAGACTGTTCTGGACGGTATCCAGCTGCCGGGAGAAGTCCGGTACCCTGACGTTCCGGTACTTCGCCCGTGCGAGTCCGTAATTGACCTTGTCAAAGTCGTCTCCCCAGATGTTGAGGCCGAACTTTACCAGCAGCGGCGACTTGATGGCCGACAGGTGGTAGTTGAACGATTCGTCCAAATGCTGCAGGCCGCTCGCCGCCAGGGTGTAGCGGTCCACTCCCATCACGAACGGGAAGACCTCCAGGACGTTGTCCCGGACCATGCCGGTCACCGCCATCTGATCCACGTACGCACCCTTTTTGTTCCGGAACCAGAGCATCTTGGCGATTCTCTTGAATTCCTGGGTATCTCCGTCGATGGAAAGCTCCTTGCCGGAGATCCGGAGGATACCGTCGATGGACGGGAGCACCAGGTTCATCAGGGTGTCCACATCGGCCGTGGCGGCGAGTTCGCAGTTCAAGTCGCCCGCGAAGGAACGGATCATCGGCATCAAGGTGTCCACCGCCGGGAAAAGTGTGATGACCTTCTCGGCAGTGATGTCGATGAGATTCAGGTCGAACCCCGCCTTGATGTCCTTCTTGGACTGGGTGGAATAGAATCCCTCGAAATGGATTTCGCCCATGTTGGTGGCGGCGAGGGCGTTGGTGATCTGAAGGGTGCGCTGGCGCATCGCGACATCGGCGGCGGCCCAACTCACGTCCAGGCTGTCGTACTTGACGCCGTAGGCCTCGAAACTCACCTGGGCGTTCAGGTTGCCGGGGATTACGAGGAGCCGGGAACCGGTGCTGTCGGGGAGTTCGGCCGTGGCCATCGCTTTTTCGATGGCCTCGTCGCTGGCACGTTCCATCGACGGCTCCGGAGCATAGTGGGCATAGTAGTCATACGCCTTCATCAATTCGTTGGCGTCCAGGAAGTTGGCGGTGACGTTGGCATCCAGTTCCATCGTGCCGCGTCCAAGGATGGAACGCCTCAGATTGCTCAGGGTTGCCCGCGCCGTCAGGTCGGAAGCGCCGGCTGTAATGGCCACGTTCTGAAGGTCGATCTTATCGTTGGAAACGGTGCCCCGCAGGTCCGTGATCTGTGTCCGGAGCGGAATGGCGGGCGTGAGGACGGTGCCCTGGTTCAGGGATATGTTGCCGCTGAAGTCCCAGTCGCGGTAGTACTGGCGTACGGCATCGGACAGACTGATGCGGATGTCCTTCTTCCGGAAGGCCTCCTCCTGCATCCAGGCGGGGAGGGCGCGCCGGGGACGGCTTTGGCGGAACTTGATCAGGAGAGAATCCCGCGGGATGCCCGGCCATACCCTTTGCAGGGAGTCCATCAAGTGTTCCCGGCGGTCCCGCGTGCGGGTCGCCGCCGTCAGATGCTTGTTCGCCGTGATGTTGAATTTCAGATTCCGCAGGAGAGCGCCGTCGGAGCCGGTCCGCAGGCGGATGCCGCCGCTCTCGCTGGTCAAGGTCAGCTTCGGGGAGCGGAAGTCCTTGGTGGAAGGCGTAACGCGGAAGGTCTCCGTATTGTCGCGGAGGCTGGCCGAGAGACCGTCGTCGTCCCGCATGGACAGACGGGCGGCCTTGAGGATGCCCATCAACGGCGTCAGTTCCTTCCCGCCCTTCAGGATGGTTGCGGAATTCTGCGCCTGTACGATGATGTCCTTGCCACGGATGTAGGTGCCACCCTTATAGGTAGCGTCCAACGTGTCCAGCAAGGCGTCCAGGGCGAGAACGCGGGCGCCACGGCGCATATTGTCATCGATCTTGTTCCCCTTGGTCTCCAGGATGAGGTCCGCCTGTCGGACGAAGGCTTTCAGACGGTCCCTCGTGTCATCGACGGACAAGTCCCGGATGACGGCATTGCCTTTGATATCGGCGTTGCCGATCTTGGCCAGGGTGAGCTGTGAGAGGCGGGCCTGCGCGTTGACGGAAGCGGTGATGGATCCGGTTCCGGAGATGCCCTTGTCGGCCGTGAAAGCCTTTGTGAGGGAATCCACCCGGGCGCGGACCTTTCCATCCAGGGCAAAGAACGGATCTTCTCCAGTCACGTCCGCCGCCGTCCCTTTCACGTCCAACTGCGCGCCCACGATGTCCACGAGCACGCGATGCAGGTCCAGGTCCAGTTTCAAGTCTTCGTCGGTATTGGCATCGACATCCAGCGAAACCCGGCCGCGACGGCCCAGCCCTTCGTAGTCAACGTAAGCGTCCGGCACTTGCAGGTGCGCGTTGATCCGGGGGAGGCGGTCTTTGGCGAGGACGCCATCGCAATGGGCCTTCAGATCCAGCACGGCGTCGGTCTTCACCTTCTTCAGGACGGGGAAATTGGTCCGGTATTCCGCCAGCAGGTCGCCCAAGGGGCATTTTTCGATGGTGGCATCGGCCCGGATACCGGTGCTGTCCGGATGGAAGACCACGTTCCCGTTCCCTTTCAGGTCGATGGTGGCGACCTTCAGGCCCAGGCGGTCCACCTGCACCTCCAGATGGCCGTCCGGACGCTCCGGGAAGGCGGCATCGGCTTCCAGGTGCACCGGAATCCGCATCCGGCCCGATGACCGGGTAGCCAGGAAAGCTTTGGCGTCCGCTGCGAGCGAGATGCGGCGATTCTTGCCTTCGGCTTCCAGATGGTCGAGGCCCAGCGCAATCGTATCTTTTGGCAGGCGCCCGTTGATGAACAGGCTGTCCGCAACGAGCCGCACCCGCGCGTCAGGCAGATAATAGGTATCCACTTTGCCGTCGGCCCGCAAATGCTTCATCCGAAGCATCGCCAACAAGGTGTCCTGCCGGTCTGTATAAACGATGTAAGGACGGCCGGTCAAGTGCACCTTGTGCAGGCGGACAGGCGGCGTGGCTTTGTCTGTCGAATCCTCTTCGTTACCGAGGCGGAGAATCTCCCAGTTCGCGGCTGTGCTGTCATAGTAATGGGCGAAGATGCGGGGATGGTCCAGTTCAGCCCGCCGGATGTCGTAGCTGGTTTTCTTCAGGAAATGGACCAGGTTGAGGGAGGCTTCCAGGGTCCGGAAGGAGGCCAGTGTGTCCATGTCCGGTGCCCGACCGGCCTGCAGGAGCGGGAAGCGGCCTTTCTCCACGATGGTGGAATCATACCGGGCGTACCGGTCGTGCGGATACACGAGCGCGAAATCGTATAGTGTGAAATTCAGGAAGGGGAAATCCTTGATGACCGAGGCACGGACCTTCGAGAAATGCAGCTCTCCGCCTTCCACGTACTGCTCCGCGAAACGATTCACGAGGGGCGTGAGCACCTTCGGTCGCAGCACCACCTGCAGGGCGACCAGCAGGAGAAGCACCAGCGCGATAAGGACCAGCATGACATTCCGTATGATGCGGAGCGCTTTCATACCATACAAAGGTAAGCAAAAAAAGAAACGAGACCAACCCTGAAAGGGCTGGTCTCGCTATGTGACGGGTGTAAACCGAAGGCTTACTGCTCTTCCTTGAGCCGGAGCTGCTGGACGTACACGGCCTTCTGATGAGCAATGCGATTCTTCACGGAAGGCTTCTCGAAGTTCTTGCGGGCGCGGAGCTCGCGAACGGTACCGGTCTTTTCGAATTTGCGCTTGAATTTCTTCAGGGCTCTCTCGATGTTTTCTCCTTCCTTAATCGGGACAATGATCATGCTTTTACACCTCCTTTTTTCATTGGGACTGCAAAGGTAGCAATAATTCGCTAATCTGCAAGCATCTCAATGAATTTTTCCATTCCTTTCGTGGCAACGTCGCGGATCAGGGTGATGCGGGCGTCATGGACGGGGACGTCTTTCGGGTCGATGATGTAGATGGGGGCATCCTGCCGGGCATATCGGTACAGACCGGCGGCGGGATACACTTGCAGGGAGGTGCCCACGATCAGGAGGATGTCCGCCCGGGACACGAGGTCGATGGCCTTTTCGATGTTCGGAACCGCTTCGCCGAAGAAGACGATATGGGGGCGCAACTGCGATCCGTTGGGGGCGGTGTCGCCGAGGCTGACCTTGTCGTAGCCGACGTCGATGACCTGGTCGGTCCGGTAGTCCCGGTCGTAGTGGCCGTTCTCCGGACGGACCTTGGTGAGTTCCCCATGCAAATGGAGCACCCGCGTGGAACCCGCCCGTTCGTGGAGGTTGTCCACGTTCTGGGTGATGACATCCACGTCATATTTCTCTTCCAGACCGGCGATGGCAAGGTGGGCGGCGTTGGGTTTGGCGTCCTTCAGCTGTTCCCGTCGCTGGTTGTAGAAGTCCAGCACCAGTTTCCGGTTCCGGTACCATCCTTCGATGGAAGCGACGTCGTTCACGTCATATTGCTCCCACAGTCCGCCGGTGTCGCGGAAGGTGGCGAATCCGCTTTCGGCGCTCACGCCGGCGCCGGTCAGCACGACAATCTTCTTTTTCATCATTCAGGAAGTTCAAAGTAATATTTCTTGATCCAGTACTCGAACATCGGGTCCAGGAACTCCGGCTTGTCTTCCTCGTCGAAGACCAGGATTTCCTTCTTCATGAGGGCGTCCTTGACGCGCTTGACGTTGGCCGAGGAATTGAGGCCGTATTTCCGGATGACCTCGGAGGCGCTGAAGCGGATGTTCCCTTCCACCGTCGCGCGCAAAAGGTTGACCTGGTGCGTGGTGAGGCCGCAGACCATCGCCCGGAAGCGGGGCTCGTGGACGGAGAGCAGGCTGCCGAGGGCATCGACCAGGACCGGTTCCATGATGTAACCCTTGGACATCGAGTCGCAGATGGCGGCGAAATGGTTGATGTACCAGAGGTTGTTCTTGAACAGACGGCAGGCGCCGATGAGCAGTTCCTTGTCCAGGACCTTGCCGCCGGAGAGAAAACCGCGCACCACGTGGTCGGCAATCTCCCGTTCGTCCACGGAGGATAGCCGTACCCGGGTGACATGCCGATGGAAAAGGCGGCTGGTCTCGAAGATCTGCTTCATCGCGTTTACCATGGACCCGCAGAATATGAAGGAGAAGCCTTTGTGACCGGCTTCCGCCTCTTCCTTGATGATGGCGTCCAAGGGCCGGAGGATGCGGTCGCCGTCCTCGGTTTCAAGAACGTTCTGGAATTCGTCGATGACCAGGAGCAGCGGAGTGCCGCGGTCCGCAGCGATACGGAAGGGAAGCCGCAGGACGGCCTTGACATCATTCTCGTCCAGGTCCCAGTTGCGGGAGAGGATTTCGTCCGATTCCGCGAAAGCCTCGGGGTCGAAGACGAAATGGGTGCCGCCCAGGTAGTCCGTGACGATGCGGGCATACTCCGTGGGGGCCGACGACACCATCCGAATGACGGTGGATCCGAAGCGGGACAGGAACTCGTCCACGGTGCGGATGTTCAGGACGGAGAACTGGCCCACGGTAAAAGCCCGCTGGCCGTAGCGCATGGAATACATCGCCTGCTGGATGAGGGAGGTCTTCCCGGATTTTGGCGGCTCGTACAGGGCCACGTGCTCGTGCTGGGAAATCAGATTCGACAGGACCGTGCATTCGGCTTTCCGGCCGATGAAGTTCTTGCCGGTCACGAATTTGTCATACGGAAAAGGCGTGTCCATAGGCTTTGGTAACTATCTTGTTACAAATATAGGAAATCTTCGGTAAAACGGACGGTAAAAACCAGAAATAATTGTTTTTCCCAATAGAATGTTTAAATTTGTGGAAGAAAAGATTTTGCCATGCGTAAGTTCCTGATATTGATTGCCTTTGTCTTCTGCTCCGTAGCCTTGTACGGCCAGGTGGACACCGTCCGGCTGGGCTATTCGGTGCAGGGAAATGTCGTGAACGCCGTGACGGGCCGCCCGATGGAGTCCGTACACGTCTCCGTTCCCGACCGTCATTACGCCACCGTAACCAATGCGGACGGCGATTTTACCATCAAGTCGGACCAGCCCGTAACGGAAGTCGTATTCTCGTTCCTCGGTTACCGGACCCTCCGGCAGAAGGTCAGCGGAGGGACACTCCGCGTGCGCCTCACACCGGAATCCCTGCCCCTGGCGGAAGCTTCCATCATTACGGGCGACCCGCGTGAAATCCTCCGGGAAGCTATTTACCGGATCCGGGATAACTACAGCCAGAATCCGGAACTGCTGGAATGCTTCTACCGCGAGACCGTCCGCAAGCGGAACCGCTACATCTTCGTCTCCGAAGCCGTCGCCCGGTTATACAAGACAGGCTATGACGGCTCGATCTACCGGGACCGGGCTGCCTTGGAGAAAAGCCGCATCCTGCTGAGCCAGCGCCGGACGGACACCCTGAGCGTGAAGATGCAGGGCGGTCCCACGCAGGCGATCACCTTCGATGTGGTGAAGAATCCCGAGATCCTGTTCGATGACGAGGAACTGGCCCTGTACGAGTTCGAGATGGGCATGCCCACCTACATCGGCGACCGTCTCCAGTTCGTCATCCACTTCCGTCCCGGTTCCCGCCCCGTGGAGTGGCCGCTGTACTATGGCACCCTGTACCTCGACCGGGAGCTTCTCTCTTTCACCCGCATCGAGATGTCCCTGGACATGTCCGACGTCAATAAGGCTACCCAGATGATGGTGATCAAGAAGCCTGTCTCGCTCCGCGTGGCTGCGAGGGAACTGTCCATCGTCATCAGCTACCGTCTCAAGGATGGCAAGAGCCGCCTGGAATATTTCCGGTCCACGATGCGTTTCAACTGCGACTGGAAAAAGCGTCTGTTCGCCACCTCCTACGCCGTGGTCAACGAACTCGTCGTCACCGATCTCCGCGAGCCCGCCGTTCCCATCCCGCGCGCCGAAGCGTTCCGCACCGTGGACTATCTCATCGAGAAGGCAACCGAGTTCCAGGATCCCGATTTCTGGAAGGACTATAACATCATCGAGCCCACCGAAAGTCTGGAGCACGCCATCGGCCGGCTCCGGAGAGGCCGGTAATTCACCACATATGGGCGGATTTCGTCACATTTCCGCCCCATTCGCCACCTTTTCTTGCTCCGTCCCGGCGGGGCTGATACCTTTGCCGCAGAACCAATGCAGGCAATTATGGTACAGACCCTTCAGATTCCCGCCCGGATGCGGATTGACAATGCGGCGAACATCTATCCCGCTTCGCTGAGCAAGCATTACGCTTCCCTGTACCGGATGAGCGTCACACTTTCGGAACCGGTGGACTTGGCCGTTCTCCGGCAGGCGCTTGTGACGGTGTCCGAGCGTATTCCCACCTTCCGCTGCGAGCTCCGCGCCGGCGCGTTCTGGTGGCATCTCCGCCGGATGGAGAAAGAACCCGAGGTGACGCCCGCCGCTCCGCTCAACCGTTTCCATTTCAGCGACAACGGCGGCTTCCTGTACAAGGTGAGCGCCGACGGGAACCGCATCGTCCTGGACGTTTTCCACGCCCTGGCCGACGGAACGGGTTCTGAAACCTTCCTGCTTACCCTTGCCGGCGAGTACCTACGTCTGAAATACGGTATTTCCATTTCTTATTCCGGCCTGGTGCTGGACCCGTCCGCCGTTCCCGACACCCGGGAGGTCGAAGACAGTTTCAAGACCGTCTTCTCCGGCCGTAAAGGGGCGTTGGAAAAGAATGTTCCCGCCTACCATATCAAGGGGCACCGCCTGCCCGGCTCCGGTCTGCGCGACATCCGGGTGATCATGCCGATGGACCAGGTGAAGCAGGTCTGCCGCCGGATGGACTGCACAGTGACGGACCTCCTGACAGGGATGATGCTGGAGGCGCTCCAGAAACTCTATAGGGCCGATGGAGACGTAAAAAAGACCGGTGTGCTGAAAGTCAGCGTCCCGGTGAACCTGCGGCCGCTCTACGGCAGCCGTACGGTCCGCAATTTCTCCTCTTATGTGAACCTGGGGATGGATGTCCGCGGGGGGTATCTCCAGCTGGACCAGCTGGTCCGGCTCGTGAAGATGCAGAAGCGGTCGATGCTGCGTCCGGAGAACCTGGAACCGAAAATCGCCGCCAATGTGGAACTGGAGGAGAATTTCGCCGTCCGCTGCCTGCCGCTTATGGTGAAGAAGCCCATCATCGACATCATCAACAAGCATCACGGTGACGTGTACGTTTCGCAGACCCTGTCCAACCTGGGTCAGGTCGTCCTGCCCGAGGAGATGCGCCCGTACGTAACCGAGTTCGATTTCGTCCTGGGCCGCCAGCGGGGCAACAGCGGCGCCGTCTCCTGCACCGGCTACGACGGAAAGCTCTTCCTGCATCTGTCCAGGAATATCTACGGGGCCGAATTCGAGCAGTTTTTCCTGGACCGAGCCCAGTCCCTGGGTCTCCTTTCCGGCGTTTCGCACCACATTCTCGCCTAGGAACCTGTTGATAACTTTCTGTCGGGAGTATCGCAAAGATTGCGTATCTTTGAACTCCCCATGGACAAAGCCCGGACCTATATCGCGATCGACCTCAAGTCGTTCTACGCCTCCGTCGAGTGCGCGGAACGGGGGGTGGATGCCCTCACGACGAACCTCGTGGTGGCGGACGAGTCGCGGACGGACAAGACCATCTGCCTGGCCGTCTCCCCGTCGCTCAAGTCCTACGGCATTCCCGGTCGCGGACGGTTGTTCGAGGTGAAACAGCGGGTGCGGGAAATCAATGCCGCGCGTGCCCGGAAGGCCCGGCCTACGGGCAAGTCCGTCGACAACGCAGCTGTCCAGGCCGATCCGCACCTGGCGGTGGATTTCCTGGTCGCCGTGCCGCGGATGGCCCTCTACATGGAGGTCAGTGCGAAAATCTATGAGATTTACCTGAAATATGTCTCGTCCGAGGACATCCATGTCTATTCCATCGATGAGGTGTTCATCGACGCGACGGATTATCTGCCTTTGTACGGGATGACGGCCCACGAACTGGCGCGAAAGATGATCCAGGACGTGCTGGACGCTACGGGCATCACCGCGACGGCGGGCATCGCCCCGAACCTGTATCTGGCGAAGGTGGCGATGGACATCGAGGCGAAGCACAGCCCGGCGGACAAGGACGGGGTACGGATCGCGGAGCTGGACGAGATGACTTACCGTCGGAAATACTGGACACACCGTCCGCTGACGGATTTCTGGCGGGTGGGCAGAGGCATCGCCGCCCGGCTGGAGAAGAACGGGATGTACACGATGGGGGATGTGGCCCGCTGCTCCCTGCGTACCGAGGAGGTCCTTTACCGTCTCTTTGGCGTAAATGCGGAGCTGCTCATCGACCATGCCTGGGGCTGGGAGCCTTGCACGATGGCCGCCATCAAGGCGTACCGCCCTTCGGCGAACAGCCTTTCCAGCGGCCAGGTGCTCTCCGGCCCGTACCCTTTCGATAAGGGGCGGATCATCGTTCGGGAAATGACGGATTCCCTGGTGCTGGACCTCGTGGAGAAGCGCCTGGTGACGGACCAGATGGTCCTGCACATCGGTTATGACACGGAAAGCCTGTCGGCGGATTACCAGGGAGACGTGGAAGCGGACTGGTACGGCCGGAACGTGCCCAAACCGGCGCACGGGTCGGTTAACCTGGGTCGTCAGACTTCGTCTACCACCCTCATCGCCGATGCCGTGATGGACCTGTATGACCGCATCGTGGACCGCCGGCTTTTCATCCGTCGCGTCTATGTGGTGGCGAACCACGTCATTGACGAATCCAAGGTGGAGGGCATCCAGCTGGACCTTTTCGAGGAACCGGTCGATACGGACCGGGAACGGAACCGGCAGGAAGCCATCCTCGCCATCCGGCGCAAGTACGGCAAGAACGCCATCCTGACGGGCATTGATTTCGAGGAGGGAGCGACCGCCCGCGACCGGAACAACCAGATAGGAGGACACCGCAAATGACGGACAAGTACGCAGACATCATCAATCTTCCGCACCCGACATCGAAGCGCCATCCGCGCATGTCGATGCTCGAGCGGGCCGCCCAGTTCGCCCCGTTCGCCGCATTGACAGGATACGGCGACGTCATAGACGCCGCCGCACGCCGGGTCAACGCGGACCCGGTTCCTCCTGAAGGGGATATGGATCAGTAACGGACGATCGTCAGGACCACCTTGCCGGCGTCCTTTCCGCGGACGACCTTCATCCGGAGTTCGCCGGTGACCGTGGTGCCATGGCCGAGTTCGGTCAGTTTCGCCGTGATGCCCGGCTCACCCGTACCGATGAGGTCTTTTTCCGTCAGGTCGCCGTCCCAGAGGACGGGTCCGAAAGTGTGGTTGATCACCCAGTGGCCGGGATCGATCCCTTCGAAGACATACTCGTCCACGCCTTCCTTCAGCATCACGCGCTTACTCATCGCATTGCCGCCATAGCCGAAGTTGCCGTTGCCGCGCTTGTTGATTTCCACCTCCGCACCCATGCCGTTCACGGCTTCGGTCTTCTCGCGGCAGTAATCCAGGCCGCTGTCGAAGGATTCCACCTCGAAGAAATACTCGGGATCCACGTTGAGGCTGTGCATCTTGAAGAAGTTGGTATCGTAAACGATATAGCTGTTGTACAGCTTGTTCTTCTCGATGCCGTAGCGGATGACGTAGCCGTCCGCGCCCGGGACCGGATCCCACAGGAGGGCGGCCTCCCGCCGGTCTTCGGGATTGCGGACCACCTTGACATCCTTCACCACGACGGAATTGCCCACGTCCGGGTTGCCGAACACGCGGAGGTCCTTCATGCAGAATTTGGCGCCGTCATAGGTGCCCAGGTTCGTGACCTTGACGTAGCGGGCGTTCATCGGTTTCGGAAGCTCGATATAGACGTGACGGAACTCCTGCTTGTTGTCGGGCTTGTCCGCGACCTTGGTCCAGTGGACCTTGTCGGCCGAGACTTCCACGGTATAGCACTGGTAGTGCTCCGGCGGGGCCTGCGGGGCGCCGAAACCGCGTCCCTGGGGCGCCGCGCCGCCGATGTGGTCGAAATTGACCTGGATGGCACGGATGTCCGCCACCTTCCCGAGGTCCACGCAGAAGAACTCGCCCGGATCGCCGGTCTCGGCGGCCCAGCAGGTCATGAAGTCTTCGTCCACGCCCTTGGCGGCGACATAGTTCTCGAAGGTCGAAG
>JAEEGJ010018344.1_pt1 | contig 15642 bp, 19 predicted proteins | sample 8958761 | NCBI WGS metagenome assembly JAEEGJ01 (sample SAMN16246546, study PRJNA631951) | gut metagenome | biome: gut microbiome; feature: rumen; material: RS-attached | host: Bos | place: Iran: Karaj | collected 2018-10
ACCTTCTCCAGTAGAAATTTCCTTGCCCCAAACAACAACAACTTCCTTTTCATCCAAATATGGTTCTATCTGTCCTAAATTATCGTCAGTAAATTGTATATCATGAACATCACCACAACCATCTTTTATTTTAATATGACCACTAAAATTATCAACTAACTGTGACCCATTTTTTAATAATCGTATTTTAATGGTGTAATCTTGATATGCAAACAATATGGCTTTTAAATATTCATCATTATCATATTTGGAGCTATATGTGCCATCACCCAATAGTTTTAAACATTTATCACCAGTTAAATCTCCAAATTCATCAGCCACATCACATAGTTCCCATGCCCCTGTTTCTACTGCTTTCTCTTCAGATTCTGATGTTTGTTTCCCTGAGTTCATCTTGTTTATACAAGAAGCAAAAGTTAAACTCACGAATAGCCATGAATATATAATCTTTCTCATACTCGTTTTTTTTTATTAAATATGGGCAAATAGTTTTATCCAATAACTTACAAAGATACTAACTTTTTTCTATTCTTTTCGATGGATTGTCTAAAGCATAACCAATAATATTTCCAATTGTTGTTTTGTTACTTTTTTTATTATGATACCTATAATATGCTGTATGATAAATGGAAATCACATGACAATTGTTATAGTAACAATAGAAAACTGCATTATCAGGTGTAAGTGTATCCATTTGTACACAATTTGTTACTTTTCTGAATATGTTTCTACATTCTTTACCAAGTAACACAATAACCTTTGGTTTAAGTATTTCTATCAATTTCAGAGTCTGTTTTGCACATTTTTCTTATCAATCCCCTTTGGAATATCATTTTCTTTGGACGTTCCAAAGAAGATTATATTGGTAAGAACAAACCTGTCAAGTCGTCTTAATATCTCTCCCTTGCCATTAACATCAAGTATCTTATTCATTTTTTTCCATAGATCCCAGCCGTGTCTTCTTTTGTATGGGTCATATTTTACAGACATTTCTTCAATAATTTCATTATCGCTCATCCCCTTAAAACAAGGATTACCATAATATAAAAAATCATGAGTTATAGCATTCTTCTTATCCCAGTTCGAATATGTACAACCCATACCTGGATTAATACCAATAATCATAATATCACAATCCTTCACTCTAGATAAATCTGATTGATTATAAAAGGAGGTTGCCATTTCCTCTCCAACTTTCTTTACCTCAGAAAGATAAAACTCTACGGTCTCCTTTGACCATTCTTTCAATTTAAGTTGTAGTTCTGTTTCCATAACAAACACATTTTAATAACTTGTTTCTTCTATTGCCATACGCTTAGCTTCTTTTGCTTCTTCTTTAGCCTTGCGTTTTGCCTTTTTTTCTAACTGCTTCAAACGTTTACGTTCTTCTTTCTGCCGTTTTTTTAATGATTTTAGATCCTCTGAGAACGATTCATCATTGTCTTCTGTGTACGATTGGTCATTTGCTACTCCTTCAACGGTCTCCTCTTGTACATTATCTTGAATTGTAGAATTGTCCTCTGTATCATTACTTGTGTTTTGAGTTTCCTCATTATCAGTTTTATCAGTATGCTCATTCATCAACATATTTATATCAGCAGCATTATCATCTTCATCAGTTGTATTTTGTATTTCTGAAGAAATGACTTCTTCAGTATTTGTATTAGATGAAGATTCGTCATCACCTCCACTTTTACTTACCAATCCTCCAATTACAAATATTAAGAGGGCTACCACTCCTAAACAACCGTTTCTATATTTATATTGCTTATACTCCTCATCATTAAAGAAATGTAAATCACCGTTATTGTCTCTAACATGATGTCGTGCCATATTATAGTTTTATGCTAAGTTTATACTAATAATTTCGTAAAGATAGTCCCCATGAACAATATCGTCTATACAAAAAAGAGACGTGGACTACTTACTTCGTCTACGTCATCTGAGGTATCGCCAAACACCTATGTAGCTTAAACGAGCAAATGCCCACGCCGAGCGGCGTGAACTATCTACTTCAGTTCCTGCTACATTCTGTCAATTGGCGATTTTCAGATGACAAGAATCAAAAGTGGACGTTCAAATCCTTATGTCCTTTTTATATTTCACTTATCCCATAGGCAATTCGTTGTTTTAAAGGGTTATACATTATTCTTCAATTCTTCCATATACTGGACTATTTTGCTTTTCAATAAAGGCAGGTCATTGGTGTAGGTATCCCAAACCAATGAGGCATTGATCAATATGCCCAAGACGGTCTATGTCTCTAATAGTTTCTCTCATAAATTACTTTTAAGTCACGATTAGCAGTTTGTTGTGCAGCTGGACGAAGAGTGCCTTCTTCCACAAGATCAACCTTACGGCCAAGTCTTTCCTCCAACTCACGATGCATACGAACATAAGCGAACAAGCCAATCGGAATACTACGGTCAAATTTGACAAGTACATCCACATCGCTGTCCTCACGTTCCTCACCACGGGCAAAGGAACCAAAGAGCCATGCTTTCAGGACGGGCTGCGTCTTGAAGTATTCCGCTATCTGTTGTGTCATTGCCTGTGTACTCATTGTCTGACTATTGATATTTAACGGTGCAAATATAAGAAAATAGTTCCAATATTCCAAAGAAAAAGGACAAAAACTTACCCTTTTATGGTTTTCTGGGCTGTTGTAATACGGTATTGACGATTATAGTACGTAGGAAAAGAGGAAAATATTCGCAGCAAATCATCAAGTGATAGTTTACGGCATCACATAGCCAACACCCGTTGCTAATTTTGATATATCCTTCATTTTACTGCCATGCTGCCACAGCCATTTGTAATTATTTAATTTTAAACAGATTACTGGTCGTGGCAGCATTTCGGAGCGTGGCAGTAAATGCAGAAATCAGCGGATTTTCCTGACCAAATAGAGGGTATTGACACTGGTTTCGCGCTTTTGGATACCAGGAACGGCTGACAGTTTCCGACCAAATGCAGGGACACTGGGTGACTTCAGCAGACTTACTCCCACTTCATCCTTCAAGGCCGACAGGATAGCCGAAGCACTCATCCACTCACCCTCCTGTTCGTTCCTGGCAGGCTCGAAGTAGTCCAGGAAGAACTGCTCGGCGGCGGTCTTCAGACTGAATTTTCTGTTTTCCTCCATAATCAGCTTCGTCTCTTCAGGCCCGAAGTAATAGGGTTCATGCTGATGCAGAGCCTGCATGGCCTGTGCATAGAGCTGTTCATGGTTGGGGGGCGTGCTCACATCGATGGGACCCGTGAGTTCGACCCCCAGGAAACGGCGACTGCCCGAGGGGTCTGCCAGGACATCTGCCTGATTGGTGGTGGCTATAAACGAGGCCCTCCGGGGGAAGTCCTCTACATGTCTGCCGTAAGGCCGCTTGATCTTGACAGATGAGAGCGTGATGATATTCTTCAGAAAGCCCTGCTGTGTCTTGGGAGATATCTGGTTGAACTCGTCGAGGTTGATGAGTAGCATCTGAGCCATAGCCTGCAACGCTGGACGTTTCTCACTGATGTCGATATTGGCGGTGTAGCCCCAGCTGAGCTCTGGCGGCAGCAACGACTCGCAGAAGGTGGTCTTGTTCCAACCCTGTGTGGATATCAGCAACGGCACCGCCTGGTTACCATATTTGGCCAGATGGTTTACCTGCCACTGACGCACCATGCCGAGGAACCACGTGTAGAACCAGTCTTCCCAATAGGGATTCTTCGTAGGGACGGTGCGGGCCAGCTGACGGATATGATCCTTGCCATCCCACTTGCCATACTGCTCCCAGAGATAATCACCGATGGGATTGTACTGGCGTATCATGTTCGACTGCACATAGCGGCGCACGTCATTGTCGCGGGCATTGATGCCCCCGAGGCGCACCTCCATCGTCAGTCCCTTCAGGGCACGGTCGTCCACAGGCTGCCACTCAATATAATAGGTGTTGTTTGGCCGATATTCCGTGTAGCCCATCATCGTGTTGAAACGGAACTGGAAACGGGTGGTCAGGAAGTCAACCAGCCTCCTCGTCTCCGTCCCGGTATCCTGCGAGGCTTCTGCCGCTTTCCTGTGATTGCCTGCCGCCGTATAGGCCGTCTCTACGATGGCACGCATCTCCTGCTGGTCATAGCCGGGTTTGAACTGATGATGGTTCCGGATATGCAGTGCGGCCTCTTCCTCAGGCACGCCCATCTCGCAGAGTCCATGAGCCAGTGCAGTGATATAGGCCTGCAGCTGCCCCTCCTCTTCGATGTCCTTAGTCTTTTCAAAGGCGGCGTCGGCAGCCCTGCGATACATCTGCTCGTATTGTGTGTAGAGGTGATTGTCGGAGCCTGGCAGTTGTTCCCTGGCCTTCTCGCTATGATTCTGGGGTAGGGGTGTCTGGGGCACCTTGAGCGCCATTGCCTTGGGATTGTAATACGGCTCCGGGTCCAGCGGCATGCGGAAGCAGCTTTTTGTTGAGGCTTCCTCTGGACGGATGGCACTGGGCAAGATGCCCTTGTAGAGCGAAACGGCCAACTCGTGGCCTTTCTGACAGATCATGTCGGCCTCTTCCTCAGTAGGCTGTGGATTGCCGGTGTCAATCTTCACGAGAATGATCACCTCCCTGCCTGAAGGCCCTATGAAGGCAGCCTGTGTATAGTGCAGGATCTGGGCTGCCTGTTTGACGGCCTGTAGTTCCTCAGGCCGCAGCAGGTTGTCGACCGTCAGTGCCACGATGCTGTTGAAACGTAGCATCCGCAGGTTGTCGTTGCCGTCCTTTTCCCATTCCACCGAGGGATATATCAGATGAGAGGGGAACTGGCGGTCGTAGCTGGCATCCTCTCCGTAGATTGAATAATTACTGCGGCGACGGCTGACTGCACCGTCTTTAGTGTCTGTCTTGATACGTTCTATAAAGCTCTCCAGCGTCTTTGTCGACAACTTGAGGGCGTTTTTCTTGTTCCTAAGTACGAGCGATAGTTTCATGATGATATCCTTTTTAATTGTTTTTGCGCCGAGATTAGCTTCTTTCCGCTTTGGAGTATTGATGTATTCTATGGTAGGAAATGGCGTTTTCTGCCGTAGAAAACATCGTTTTCAGCCATAGGAAAAACTGTCAGGGCAGGCTCCTTCCGCTATAAAGCCGTGTGATGGTGGAATACATACGCCTCGAAAAACCTGTCGAACTTCAGCTCAAAGCCGTAGCCCCGACCCTTGACGTAGTCCCTGATCCATTTCTGCTGTTCTGGATTGAGCGCCCTCCTGCCGTCCTTGTACTCATAGTACATCTTGGCACCATGCAGGTATGCGGTGATGGTTTTACGCATGGAGGTATAGTCTTTCTTCAAGACCTGATTGTAGAGGGTCGTAAACCCCGCAGCCATCACGACGACGGTCTTCTTGTCGTACAGCCGGCAATGTCCGTCTTTTGCCATACGAGGCATGACACAGAGTGCCATCTCCAGACTCTCAGGTGCATTTGCCCCTGCCAGATAGCGCAGACAGTCCTGCTTGAGAGGACAATTGTCGTTTGTGCAGATGGCGTACCACGAAGGCACTTGTGAATAGTCAAACTCGCTGGTGAGACGAGTTACTTTGATATTTGTATCCATATGCTGTCGTTTTTAAGTTAAATAATCGACTACAAAGATACAAAAAATATCTCAAAAATCCAAATTTTTACTCACAATTTTTCGCTTTCTCTTCATTTTTTACCATTTACTGCCATACTCCGAGTATCTGCCACTTATTCTAACTTACTTGTTTTAAATAGTTTATTTTATAAAATGGCAGTATGGCAGTAATTCTATTCTATTATTTACAATATGATATCTACTTATGTACATTTTTAATTGATCTTAGGTATACTGCATTTTGTTAGTTTAACTTCCAGAATGCATTATTTCTGCAGAAAAATATGTACCTTTGCTGCCGAATATGGATATACTCGGGCAGACATTTTTACAGACAAATGGAATGACAACGATGATGAAAAGAATGAAACTATGGGTGATGTCCGCCATCGTTTGCAGCGCAATGGTGCTGACGGCGTGTACGTCGAACGAGGACAACGGTGGGACGAAGGATGACGGCCACGCCAAGAAGGCGCTGCTGATCATTCTCGACGGTTGGGGCATCGGCGACCATGCCATCAATCCCGACGGCACGCCCAACACGGCACACTCCACGAACCCCGTTCCCTTCATCTACGTGACCGCGAACAAAAACGCGACGGTGCGCAGTGGCATCCTGGCCGACGTAGCTCCCTCCGTGCTCCACATCATGGGCTTGCAACAGCCCAAGGAAATGACTGGCCAGTGTCTGATTAACGAATAAAACAATATGATTATGAACACTTACGAAACCATTGATCTGAACGAGTACGTTCGTACGGGAGAAGGCGGAACCGCTGTTTCCTACACACACAAGACCAGGAATACTCTGGCCAAGCTCTATAACCCCGGCTTTGAAGCCGACAGGGCCGCGGCGGAATTTCTCACCGCCCGCACCGTCTTCGAGATGGGTATCCCCACACCAGAACCCTACAGGCTGGTGACCGACGGAGAACGTTTCGGTGCAGAATATGAGCTTATCAAAAACAAACGCTCCTTTGCCCGTATCATCTCTCAGGAGCCCGAGCGGCTGGAGGAGATCTCCCTGGCTTTTGCTCGCGCTGCCAGGGAACTGCACGCCCAAAAGGCCGACACCGAACGTCTCCACTCCTACAAACAGGTGCTCACCCGTTTCTACCAGGAAAAAGATCTTGTACCGGAAGAATACAAGCGCCGCGCCCTGGCTTTCATAGAGAAAGTGCCAGAGGCAGACACCTGCATCCATGGAGACCTCCAGATAGGTAACATCATTACCAACGGTGAGCGAACGTTATGGATAGACGTGGGCGAGTTCAGTTACGGTCTTCCCGAATGGGACATATCCATTTTGTGGACGATGGCTCACAATATGAAAGCTGACCGCTCGGTCAATCTTTTCCACATTACACCCGAAACCTTCAAAAAGCACTGGGACATCTTCCTCCCTGCCTACTTAGGGACAACGGATCCGTGTGCATTGGAAGCTTACAGCAAGCGTCTATTCCCATTTTATGCCGCAAAAGTACCATATGTCTTTGACATGGCCTACCATAGCTCCCTTCCGGCCGAGGCCCTGCAGAAGATCGTCCAAATGCTACCCAATGAAAATGAATAAGATGTTATTAAAATGATGACAAAGCAATCCTATATTCTATTGGTAGTCATGATGTTCTTCTCTGCACAAGTAGCAAACTCGCAACGGGCCATCGCATTTGAAAAAATAGAGAATGCCCGAGATTTGGGCAGCCTCACCATGCAAGATGGAAGAATTGTCCGCATGGGAATGCTCCTGCGTAGCGGCAACCTCTTTCAGGCTACCGACAGCGACGTGGCAATGCTGAAAGGAAAGTACCATCTGACGGATGTGTTCGACTTCCGCTTCGAGGCCGAGGCCAACGGTGCCCCCGACCGTATCATCGACGGGGTGAGCTACACCCACCTTTCCACATTGCCTAAAACCTTTATTCAGGGATTCAGTTCCAGCCGTGTAGATACGACTAAGATGGACACGCGGGACATGCTGGCCGTGCTGATGAAGTATGCCTTCGAACCCAAGGCGCAGACGATGGCCCGACAACTCTATCCAGCCATCGTAACAGACTCTGCGGCGCAGCATTACTATGGCATGTTTCTTCGTGGTGTGTTGAATGCCAAGGGCGGTGCGCTCTGGCATTGTTCGCAGGGCAAGGACCGTGCCGGATGGGCATCGGCCTTCCTCCTGGCAGCTCTCGGTGCCAGCCGTGAGACCATTGTCGAAGACTTCGACCTCTCCAACCAGAGTTACGCCCGTCAGGTGGAAGCATTGACGGCCAAAGTCCAAGGAAATAACGGCTCAGAGGATGCCATCGCTTTCATCCGCGCCATGGTCGGCGTGAGCCGCGAGAACTTCGAGTCGACCCTCGACCTGATAGACCAGCGCTACGGCTCGCTGTCCGCGTACATAGAGAACCAGTTGGGCTTCAAGAAAGAAGAACAGCAACAGCTAAGATTGAAATATTTGACGACTATACAAGACTGAGTATATGAGTGAAATACAGAATATCGACAAAGTCAATCTGAACGATTACACGCAGATTGGCGAGGGCGGCAACGGGAAGACTTATGTCACATCCGCTGATTCGGATGAAATCCTCAAGGTGAATAACGCCCGCTTGAGCACATGGGAAGCCGTCAAGCACGAATACGATGTTTCCAAGGCTGTGGCCAGTCTCGGAATTCCTGTACCCGCGATGTATCGCATCGTACAGGTAGGAGATGCATACGGCACCATCTCCCAGCGCATCAAGGGAAAGAAATCCCTCTCACGCATCTGCCACGACGAACCCGAGCGCACCGAAGAGATGGCCCGTCTCTTGTGCCACAAAGGGAAGGAACTATTCGCTAAGCCTTGCGACACCGAATTCTTCCCCAGCAGGAAGGCTCAGGCACTACTGGCCGTTGAGCGGGCCACTTTTGTGAGTAGGAGGAACAGAGAGAAGATGCGAGCCTTTATTGAAACCATCCCTGAGAATACTCACTGCGTACATGGCGATTTCCAAACAGGCAACCTCATCCAGGCAGGAGCGGATTACTATTGGATTGACCTGGATCGCTTTGGGTATGGCGAACCTATGTTCGACATCGGCCACCTTTTCCTTATCTGCCACATCTACGCTCCAATGAAGCAGGTGCAGGACATCTTCCACATGACCGAGGAGCAGTTCCACCGTTTCTGGGATGCCTTTGCCAAGGAATACACTGGACAAGACGACCACGCTGCCTTCGATGCCCAGGCGGGTCGCTTCGCCGCTCTCGACGTCATCCTCCGTAACGTCTTCCAGAAGTTAAACTTTATCGAGAAGATTTTCTTCGGCTTCTATGTACATAAACTGATGAAACAATATTATTCGTAAAAGATCAAACAATAAACAGCAATGAAGAAAGCATCTTTTTTACTGACCGTATTCTTCACACTGGCACTGACCGCCTGTGTGCATAAGACTCTCATCACGCCGAGTCAGAGCCGCGTGGGATATTCCGCTTGGAATACGCAGGTTAGCTACACACATTGCGACCCATTGCCCAAGACAGGGAAGCCTGAGTCCGTCCGCGGCACGTGGGAGGTTAACGACGGCATCTTGCAACACAAAGCATCCGAAGAGGCCCCGTTGGCCATCTGCAACTACGTCATCCCCTCCAACCATTACACCATCCAGTGTACTGCCCGCAAGGACAGCGGGCCGGAGGGTTTCATCATCGTGTTCAACTACGTGGATGCGCAGCACTATTGTCAGCTGAACTATGGTTACGAGGGTAACACGAGGCACACCATCGAGCAGATCAGCGGTAACAGCAAGAAACAGTTGGCAACACGCTCTGGCAGCATAGAAACAGGGAAGTGGTATAACGTGAAACTGACCGTGGCAGGCGACAGCATCAAGGCATGGCTCGACAGTGAACTCATGTTCGATGAAGTACTCAAATAAAATCGGACGAGAATAGTGTAGCGGCTAAAGAAAAACGATGACTGTTGATTTCGACATACTGAAACGGAATGAGCTGAGGGCTGCGGTTGGATACTGAATGGCAGGGAATAGACAACATATTATCCACGGCTTGCGTGACGGCATACCCATTGCGATGGGCTATTTTGCCGTGACGTTCTCGCTTGGCATCATTGCTGCGAGGGCAGGCCTGACGGCTCCCTTAGGATTCCTGAGCAGCTTCTTCACCCGTGCATCGGCTGGCGAATATGGCACCTACACGCTGGTAGCGGTACAGGCAGCATACGTGGAGGTGATAGCCATGTGCTTGGTAGCCAACCTACGCTATATGCTGATGAGTGCGGCACTGTCACAGAAGATGCTCTCTCAGACATTGAAGAATCTAGAGCAGAGCCATCTGGTGCGTCGTGAGGTTTATCCGGAAGTGCCACCCCGTGTGGAGTATTCCTTGACGGAAACAGGTAAGTCGCTCATGCCAGCCATCATTGCACTTATCGAATGGGGCCAAGCGCATTTTAAGGAAGTGGTAACAGATTGATCATGAGAAAGCATTTACTTATTATACAAGGGCTGGTGTTTGGCATGGTATCTGTTTGTCATGCAGATAATATTGTAACCAAGATGTTCCCTGAGAACGGGGCAACTGACGTGAATATTGATACCCACCTGATTCTAACTATGGCAGAGGATGCTACCGTTGGACAGCAAGGGTTTGTGTCGGTTTATGACCGGAGGACGGGGAAACTGGTTGATCGTCTGGATATGAGCACCCCCGCAGGTCCTACCCAGGGACAGCCAAAGAATCCAGCAGCACAATACACGCCCGCACCTTATATTTATAAGTCGCAGAACATCACCAATCGCAATACCAAGGCTGGTACACCGTCTGGTGTCAATGCCTGGGATACGAGTCGTTATCAGCTCGACATCATCGGTGGTTTCTCTGATGGTTTCCATTTCTACCCCATCATCACTAATGGTAAGCAAGTGACGATCTATCTGCATCATAATATGCTCGAATATGGTCATGAGTATTACGTCACTATCGACAAGGGTGTCATTGAAGGATTCAATGGTGTACGAGGCAAGAAGGCATGGACATTCCGCACAAAGGCGAAGGCACCAGAGAGTAATCAACGACTACTGACGGTATCGGCAGACGGGACGGGTGACTTCTCAACCGTTCAGGGGGCGATGGACTTCATTCCCGATTCGATAGCTTCGGAGAAAGATGGCTACCGCGTGTTTGTGAAGAACGGCGACTACGAGGAACTGGTGTATTTCCGCAACAAGAGGTTCGTCACTATCGAGGGCGAGAGTCGCGAGGGTGTACTGATACACTACAGGAATAACGAGGTATTTAACCCACATCCAGCAGATATCAAGACCAATGAAGTTCGAGGTACGTTCCCTTCGCGTCGTGCTGCCTTTGCTGCCGACAACTGTTGCGACCTCACATTCCGTAATCTGACTATCAAGACCGATTGCAAAGGGCAGGCAGAGGGACTGCTGGTAAACGGAGAACGCAACTTCTTTGAGAATATCCACATCATCGGCGATGGCGATGCCCTTCAGGCCAATGGCAGCTGTTACTGGCTGAACTGTCGCATAGACGGTGGCGGTGACACGATTTTAGGACGCGGTCCCTCGTTCTTCAATCATTGTACTATTACCAGTTATGGCGCATTCATGTGGATTCGCAATACGGAAGAGAATCACGGCAACGTCTTTGTTGACTGTCACCTGAAAGGACTGTCGGAATATGCCGAGATTGGACGCTTGCCTGATAATAAAGGTAAGAACTATCCTCATGCCGAGTGCGTGTTGCTGAACTGCACGCTGGAGAACATTCCTGCATACGGCTGGGGAAGAATCGATGACGGAGCGAAGACTGCCACAATCCTGGAGTTCAACAGTCACGATACACAAGGGCTGCCTGTTGATATCTCAAAGCGCAATCCCCTGATGCGTCAGCTCAATCCCATTAGCGATGCCGAACTCATTGGCAATTATTCAAACAGCCATTGGGTATTAGGCTGGTAAACAACTCGGCTGCAGATTAAAAAATGGATGTCAGCAGAGAATATAGGTAGCTGCCAAAGGAAATGAGTAGCCAAATCATAAGGGCAATGAGCAGGAGAAGAAGGATGAGGACAATGGCTGACTGCCAGGCTCGCTGATTTACCTGCTTGATAACCGCTTCGTCACCATCAACGAATCCTTGAATCATCTGCATGTTCTGGGTGTTGGCACGATGGAAGATATCGATGATGTCGCCTACGAAGAAGGGAATCATGCCTAAGAGCACATCTCGTAGGGCATTGTTCAATACGGCCAATGTCAGCGGGACGCTTTTGATGACTCGGACAGAGAAATAGACAAACGGAACTACGCAGAGCAGTGCAATGGCATCGCCCCATCCGGGAATGACTCCGATGAGTGCATCCAGATAGTAGCGATCCATATAGCGCGTTAAGTCCTCCATCGTCTGATAGGCTTTGTTGTTAATCAGACGTTGGCGTCGTTGCAGTCGTTTCTCTTCGTCCATCAAATGACTACAGCTGTTCCGCTGGTGGCTACCATGAGCATCGAGCCATTGGCTCCGATGGTCTCGTAGTCGATGTCGATGCCAACGATAGCATTGGCTCCAAGAGCTTGGGCACGCTGCATCATCTCCTGCATGGAAGAATCCTTGGCCTCGATGAGTACTTTCTCGTATGAACCGCTGCGTCCGCCGAAGAAGTCGGTGAGACCAGCCATGAAGTCTTTAAACACATTGGCACCAATAATGACTTCGCCTGTCACCACACCCTTGTATTCGCGGATGGGGCGACCTTCAATCTGTGGGGTTGTTGATAGTATCATAATTGTTCTCTTTAAAAGTTTCTATCTGTTAGACGTGATTCAGATGCAAAAAGTTGCAATGGCTCTATCTTCATTTGATTGGAATCTCATTTTTCTCTATACTTTTGGTACAGAGCCCAAGTTTCCTCGAGGCTCTCTGTCTCATTGCTGCCATCGAAGAAATCCAATTGCCGATCATCTTTGAAGGGAGACCAATTGCCGCAGATGATGCCGTCGCAGGCAATGATGGGTTGGAAGATACCGCTATTGTTGTGGGCACGGTGTCGATGTTCTGGAGGCAACACAATATCGCGGGACTTATAGCCAATGAGATATTCGTCGTATGGTGGAATCAAGAGTAACTTGCCAGTCCTGAAGCCTCGTGTCCGACAGTTATCCGTGAGAAAGAACTCTCTGCCTTTCCACGTTTCTTTATGGATGGTGTCACCCATGAGCGCAATTCCTTTACGACAGTCGTTGACGTTCAAGCCTGACCACCACACAAAATCCTCCAGCGTGGCAGGCTGATGGCTCTGGAAGTATTTGCGGGTAAAACGCAGCAAGGCTTCATCGCGATCTATCTGAGCAGGTCGCTGACCTACCTTTTCTGTTGAAAGTGCATAGGTGGCTTTAGTGGGCAACAAGTCACCGCTACAGAGGGTACCGGAGAACTCTGCCATGCGGATATGGTATGACAGGCGATGGTCGTCCATCTGCATGTTGTTTTCCGCCAAGGCCTTAATAATATCTTCTTTAGTCGCACTTCCTAAATCGGCAGCCGTCTGTGTCAAGATGTCGCGGACTCGATAGAGTTCCTCGTCGGGAATCGAAATCTTATTGCTGTGCATCCATCCCGTTGTGGCAGCGATGGCCTTGGGAGCGCAGAGGTCTATCATCCACCAGTAGTCCTCCGCAGATACCAGTTGCCAAGTACCTCGCATCAGGTGCAGACGGATAATCTGCCCGCTGTCGAAGGCCTCCTTGAAGGCTTTGTGCGATGGTTTCTGTGTCCGCATCTCCACAGCCCAGCGCATCATGCGGTATTCCTGAGCCTGCATGGCTCCCATGTGGCTGACCACCTCAGTAGGAGTCTTGAACTGAGGCACTATCAACTGCTGGTTGAGAAGTCGGATGGCAACTGGGTTCATTTCTTTATGGTTTGTTCACCCCGTTTTGTCATTTCTTCTGCAAAGGCCTGTTCACCGTTCTCGCGGATGTAACGGATACAGGCAGGTCGGTCACTCCTAAAGACGAATGCGAAGAACTTTCCTATCAGATTATTGTGAAGTCGACAATCCTTAACGTTCATCTCGCACTCCGCACAAGTATGGAAGCCTTTTTCTATACAACACTTGCGGATTTTGCACCATGAAGCCTTCTCGTTTTCATGACATCCAGGGCATTTGCCCATGCGGTATTTCTTGCACGCTCCGCAGTAAAGCCCACAGGCGGCAATATTCTTTGTATCAACAGTTATTTCTTTCATAAATTGTGTGTTAATGTTCCTTCTTTATATTCAAAGAAATAGAAATCTGTCCAGCCTGTATTCTCTGCATAGAGATGCTGCTGACCACGGTATTCAAAGCCTAATGCCTTGTATATCTTATGGGCTGGCGTATTAGAGGCAAGGGCATCAAGTCGAATCGCTTTCATCCCATTTGTCTGGGCAAGACGAATAGCCTCGCGAATCATCTCAGAGCCGACGCCTTTACCCTGACCATCAGGACTCACCGCAAGAATATGAATCACTGCCGCCTCATTATCTTCTACCTGCTGACTCCATGTTATGGCATGATAATCCTCACCTTGGTACATCGTGACAGCCATGGCTCCAACGATAGCGTCATTCTCTTTATATAGATACATGCTCCCCTCCTCAATATAGGCTCTGATGCCATCGATGGTGGGGTGCTTACGTTTCTGCCAACGGGCAAAACGCTCCATGTTTGGAGTTCTCTTCGTCACATCATCGTAGAATGCGATGATGGACTCAAATTCTTCAATTGTTGCCTTGTTTAGTTCCATATTTTATTTGTTTGACGCTGCAAAGGTACGAATAGTTGCTAGATTCACAAAATTTCTGGGATATACTGCACAAATATGTGATGAGTGGTAGTATTACTTGTATGCATAGTCAATTCCTGCCTTATGTGCTTGCTTCATCTGCTGGTTTCGTTGGATATTGTACAGACGGCCATCCTTGCGGAAGTGGGCACCCGTCTGTTTGAAATGGAAAGGCACGTTGGCAGCGATGCATTGCTCACGGATGCCAAGTACCCAGGCATAATCACAGACACGGGCTTCTGAGCCTGACTCGCCGCCAACCGTCACTTGTTCACACCAAGAACCAAGACCATCGTGGAAGTCTATGCTCTCCAGTAACGGCTCGCAGATGATGGACTTATGACGGATGGGCAGTTCGCGGTAAAGAGGCAACCGCTCGTCCACTCGCCGCTGGTTTTCCATCGTACAGCAGATGGTGACGTTTTCATAACCGTCCCCCCAATCCTCTGGCAGGCATTGAAGAATCCGTTCGGGGCGTTTCGTGATCATGAAGAACTGCAGGTCACTGCGACGGTGAATCATCAGCCAGGCATCCTCACGCCACTCATCGGCTTCCTCGATGAAAAAGTCTGATGTGAAGCAAGTCCAAATCAGCGTTCCTGACGGCACTTTCCATTCACCTTGCCGGTTACGACGGATGGGTAGATTGAAACTGGAGGTCTTCGTCACAATGCTGGAGTCCTTATCAAACTCCGCATCGCGCCGATACACATAACAGTGCTGACAACCCTCGCTCTTCTTGTGGCATCCGTGCCACAGGTTCCACATCTCACCCATAGTTTCTATTCCTTTGCAAACATCTCACAGAGTCGATCTTCACGTATGAACTTGGGAGCTGCCTTACCTGCCAACACCAGCACCTTTTTCCCATTTCGGTAGATATGAAGCTGGCGTGAGCGAACCACAGCAGTCAGTTCTGGGTCATCCTGCATAGCTATCCAAATATGATGGTAGATGCCATCCTCTTCAAATAGCTTCTTCTGCAAATGCGAGCACATATCAGTTGTATTAATGGTCATCATATTATTTATTCCATTATCAACTATGAAAGACTTTATAGCATCCTCATAATCAGTATCTATCAACATTACTGGCTCTCCATATTGGGTAAAGCCATTGATATAATAATGATTGTCTTCTTTCAGAGATTCTGATAAGAACTTCACCTCATACAGTCTTGTTT
>JAEEGJ010018349.1_pt1 | contig 15640 bp, 10 predicted proteins | sample 8958761 | NCBI WGS metagenome assembly JAEEGJ01 (sample SAMN16246546, study PRJNA631951) | gut metagenome | biome: gut microbiome; feature: rumen; material: RS-attached | host: Bos | place: Iran: Karaj | collected 2018-10
TTACAACAGTTACTTTGAGGTTCTGCTCTGCGCAGAGCTTGGTGAAGTTATTCACGTTGCCTGAATAGTAACCCGCAACGTAGTCGTTGTAATGGGTTCCGTCAATGATAACATCGCCAACCATATCAGGTGAAGCATAAGATACTTCAAACTTACCGCTGTAAACCTTTTCAACACCATTCAGCTTGCCACGGGCAGTAACATTGTATGAAACTTTGCCGGATGCATTGTAAATGTAATCGTAGGTCAGAGTAGCTGTTGAATTCTGTCCCACCTTTGCAACGGAGCCAAGAGCATCGCCCTCCAGCTTGGCAATTGTTTCAACTGTACCAACTGAATTCTTGGTATCAATAGTAATCTCGTCGATCTCAAGATCGGATTTCTCGTTGTTGAAGAACTCGACATTGATGTCAAGACTCTCACCTTTAACTGCAAGTGTGGTATCAGTATAAACCTTGTTAATTCCGCAAGCTTCAACATCGCCAACCCATACAGGAGCTGTAACAGCGATATTTCCATCTGCCTGGTCGATTCTGATGTAGTAGTATGAGTAGCTTGAAGGAACATCAAATTCAACTAAGCCTGAGGAAGTATCCAGCTTCTGGCTCTCAAGAGTGATTCCACCGTTAACGATCACGCTGACCTTGCCAATTGCTCCGTCAGTGGGATCAGAAACGTTTACTGCAATGTGAACGTTATCACTTACGGCATCCTTGCTGAGGATTGTTCCCATGATGTTGCCGTCAAGAGTGTAATAAATGCTAAGATCGTTGTCCTCTGTAGCATAGATGCGGTGATTTCTCATGGCATCGTAGATATCAGTCTCTGTATTGGCATCTGCAAGAGCAACTGTTCTTGCTGTATTGGCATCTCCCCAACGACCCTTGTGGTTATCCTGGTTGTTTGTAGGAGCAATGTGCCAGCCCTTATCAAGAGCTCTTGTGTAGTACTCGTATGAAGGGAAGTAACCGGCTGAACCGATCGCACCTTCACCGTTACCAACCTCGATAAGGTTGATAAGTTCATCATTGGCTTCTGAGTAGTAAGCAAAATCCTGGAAATCACCGAAGGTTGTTCCGGGATGGTTGAACATACTTACTGAATCAGGAACGGTATTCAATGCTGCATAGTAGCTCTGAAGCGCAGTTGAATAGGTTGAGAACTCCTTCTGGGTTCTGCTCTGGAAACCGGGAGTATTGTAAGTGTTCATGTGACCAAGTCCGTTACTCCAGGTCATCTCGTATCCATAGATACAGGTAAATGTATCGCTTGAATACTTCTTGGCCAGTTCATGTCCCTTTGTCCACTCGTCTTCGGCTGATGTGTCAACATTCTTGGAGATAACAGAATTCTTCTCATTATCCAGTGAATTTGAGTGGTCGGTAATAGCTATGTAGTCCAGATTTGCAACCTGTGATGCATGTGCAAATGCCTCCTCACAGCTTCCTGCTCCATCGGAGAAGCTAGTGTGAGCGTGGATCTGACCAAAGTAAATATTGTAAGTGTCGTTTACCCTTTCCTTGTAGGTAAGGGTTCTGATAGCACTTGGCTTGCAGCCATCCTTGATAGCCTTTGTGGCAATAGTTACGCTGCCGCCTGCAAAGTCATCAATTGTGAAAGGTTCCTTGTACTCAATCCAGGAATACTGTCCGTCATCCTGATTGTTTACTTCCTCATCGCCCGGCTCGTCAGGAGTCTGTGAACCGTTTGAAGCTGTATTTTTTACAAATGCATAGTAAATTGTAGCGCCTTCAGTCTTGGTTGTGAGCTTAATGGCTGTGTTTTTGGTGATCGCACCGCCGTTAGGTGTGGCAACTACATTGGCAACCTGAGCCTCAGTATAGCGATACTTGGTGGTAATACTATTCTGAAGGCCGGTCTTGGTAGCATAGGTTCTAAGGAGAACAGGAAGCTCTGTGAGAACAGGCTTGTTCTCGGGATCGTAAACCTTGTAATCGATTCCGTCGAAGGAGTACCAGATTGTAGCTCCCTCAGTGTCACACTCAAGTGTAACTGATGATCCCTTATCTGCCTCTCCTGCCGCAGGTGTAGCCTTAACATGACGGCAGATGCTGTCTGAGATAACGGGATTTGCTGTTACAACAACCGAGTCAACTCTTGTGGTGGCATGATTGCTGATTGCGCTGTCCCCTTTGACACGTGCATTTCCGGGAACCAGTCTGACATAGAGCCATTCACTGTTGTCTGCTGCTGCGGGAATGTCAAAGGTATAAGAAATATAAACGCTTCCCTTTACTATCTTGGCAATTCCGTCGCTGATGGCCAGATCTGTCTTGGTCACATTGCCGGACTGTACTCCGCCTGATGTGTAAATAGGATATGAGTATGAATACTTACCTGTTTTAAAGTTGGTAAACTGCTTTCCGTCTGTGGAATACTGAAGCTGCCACTGGCCGGGGCCTGAATCGCTTCCTCTGAGTCTGAAGCTGATGGTTCCGTTTCCATAGCCTGCGTAGCGCATCTTAAACTGCATGAAGTCATCGCTTCCGCTTCCGATTCCGGTACCACCCATGTAGTAGTTGGTGGAACCTGTGCCGCCCTTGGTTGTCATGAAGGGCTTGGTCTTGGAGCCGTCCTTCACAATAATAAAGGTGGAATCCTTATCCAGCATGTCGTTGACATCCACAAAGTCACCGAAGATCATCTCGGCATTGTCGGTGTCACTGTAGGTTGCGTTTCCGCCCCAGGATGCGATTCCGAGGGTTGTTGTCTTATCAACCTGTGAAGATCCCGGTTTAACGATAGGATCCTTGACATCAAAGAACTGAATCTTGAACTGATCATCATTACTGATGAGTCCATAAGTTGTGAAATCACTGTACTTGGTGCCGTACTCAAGGTACTGAGCCTTATTATTGCTGACAGCCTTAAGGTTCTTTACATTAAAGCCTCCGGTTATGGGCTCAAGAACCCAGTAGCTGTAGTCATCCTTATCCTTGAAGTAAAGACTTCCGCCTGTAGCTCCGGTGGTAAGGTACTTTCCGTTGGCTTCATCTTTAAAGGCAAAGGCCTTATTGGCTTCATCATATTCAACCGCAAGAACTGCTGCATCTGCGGGAATCTCAAGATTGCCCTCCGCATCCAGCTCCTTGACTGTTCCGCCAAGATATTTATTGTTGATTACAGTTGAATTGAGGACATTTCCCTTGGCGTAGATAACAACTCTGTCTCCGCCCTTAAGGTCAGTGTTCTCATTGTTCCTGGCAACAGGTGTATCTGTGCCTGTAGCCTCTGCTGCGTAGAAGCGTGCCAGATATGCCTCTCCGCCTGATGCCAACTTATAAGTTGTCATTCCCTTGTAATACTGGATATAAACATCGTTCTGAGAGCCATCCTTGGCTGCATTGTTCTTGATATAGCAGCCGCCGTCAGCCTGAGCCTCGATGGTCCACCTGCCGTTGTCTGTAAGACCCTCTGCAAATCCGAGGCCGTTGGATGTTTTATTGTCCTTTACGGAAACAACAGCTGTAAGATACAGCTCTTTTCCCTCTGAATCTGTGTACTTGAAGGCAACGTAGTCGTCCTTCTTCTCAACTGTGAGAACAGCTGCGTCTGAATTCTTGGCCTGAACCTTGCCATCTTCTGTGGTCTCTGTTTCAACGCCGGTGAGCTTAATTCCGGTGACATTGGCTGAAATGGCCAGATTCTGAACAACTACAATAACCTTGTCGCCGTCCTTAAGACTATCTGCAGTGATCTCATTTGTGATCTCAACTACAGGTGCAGGAACCTCTTCCTCAGAAAGCTCAGGGAAGGTGTAAGCGTTAAAGGTATAAGCTGCCGCCTTGTCGCCCTCTGCATAGCTGTTGGTTGTGAACAGCTCGCTGTAAACCTGCAGATACTGATGCTTTTCGACACCTGAACTATTTACGTAAATTGCATTTACATTTCCAAGAAGGAATGTACCGTCCTCATTCTGCTTTACTTCCCAGAGGCTGTATTCATTGGCGGTAGTCTCTAATGTAAGCTTTCTTCCGCCCTTGACTGTGGTAAGGAACTTGCTTACTTCCTGACCATTTTCTGAAACCTTGGCCTTTACATAATACTGGCCCTCGGTCTCTGCCTTAACAAGGCTGAGTCTGGCAATTGCAGGATCCTGCTTGTCGCCGTTTTCTGAAACGATCTGAGCATAGGTAAGGTGACCGTCGTCATTTACCTTTACTTCAGCGCCCTCAAGTTTGCTGCTGTTGTCAGTTGTTGTCATGGCCTTGCGGCTCTCGAAAACAACAACGAACTCCTGATCTTCTTCGAGCTTGGTAATATCAGCGATTTTGGAGCCTTCTGCCAGTTCATAGGCAAAAGAAACAGTGTCGCTGACAGCTACCTGGTCATCCACCTGAAGCTGTGAATATGCATAGACAGTAACAGCCTTGGTTACCTCAATAGCCTCAGTGTACTCCTTGAAGGAGTCTGCAGCTCCGGTTGTGCTGTAGTAGATCTTGGATCCCTCTGTAGCACAGGTCAGCTCTACCTTCTGTCCGAACTCAACCTTACCGGCTGTAACTGAAGCAGCAGGAGCTGCTACGGTGAGCTGCTCCTGAGGCTCCTCGCCGTTGCGTGCGCCTGCATAGAAGCTAAAGGACTGATCAAGTTTGTCAACATCTGAATCTTTGTAGCCCTTTGTAGTCAGAACTCCCTTACTATCACATGAAAGCCACTGGAAGGCATCTCCCTTCTTGGCCGTAGTATTAACTATGGAATAGCCGGGATTGTTCTTGCCGTTGTTATAAGTAACTGTCCATTTGGCAAGGTCAAGATCTGTAGTATATTTAAGGCCATTTCCCTCTGCAGCATACGCGCTTAAGTAATTTCCGGTTGCTGTATCCTTAAATAAATAATAGTTCCCTGCCTGGTTATACTCGACCTCAAAGAGAATGGCATTATCACCGACAGTTTTCTTGTCAGCATCAAAATCAGCCAGCTTCCACTTGTAGCCGGTAGTATCACCATTAAGTGTGTTTGAAAGTGCAAACTTCCTTACTACAAGAAACACCTTATCGCCGTTTTCAGGTGCTGCAGTAAGCTTGTCTCCAACAGAATAAGCAGTATTACCTTCATCTGTTGATGTCAGTACTACTGTGTCATCTCCTGCTGTTACTGCCATTGTAGTGGCTGACTTATCAGCCGTAATATCTGCGTTCTCGTCGGCTTCGACCTCAGTGTCCTGTGCCTCCTCCGCAGTTTCTTCAACATCCGTGTCTAAAGAATCGCCGTTTTGGTCCTCTTCATCCTTGGAATCGGAATCATTTTCCAATTCATCATTTTCATTTTCTTCATCAATGCCGATGTCCTCCCCGTCATCTTCTTCAGATGAATCTTCATCGACATTCAGATCTCCCCCAACCACGGTAGTGTCTGTAGCGTCTACATTCGGGGTAACGCTCTCAGATACTTCTGTGACCGGCAAAGATTCGCTTGCCTCAGCGACAAAAAAAGCATTTCCGAATGCAGTGGAAAACACAATCAGAAATGCCGTCAGCAAGGCAAAGACTTTCCTTGTTGCTCGTCTCATAACATATTTTCTCCCTTCACAATATTACCTTCATCGCACATCCCCTAATGTGCGATCCTCCTGTTGAGAAAAAAATGTTATCAATAAATCGAATGTTATGTCAACGAAATTAATTCACAAAAATTTTAGTCTTTTTTAACAATTTTATTCCAATACACCCGTTGTCTTTCGCACAAGCATATTGAGCACTCTCTTTTTATCCAGACTCCATAAGGGCGCAACCAGTAATTTCCTGGGTCCGTCGCCTGTCATGCGGTGAACCACAGTCTCCTTCGACAAAAGAGCTATAGCCTGAGCCACAAGGTCCGTATATTCCTCCATATCCATGATCCAAAACTCTGAAGGTCCGCCCTTCGACTCCAGGTCTCTCTGAAACTCCGTAAACATGTCAGTCCCGCTTAAAATCTGAAGATTCTGGATCTTGATACCATCAAGTACAGGCTCCATTTTAGATAAATAACGTATGGTATCTAACATATCCTCCCTGGTCTCACCGGGTAAACCAAAGATCACGTGCACCACCACGTTTATTCCAATTGCCTTAAGATTCCTGTAAGCCTCATCAAATACGGAAAGCTCATAGCCTCGTCTTATTCTGCGAGCCGTTTCCTCATGAATAGTCTGAAGTCCCAGCTCCACCATGACCGGCTTTATGGAATTCAGCTCTTTTAACATACTTAGAACTTCAGGTCCAAGGCAGTCAGGTCTGGTGCCAAGAGACAGCGCCACGATGTCATCACGCTCTATGGCCCTTGTATAAAGATCCCTGAGCCTGTTTACATCGCCGTAGGTATTGGTATAGGACTGGAAGTAAGCAATAAAGAGCCTGGCATCGGTCTTACTGCCGATAAGCTCCTTGGCTTCCCGGATCTGCTCATCTATATCTTTATAGGAAGAAGCAAATTCCCCGGAGCCACCCTCAGAGCAAAAAGTACAGCCTCCCGTAACTCCAATGCTGCCATCCCTGTTTGGACAGCTGCAACCTGAGGATAACGAAAGCCTGTACACCTTCTCGCCATATTTTTCTTTCAAATAAGTTGATAATCTGATTGCCATTACATAATCCTGCCGCTTTTAGGCCCAAGCCCGGATGCGACGATACTATCCGGAGTTATACTGCACAATATGAACACCACCTGAACACCTGCTTCGACAGCTTCATTAAGAGCCTTGGCAAATTCAGGGTCCGTCTCGGTATTGGGTCTTACCTCACTGATGCCCTCTCCCTGGATAACGTAGGCGATCATGGCTCTGTAGCCTTCATCCAGAGCGCCCTTAAGCTCCTTTAAGTGCTTGGCGCCGCGCTCTGTGGGGGCATCAGGAAAGTATCCGATGCCATCTCTAAAGAGGGTACAGCCCTTAACTTCCATTAAATATCTATTGTTATCTTTCTCCATATAGAAGTCTATACGGGAATTTCCGTACTTGTATTCAGGCTGAATCTTATCAAAATATCCGAGAGAATTCAGGTATTCCTTGACCACAGCATTGGGGGCCTGGGAGTCTATGTTAATGACCCTTTCGTCCTTTTCCACAGCGATAAGGTCATAGGGAGTTTTCCTCTCGGGATTCTCAGCCTTGGCCAGATAGACGGTACATCCCGGTATCAGGAGTTCCCGGCATCTGCCTGTATTCTTAACGTGTACCGTCAGCTCTTTTCCCTCAAGCTCGACTCTGGCTATAAATCTGTTGGGACGAGCTATGAATCTGGCGGCCGTAACTACTTTATATTTCATGTTCAGTTGACCTTTCGGTTGCCTGCCAGAACCTCCCTGTAATCCTCAAGGTTCTTGCGCAGAAGTACAGGAATATTGAGTTCGTAAGGACACTTGGACAGGCACGCTCCGCAGCCGATACAATTCTCGATCTTGTTCATCTCGGCCTGCCAGTGCTCACTGAGCCAGCTCTGACTGGGAGCTCTTCTGAGCATAAGAGACATCCTGTTGCAATTATTGATCTCGATGCCCACCGTGCAAGGCATGCAATAGCCGCAGCCGCGGCAGAAATCACCCATGAGCTCCTTGCGCTCTGACTCGATAAATGCCTGTATTTCGCCATCTAAAACAGGGGTGTTGTCAAAAAATGAAAGCCACTCCTCCAGCTCTTTTTCCCTCTGGATGCCCCAGATGGGCACTGCTCCGTCAAACTGACTCACATAGGCCATGGCTGCCCTGGAATTGGTGATAAGTCCGCCGGCAAGGCCCTTCATGCAGATAAAGCCCACGTTATTGTCATTGGCAAGCTTGATAAGCTCTGCCTCCTGATCCGATGCCAGATAGCTGAAGGGATACTGAACCGTCTCGTAGAGTCCGGATGCGATCAGCTCACGGGCAACGCCAAGTTTGTGGGCTGTGCCTCCGATGTGACGGATCTTACCCATCTCTTTTGCCTTCTCCATGCACTCGTACATTCCGGTGCCGTCCCCGGGCTTCCAGCACTGTCCCATGAGGTGGAACTGGTAGATATCGATATAATCTGTCTTCAGGTTATTCAAAGAGGTTTCAAGATGCTCCCAGAATTCCTCGGGAGTCTTGGCTCCGGTCTTGGTTGCGATTATTATGTCCTCTCTTTTGACATATCCGTCTCCAAAGGCAGCACCCACCTTGATCTCACTGTCGGTATAGGCTCTTGCCGTATCAAAGAACCTCATGCCGCCGTCATAAGCCCTGCGCAAAAGAGATACCGCCTCCTCCAAAGACACTCTCTGGATGGGAAGTGCACCAAAGCCGTTCTGCGGAACGGTAATACCGGTACGTCCTAATGTAACGTTCTTCATAAAAACCTCCTTGCACCCTTGTTTAATTCTCAGTGATCACAAAATAATCACAGGATACCATACTGCCTTTAACATAATAGTAAGCAATATATCCAAAGTTCTCAATCTCGCCGTTCCTTAACTTTTCATTGCAATCTGCAAGGGCGTCGGTAATGGCAAAACAGTTCTTAAGGGCATCGTTCTTTTTGTAATTGTCCGCAAGAGCATCCGTATAACCCTCAGGATATTTTAAAACAATAGGCACCAGCATGCTCACAGTCCTTCCCATATCTCTGATTGCTTCTCTGTACTCGTCAAAGTCATCCCGGTCAATCTTTTTGGGGAGCTTATCAACATACTCGGTAAGATCATAGTACTTGCCATCTACAACAACAGCATAGTAGCAATGAAGATCCTCTGTTCCTCTCGCTCCGCTTGAATGAAGATTGTTCAGGAACAAATATTCTTTGGGAAGCTCATCCTCATCTGTGGAACGACTGATTCCGTCATCCGACTCGAAATCTCTTAACACTTTGGATCTGTAATTTTCCAGGTTGAGCCAGAAGCTCTGAACGTCATCTTCATTGTCATTGTGAAGAACATAGACCAGCTTATCGGTATCAACTTCATCTGAACTTATCTTAAGCCCGGATCTTTCCGCATTCTCATCGTAGATGAACGCATTATGAATATCCATCGGCACCAGCCCCTTGTTAACCGCTTCCTCTATGAAATCCTCGAATGGCACCGAAACATCCAGATCCAGCTCGCCGTCCTCAAGGTGGATGAGCCACAAATTAGTCTGCTTGCCACAGCCTGTCAACATAATACCGGTGGCCAGAATGCCGGTAAGAAGCATAGCTTTAGCTCTTTTAAACATTTTCATGATCAAATAAATCTCCTTCATTCAAACATCAGTAGAAATGACATTTTTTAAATTTTTATAAATTGAATTATAGCAGAACATTTTGGGAATATAATAGGAATATCTATGAGAGGGGAGGAAAAAACATGGACAACAACACAAACACCGAAAAGCACGGCATTTCGGACAAGCTGATCTATGGCATGATAGCACAGATAGTGCTTGTGGCTGCGGCTCTTGCCATATCCGTTTTAGCTTCCGTGCGCAGTCACGAACTTCGCAGGACGATCGTATACGTAGGACAGGCACTGACCTGCCTTCTGATCATTATCTTCGGAGTCGTGAAATTCAAAGACCGGGACAGAACGTTCCTGAGGGTCATTCTGAACTGCTACGCCTTTCTTGAGGCTCTTCGCGCAGTTCTCATCATCACCACGGGCATAGCGCCTGTAGTAGCCGGTATCACCAGGCTCATATTGATACTTCTGGCTTGCACCAGTGTGCTGCTCTCCGAGCGACTGGACAAAAAAGACAGCGCAGGACTTTCCATTTATCTGGTAGTGCTGGAAGTGGTTCTGTATCTGGTATTTCTCCTTGGATTCCCGGGAGTTCTATATGGAAGGATCAACAGATTCATTCCTCTTTCCGGAGTTTTGATTGCCGGAAGCATCGCACTGTTTACTATAGTAAAGAATCAGCAGCTGGGTACATCTGAGGATGGCAGCTCTTTTCCCAAATGGGTTTCAGTCATTGCAACTGTCTTAAGCGGAATTCTTATTGTAGTTGCTCTCGGAAGCGCAGGAATGAGACCTGCCGGAAGCTCAGCTCCGGGGAGCGATGCGCTTTCTCTTTGGACAGACAGCTCCGAGACCAAGGTACAGCTCACTGAGTACATGAAAGCTATCACAGACATAAACAGTCCGGACTACATCCCTACGGATAAGCGAGTAGCGGTTTTTGACATGGACGGCACGCTGATATCCGAGACCAATCCTATTTACTTCGATCACAGTCTTCTGCTCTACAGAGTTCTGCAGGATCCGGACTATGCGGACCGGGCATCGGACTTTGAAAAAGAAACAGCTCAGAAGATCCTGGAGGGCATCAGAGCCGGGGAATACCCCAAGGGCATGGATATGATGCACGGTCAGGCTGTTGCATCCGCCTTTGCAGGCATGACAGTTGATGAGTTCACGGACTATGTCCTTGAGTTCAGAGAGCAGGATGCACCCGGATATGATGGCATGACAAGGGCTGATTCTTTCTACAAGCCCATGCTTGAGATCGTGGATTACCTCCAGGCCAACGGCTTTACCGTCTATATCGTCAGCGGAACAGACAGACTTATCACCCGCGGTATAGTTCAGGGCAAAATAGATATCCCCATGAGTCAGGCTATCGGCTCCGATGAAACCATCGTTTCCTCAAGCCAGGGAGACCAGGACGGTCTGGACTTCCAATTTGATGCAGGCGATGAACTGATCCTGGGTGGTGACTTTGTGACCAAGAATCTCAAGATGAACAAGGTTGCTGTAATAGCGCAGGAAATCGGCGTTCAGCCTGTTCTTTCCTTTGGAAACAGCACCGGAGATTCAAGTATGGCGGATTATGTCATCAACAACAATCCCTACAGAAGTATGGCATTTATGCTGTGCTGCGACGATCTTGAGAGGGAGTATGGCAACGAGACCAAGGCTCAGAACATGAAGGATCTGTGCGCAGAGCATGGATGGATCCCGATTTCCATGAGGGATGACTGGACCACCATCTACGGCGACGGAGTAACCAAGAATCCCGATAAGGGCCTGGATTTTTACTACGAAGAACATTGATGAAAAAAAAGATACCGCGAAGCCTGAACTGTACAGGCTCCGCGGTATTTCTTTTGCCTAATATGATGACTGCTCTGCAGTCTTATGATCAGTTAGTTCTGAGAAGATGATAATCGAGGGCGTACAGGTCATGGTCCTCAAAGGAATAGGAAACCGATCCGAAGTTCTCGATCTCGCCATCCTGAAGCTTGTCGTAAAGGTCGAAAACAGCATAGGCTATTGCAAAGGCATTTCTGACTGCTTCGTCCTCACTATATTCCGCCATAAGATCTGTTCCGTCTGCAAAAGACGCTGTCAAAAAGATGGTGGGAAGAACCTTATATGCCTCTTTTCCCAGATCTCTGTACTTTTCCTTGAATTCCTCATAGTCATCTTCTGACATCTTGCGGGGAAGATCATCCACGTATCCGCTCAGATCCATGTACTGACCATCAACAATAATGGCATAGTAGCTGTGAACACCGTTGAGTATCCTTCCCGGTGAATGCTTGTCTTCCATATCAAGGAAAATCTCCGGAATCTCATCCTCATCACTCTTGTAGTTGATGCCGTCAGCAGATTCGTAATCCCTGAACTTGCCATATCCATCAAGCAAAGTGAAATAAACATGTTCCAGATCGCCGTCTTCATATGTGCCTGCTACAAAGACTTTGTCTTTGTCCATGTCTAATAATTTCACTTTAACAAGCTCTCCGTCCTCGTCGTAGGCTTTGGCTGTATAGGGCTCAAAAATGTCGATGTCCTCTGAAATAGCAAGCTGCACGAAGTCAGTAAACGGAGCTGACAGGTCATATTTCACATCATCAACGGTGAAGTTCCATGCATTGGTCTTGGCCTTGCCGCAGCCGCCAAGGAGCAAGCTTACAGCCATTATCCCAGCCAGAACTCCGGCATTTACACTTTTCATATTGCGTTTCATTTCTCTTTCTCCTATTACCGGATCCATTAAGTAAGTTAAGCTATAACATCCGCATAGACAAAGGATGCCACAGACATAAGATCAGCCGGTGCAAGCTCCACCTGAAAGCCCACCTTGCCGGCACTTACAAACATCCTGTCGTAGTTCTGCGCAGTTTCATGTACAAAGGTCGGAAACTGCTTCTTCATACCAACGGGTGAGCAGCCTCCGTGAACATAGCCCGTCAGTGGAAGCAGCTCTTTCTGCTTGATCATGGCCACAGACTTCTCACCTGCTGCCTTGGCAGCCTTCTTAAGGTCAAGCTCCGCCTGCACCGGGATTACAAATACGTAATAGGCCCCGGTCTTGCCCTGAGTTACGAGGGTCTTGAACACCTTCCGGGGGTCCTCTCCCAAAAGAGCTGCAATCTCTTCGCCGCTCATGGTGGCATCAGGCTCGTAAGAATGGCTTGAATATTCTATTTTCTTGCTGTCAAGCACGCGCATGACATTGGTCTTGTCGTTGTTTTTCATTTATTTCCCTTAAGGATATCTATGATTCCTAAATTGTTGGCAAAGGCCTTAAATCCGAACTTAGCGCCCTGCCATGAAAAATTAACATAACGGTTAAGTACGAAATTGCTTCCCTTAACATCTGAAATCTGGCTAACGGGTATTTCATAAAGGACTTTTCCCACTTCAACTCCTGTCAGACCTGCAGGATTGGCGTCGCAGACAACAAATGTGTCTCCCTTAAAACCGATTCCTACCAGTCCAAATGAGCCATCGGGAAGTCTCTGTGCGTTGGCACAGCTGAAAATCCTTCTCTCATCGATGATACCCTTCTTAAATAATTCCTCTTTTGTTTCAGCTAATGACATTTTCTAACTGCTCCTAATAAGTTGATTTTGGTCCGTGCCGTGGGCACATTTCTCTCCCGGCGATTGGCAGACGGCCGAATATCAATTATAGGCAACAGCTCATCAGCTGTCAATCTCAAAAGCCTGTAGTTCTCCCTGTCCGCCCTCATTGGCTCTCGTCAGCATCTTCTTGAGTTCCTCCAGATAGTCGGATCTGGTAAAAAAGAAATAGCTGCCCGGGTCTGCAATGCCGGCCTTCCACTCATAAACTGTGTTGCCTTCACGGCCTCTGTAGGTGTTAACTATTACCTTGTTTATTCCATAGTAGATTCCGGGCACCGGGTTCTGCTCATAATTCTTCTGAGCCTCCCCGGCCTTGGCCATGTCGGAAAAGACGCCTACAGTCGAGCTTCGGTCCGATCCCTCATAGGCACTGTAGAGTCTGTAGAGATGGAACTCATTGCCCCTGGTATTCTTCCTTGTTATCAATCTTATCACCGCAACGGCGGTCAGGCCCGAGAGGGCCCCTATTATTAAGCTGTTCATATTGTCTTCCTGATTAATATTTTACTATTCACACATGGTTCTGCGGTTGGGATGACGCCAGAATCCTAGTGCTGCGAACATTAACCTTAATATACTTTTTCCGCTGTGTTGTCAAGCGTTCATGGGAAAATTGCGGCGGGACATCTGGGGCGCTTCCGGCGGCGGGGGGCGGCGGCACATCCGGGGCGCTTCTGGCGGCGGCACATCTGGGGCGCTCCTGGCGGCATGTTGCTGCGGGTTCTGGCGGCAACTTTTCGGACGATTACCTAACAAATTGACAAAAAACGCAAAAAGGCAGGTAAAAAACACCCCCAAATATCAATAAAACGTTTATTTTACGATATGGAAAACATTTCCATCTTTGAAAATCGTTTTTTTACCTGCCAAAAGGCAAAAAAATGAAATTTGTCAGGTAAAAATCCCAGTTGTTAACGGATTCTCATGATACAAGCGCTGACTGTAGATAGAAAAAAGAAAGAAGACGCTTTTTACGACGTCTTCTTTCTCTTTATCTAGCTAAAGATACATAGCTATAGCTTACTTCTTGATGGCAAACAGGGCCGCCCCTGCTAAAAGAACCAATGCAACTGCTCCAGTCACAGGCAATACAGGGAAGCCTTTCTTATCCCCGGCACCGGGGTGAACTTCTTCTGTTGCGCTGTCGAATTGAGCTTCCTCTGTGGGGCTGTCGGAGGTAAGCCCCTGCTCATCAACATTGTCCTTGTTCTCAACCTCGGAATCCGGATTTATTGCAGTATTTCCTGCTGTATCCGGCTTGGTAGCACCGGCTACAGCTGCACTTTCGTTTTCTTCAGAGGGCTTGGTAGCTCCTGCCACTGCTGCACCTGTGGTTGTAGCAGGCTTGGATGTTCCCGCGCCGGTAGCCTTGTTTGACTTTGAGCCTGTAGCTTTATTTGAGCTTGTGCCGGCAACTTTATTTGCGCTTGTGCCGGTAGTCTGCGCAGCAGATGCCTGCTGTGAAGGGCTCTGCGCTGCAGGAGCCTGAGCTTCAGGTGTCTGAGTCGCAGGAGCCTGAGCTTCAGGTGTCTGAGTCGCAGGCGCCTGATCTCCCTGCGTCTGCTCTGAAGGGTTCTGTGTTACGGGCGTCTCAGCTGCAGGAGCATCTGTAGATGGTGTACCGGAGCCCGAGCCGCTTGAGCCGGAGCCACTTGAACCCGAGCCGCTTGAGCCGGACCCGCTACCACTTGAGCCTGAACCGCTGCCACTTGAGCTTGAGCTGTTTCCGCCGGAACCGCTACCACTTGAGCCGGAGCCCGAGCCACTTGAGCCGGACCCGCTGCCGCTTGAACCTGAATCTGAGCTGTTTCCGCCTGAACCGCTACCGCCTGATGTATTTCCACCTGAGCCACTTCCGCCGGAACCGCTGCCACCTTCGCCGGGCTGATCGCCACCACCGGGTTGCCCACCTTCGCCGGGCTGATCACCTTCGCCGGGCTCATCGCCTTCGCCTGGCTGATCGCCGCTATCCTCGAGGCTCTTGACCAGGTACAGCTTCACATTTCCCACTGCAAAGGTTACGCCGTTGGCATCCTGAGGCGCATTGGCATAATACTTAACCGTGATGGTATTATCTTCAACCGTAAGCTTCTCCCCAAGAAGCTGATTCTCCACGAAGGTATCCGCCGTATCTATCGGAAGAGACTTGACCTCATCCTCCCCGGAAGCAAGCGCCATCGAAGCGCTGTTCATGTTACTCTTAACCTTTATATCATTGGAAAGCGTATATACACCGTTTGGAACATCAGTAACTGTATATGAAAATACTGCATCGTACCCATCCTGAGACCAGGCAACAAGATTCCCGTTCTCAACCCAGGGTGAAAATCCCTCAAAGCTCCAGCCTTCTGTTCCCTGCTCGCCAAAATTCCAGCTCCAGATTACATTGTCATAGTGCTCCTCCTCGGGACCGTCATTGGCATCGACATTTATCCTTGTGGTAAACTCTGCGCTCTCAGCCACTGCTTCTCCGTCAGGATAGTAAATTCCTGCCTTCAGCTTCACACCGTCTCCGTTGAACAGCCCGGAATCTGCGCCAATCTCATAGCTCCACCTTCCATCACCGTCCACAGGCACATTAAACTTCTTATCTCCCACTGTGACCGTCACATACTGCACATATTCGGCACTTCCCGAAATCACATAAGGAAACTCCGTGATCTCGGCACCAGGCTCATCCATGGAAACACCTGCACCTGCTGCCAGATCCTCCACGAAATTGGCACCTTTAAGATCATCCACATAGAATGTTCCGCTTGTCACCGTGCCGCTCTGGTGGGTGTAAAGAGAAACCCATTTAAGGTTCTGTGAGCTGTCTATATTCTGCTGTTTTCC
>JAEEGJ010018350.1_pt1 | contig 15639 bp, 9 predicted proteins | sample 8958761 | NCBI WGS metagenome assembly JAEEGJ01 (sample SAMN16246546, study PRJNA631951) | gut metagenome | biome: gut microbiome; feature: rumen; material: RS-attached | host: Bos | place: Iran: Karaj | collected 2018-10
GGCATGAATCATGAATATCTGGAACAACTCATCGGGTGTGTAGTCTTCGAAGATGATGCGGTTGCGTTCTGGGAAACGGCTCTCAAATCCACTGTTTCCAGCAAGGAACGATTCCATCTCGTAACTGTATCCCGCAGCGATGCAGACAAACTTACCGCGATCGTTTTCCAAACGCGTCACCAATGTCTGAAGGGCACTATTGCCATACTGATCACCTGTCAACTGATATGCCTCATCAATAAACAGAATGCCACCCATAGCCGAATCAATCAAGTGAGAAGTGAAAGCCTCTGTATCGCCCAAATAACGACCTACCATCTTCGACTTGTCAACTTCGACAACATTGGGCGATGGCAGAGCCCCCATAGAGTAGAGAATCTTACCCATCAGACGTGCCACTGTAGTCTTGCCTGTACCCGGATTACCAAGGAACAGATAGTGACCAAGCGGGATGTCAGGACGGCGGTTCTCCAATTTGGCACTCTCTATCTCGTTATTGATGGTATGGGCCAATTTCGCAAGTGCAGTCTTCACGCCATTGAGACCTACGAGCTGGTTGAGTTCCTCCAAACACTTCTCCACCGATACTTTCGCAGGTTCCTCGTAAGGAATATCCTCAAGCAGAGCAGTATGAAGAAATTCGTCTGTCCACTGTTCCCTTGGGGTATCATTTATGCGGTTGTAAATATTATTCTTCGTCTCAGCCACCTTTTTCATTGCCTCACCGGCATTGCCAAACTTTTGGTCCTTCATTGCCACCATACCACGGAACATATTGAGAACCTTCATGCGTACCTCTTCGTTTGCCAGTTGGAAATTATACCTTCTCGTCTTGGCAGCCCTTTCATATATCTCCATAAGTTCCTCAGCCGTATAATCGTCGATATGAATGAAATGTGAGAAACGGCGTTTCAGTCCGTCGTTCGAACCCAGCCAGTCATTCATCTGTTTCGGATATCCTGCACAAATTACGACAAACTTCCCAGCATCGTTTTCCATGCGGGTTAGAAGAGTCTGCACAGCCTTCTTTCCTTCACTCGAAGTACTATGTCCGGCTTCATCCATCGGTTCAAGGTCGTAAGCCTCGTCCAGGAACAGCACCCCACCCATAGCCTCATTGACAGCATCATTCATGAGTTTATCACTCTCATTCACATACTTAGAAATGATATCTTTCGGTACTTTCTCCGTCACATGATCAGTACTAGTCACACCCAAAGCCTTGAATATCTTTCCGAACGTGCGGGCTACAGTGGTCTTACCCGTACCCGGATTTCCTGTAATAATGAAATTGTATCTGGTAAGTCCCTCACTTACTTCACCCATCTCTATGAGTTGTTGCTGCACAGCCACTTCTTTTGCTATACGGCGAATAGCACTCTTAACACTATTCATACCCACGAAACCGTCCAATTCCTTCATTATCTCATCCACCGAAATGCCCTCAATCGCATCCTCGCCTACTATATCAGCATAACTAAACACATTGTCGGCAGCATTGCGCAGTCGGTGACGTTTCACAGCCAAGTCGAAGAGATTTCTTACTTCACGTGCATTACCGAACGTTTCAGATCGTTTCAGATACATCCTGTCGAATACCTTCGGCAGCATCTCTTCAGCCTTACTGTCCAGAGAAAACTCCGTACGTTCCGCATTGCGTGTCAGCATCATACGGAAGAGCTGTTCCAGTTCTCTTGCATTATAATCCGGGAATTCGATAATCACATTACAACGGGAAGGAATGCCTGGATTCATTCTCATAAACTCATTCATTTCCTTCGTATAACCAGCCATGACACATACGAATTCGCCCTTGCGGTTCTCCAGCAGGGTGATAAGTGTATTGACAGCATCCATTCCGAAACTGCCTCCTTCTGCACCGCCAGTAGATTGGTTTAGGGCATAGGCTTCATCGATAAACAGCACACCGCCCATAGCCTTATTCACATATTCCTTCACTTTCTCTTCTGTATCTCCGAGGTATCGACCGATGAGGTCCTTAGCCGACACCTCCACGAATTGTCCCGTAGGCAGTGCTCCGACAGCATTGAGCACCTCTCCGAATATACGTGCAAATGTAGTTTTGCCCGTACCCGGATTTCCTGTAAAGACAAAGTGATCCTTCAGCAGTTTTTCCTTCACTCCGCTCTCCTTGCGCATCTTCACATTTCTTACTATAGCCTTTATCTCATCTTTCACAGTCTGCAAACCTATATAATTATCAAGATCGGCAAGAATCTGTTCTTCCGACTTAGGTATGAAGCACTGTGCAGTGTCTATATCATCAACCACAACGGTTTTGTCGGGTCTGAGTGCCATCTTATAATAGATCGTCTCAGAGACATATTCAGCCAGGTGACCGTTCAAATGACCTAAATCCGGCTGGCGCATGAACCACGCGAAATGAGCATTCAGTTTTTTCACGATATCATCGGCTACCTTCACTTTGTATTTTTCCTCCAGCAGGCTGATGGTCAGTTCAGTCAGGTCTTTCAGTCCGAACGTCTCAAGTTGGAATTCGAATTCGAACAGACGTCTCACATCCTTATTATTATCCATATACTTGGAGACATCATTCAGATTTCCGCATAACAGCACAATAGGAGTGCCCTCCGTCTTTCTCATACGGGTAAACAGTTTATCCAGTCTATCCACAGCTCTCGACTTCTCTGTAGGCAGCAGTTTCTGTGCATTTGTGATGAGCAGAATACCATCTTTGAGTGTTTCCATATTTTTATCGAAGTCACCCATAAACTCATCCCACTCAGCAGCGTCCACTTCCTTGGCTGCATGTTTCACAACCCCCGATGAAATCATCTTAGATGCAATAAGATGGGCAATGAAATTCTTTCCCGTACCCGAGTCGCCAAGAATCAGGCAATCGAGTCCTATGCGGGTACCCTGTGAAATCACAACTTTCGCCACCTTGAGTTTATTATCGAGGTCTTCCAGCATCGGCACTATTGACTCCTTTCCTATAAGTCCCTTCTGGGTCATCTCCTGAGCCATAGGTTCTCCGCAGAAACGACAATAGAGAGCCTCCTGCCGGTTTTCTTTTCCACATTTTTTACAAGTCATAGTTGTGTCTTTATGGATTTTTGTTTTGATTAATCACTTTAATAAGATCATCGAGCCGAACAGAAGGAACATCGGATGCAGCAGAGGTAGTCTGCTGAGCAGGAGCCGACTCTGCCTTAGGTTCGGGTTGCGGTTTAGGTTGTGGAGTTTCAACAGGTTTGGACTTTTTTGCAGGCTTAGGCTTCTGCTCAGGCTTAACCGTTTTTATAGGTTCCACCGGTGTTTCGGGTTGTGTTTCCTCCACATTGGTCTCTGTCCTTGTAGCCACAATTTTGCTTATCTCTACAATAGTCAGCGAATCCACAATACCTGTCGCTTCGAGTCCCTGAGCCTGTTGGAAAGCCTCCACAGTCTTTTGGGTTGCCGGTCCGTAATCTCCATCGGCACGTAACTTCGTATATCCTTGCTCGCGCAGGAAGTTCTGCAGTTTCACTACTTCCTCGCCCTTGTCGCCCTTCTGTAACGGTTGCAGAATATACAGTTCTATCGCAGGTTCCTCTTGGGCAGGCGACCTACCGAATATTCGTTCTATGATAGGAGCTGTAAGGCGGTCGAACCGTTCGCTCTTCGGAATCAGCATACTGAAGAGTAGCAGAAACCATACCACGCCGATGAATATCAGCATAAATATGCGACGCACACGAAGATCTGCTTTCCAGTTTTGCATCTCCTCATCGTTGAAGGCACCGTTGAGTGAAGAGTCGAACTCAATCTCATTGCCGAAGGCATAGTATAAAGGTTCGAGCACCTTCTCGTCAAAACCCGGTTTGATGAATTTACGAGCTTTATTTGCATATGCACTCGGCGAGAAGATGGTTCTTATACTGAAAAACACCAGTACAACAAATACCACTACAGCATAGAAATAAAGTATGAACTGCCCGAGGAACTTCACTAGAAAATATAGTATCACAGCCAATATTATTCCCCCTATGAGGGACGCAATACACCCGAGATTTTCACCATCGCCCAAGGAAAGTACATATACGCCGACGCCCAGCACCAGGCCCACTGTCCAAATATAGTTCTGTAGATGGAGCGAGTCGGTATTGACAAGCGGATTCTCGATGATGGAGAATACCAGCATGGCAAGTAACAATACAGCAGGAATCACAGCGAGAAGTAAGGTAAGAATATACTGTGCTAAATTGCGGGTATTCAGACTGCGGATTTTTGCCTTACCATCACCAAGCAGCCTCTCAGCCTCTCTGACAGCACGGTTGAAACGGACTACCGGTCTCATCGTTTCGTCGATTCGTTCCATATCAAGCACATACTGCTGCAGGAGTTTTTCGTAAGTAAACTGAGGTTTTAGGTTGACCGTAGGGTCGTCCATGCGACATACAGCAAGGAAACCGCGCAGGCCCTTATTTTCGAATTCGTCTTTCAGCACCTTCTTGCTTTCGTGGAACACCTCCTTCGTGGTAGTGACAGTTTTGTTCGAACCTGTAAAGAGATATTCCGGTGTAGCACCATAGCCCTTGATTAACTTCATCCACGACGACTGGAAGAAATACATATCATCATCGGGACCTGCCTTCTTCGCATATTCCTGCGATTCACGGTCTGTAGCCGAATAGAACCATCGCAACTGTTCCTTGAATCGATTATTCTTAGTATTGAGGAAATTGACGAAGTAGCGATGTTTCACCGTATTTATTATGCTAGCTGCCACACACTTAATCATATCGGCTGATATCTGACGGTTCAGTGGTGCGTTCTCCTTTCTGTTCCAGATGCTATCCACCTGTCCAATGTTTCCTCCACAGATATTCCAGTATATGTTATATATCTTATTGAGGAATCTTCCTATCCCCTCACCTGTCATAGCATAGTCGGGATGATTCGGGTCATTGCGCAAAGCGATGTCGGTCAGCGGATCAATCAGTTGTATGCGAAGCATGTACGCTCCTGCATACATATTATTCTCTGGGTTTGGAAAACTCTCCACGATGCGGGCATTGCGCATCCTGACCCATTCCTTAAATCTATCATTCTCCAGGTCGGCTATAGACTTGTCGTCGAGCAACGCATTATTGCAGAAGTTGCTCACATCCTTTAGAGTCACACAATCTCTCTTCACCGTTTCGCCTGTCTTACGCGAAGTACCGGAGAGGACGAACGGGTGAGCCGGATTCAGTGCACAAACAGCTGCGAAACGTCCTAATTCGGTATTTTTGGGGAATCGGGTCTCCACTATATCCTGCATTTCGATAGCAAGTTCAGGATAGTAGTCTTTCAGCCAATTCTCTATCTGCCCCTTGTAAAGATACTTGATAGCCAGTTCGGGGTCTTCGTCCATACAGTATGCTAATTCCTCGGGAGTATTGGCAGTAAGATGTTTGGAAGCATTGAAATTTATTTTGAGGTCTTCCACCAGCATATCTTCCTCTACCTCCACATCCTCGCCCTCAATGGTGCGCACTATCTCATCCAGATCCCAACGTTTTCCGGGATTCTTTATCAGCAGTCCCCTGCATATCTTGTTCAGAGGGTCGGGCATATCATCAGGGATCGCTATTCTGCCTTTTTTCTTGTCCATCGACAGTTCGTGTTCCTTCTGGCGGAACTTTTCCTCGCCCAGCCATAGCGACAGAATCGTCATACCCAGAGAGTAGAAGTCGGCTTTGGGTGTCAGTTCGCAGTAGATTGTATCTCCCAGTCTATTAGTGTTTTCCGGGTCATACACCTCCGGTGCTGCATAGGTAGGAGTACGTGTTTGAGGAGTATTTACCGAACCATTCGGTCCCAACACATCTGCAATACCGAAGTCGCACAATACACTATTCCACGTATCTCTGTCCTTTATGAGTATGTTGGCAGGTTTAATGTCTTTATGTATAATGCCAGCCTTGTGCATTTCATCGAGGGCAAACGCCGTTTTCAGCACTATACCGGTTATAGCCTTTGCGTTTCCCTTAATTCCGGCAGAAGCGGCACTGTCTCCCGGCACATATTCCAAAAGTTCGAAGTCATCGGCAAAATCCACTATTTCTACCAGCACATGTTTGTCGTTCAGTTTTTGCAAAGCAGGCATCACAGCGACATTAGCGTGAAATTTCGGGTGATACTTCTTCAGGGCATAGCGTCGTCCGTCTTTCTTCACTATGAATATATCGCCTTCTCCTCCGCTACCGATCTTTTTTTCTATAGTATAATTCTTGTCGCCTACTGTAATAGTGTCACCCTCTTTATAGCCGCTGGGAGGAATAGGATTACCTGCCGGAACGGCTTGAGAAACTATGGCAGTCTTCTCAGAAGCAATCGCAGTCTTTTCAGGAGAAATCGCAGTCTTTTCAGGAGAAATCGCAGTCTTCTCCACCTCTGGTTGCATTATACCATTTGGATTCTCCATAAGTATTATCTTTTATAAACCCTTTTTTCAACTTTTGTTATATGCAACACAGCACCCTCGGTATTGGCATCGACCACTTGCCACAGATAGGCATTAGTCCACTTACCGCCAAATTCCCGGTAAAGACATTCATTGGGATTCATATGCAGCACATGACACTTTTCACACTTCCAAACCATGCAAGGTTCCGGATTTATACCATACCATTTCTCTTCGACAATCTCCATCACTGCAACCTTACGGGCTGTATAGTAATTTCGTTGTTCCTGCGGAGTAGCTCCTGCAGGAGGCAACATCTTCTCCATAATGCCGTTTGCCTCTTCCAGGGCTTTCTTGTACTCTGCCAGAATCTCCTCACGACTGCGGTTCACCGTCTTTGGTTTTGCCGCCTGCGGTTTTTCAGCAGGATTAAAACCTATTTTAGTCATGAGTTCCTGATAGCGGATCTCTATATTGCTGAGTTCCTGAGCAGTTTCCTCATCAGTCACCTCTTCGCCTGCTGCTTCCAGTTCCGCCTCCAGTTCGGCTATCTTCACTATAGTCCGAACCACAGCCAGCACATTCTCATCGTTTTTCGCTTTCTCAACAGCGGCTCTTGCAGCTCGCGATATTGGTTTACCACACTTCAGACAGAAAGAGCGGAAGTTTCGTGTACCACAGGTAGGACACACCACTCCGTCGGCAGGCATACCACATTCAGGACAATCAATATCGTCAGGGCGCATCGGAGCACCGCAGAATGTGCAGTAATCTACCAGTTTCCATCCACATTGGGGACACAATTCCATATCGGGTTCTACAGCCGCACCACACTTGGGACAAACGCCAGTGACAGCATTCTCCTTAGACTGAGTAATGGGAGCAGCATTCTCTTGCGGCTTTGGAGTAGTGACTACTTTCACTGCCTCCTGTTCACGTATTCTTACATTTGTATTAGACATAGGGTCACAAAATTACAAAACTAATCTCAAATTAACATATTTGACATTTAAAAATACACTTTTTTTACGTAATGAAACAACATTTTACGTTTTGACACAAAGCCACCAAAAGGAAAACATACACATAATACATATAATGGAGTATCTTTGCAAATAACAAAAATCTAATCATTACTAACCATTTTTCAATTATGCATTGTTTACTTCTTTACTCAATTAACATTCCAACATACGTAGAGATTTTGTTGGGGTTGGCTCCATTAATTATCACCATTCTCAATTGGATTATAAAAATCAAGTTCCGCAAGCCAGAAACCGTTGCCTATGGTTCAAACGGCGGTGTAGGTGGCTATATTATGATGTTCTATTTCATGTTCTGGGTGTTTACCGTCATTCTGAACGAATGGATAACCCCAGCCATTCAGAAGACGGACCTTATGCCCGAGATAAAAAGTCTGTTCGATCATTTAGGCAACGATGACGGCAAGAATTGGTATTTTCACGGCTTCACACTCTACTGTTTTATCTGCTACTTCTTCATGAATTTTCGCGAACTCAACGAAGAGCAAGCAAAGAAAGCCAAGGCAGACGGAGGACTGGTTGCCCATTTCGGAGCTGCAGCTGCCGGATCAGCCGTTGCAGCAGGGTCGGCTGCTACATCTATATTAGGTATTATATGGTCGGGCATCATGGCTGCAGCCTACCCTGTAATCAACATAACAAGTACAACTATTACGTATGTGAGTGCGAGTGCAGGCATGTTCTTCGCAGCACTTGTTCCAATGATGATTATCGGAGTCATCTTTGCTGTGATTCTTAAATTTGTCCTGATGCTTCTCTTCCTCTTTGCCTGGGTACCAGCATACATTTTGGTAGTGATTAAACTCTTTACTAATTTACGAGTCACTATTATGGGACCGACGAGAGTTCCGTATAAACCAATAATGGACAACGATTAACAAAAAACAAAGCGCTTAGAATTGATTTTCTAAGCGCCTGCTTTTTTGTTTTCGTTTTCGTATTGGTTTTTCGTCTTTCGTCTTTCGTACTTCGTCTTTACCCCCTAACCTTCCTCATTATTTCTGCTACTTGTGCAGCAGCATTCATCGTATAGAAATGCAGGCAAGGTACATTATGTTCCATGAGTTCACGACATTGCTTTATGCACCACTCGGTACCTACTGCTTTGGCATCTTCGTTTGTCTTGCATTCCTCCAGTTTTTCCACCAATTCATCGGGGAAATCTACTCGGAAAGTGCGGGGCAGTGTGGTCAGATGATTCAGTGTACCCAGAGGTTTCAGTCCTGGAACGATAGGTACATCTATACCTGCCTCGCGACAGCGATCTACGAAACGGAAATACTTGTTGTTATCGAAAAACATCTGAGTCACAACATACTGGGCACCGAGTTCCACCTTACGTTTCAGGGCTCTCAGGTCGGCAGCCATACTCATCGCCTCCTCGTGTTTCTCCGGATAACCAGCCACACCAAAACTGAATGGGCGTTCGTCAGCCACCTCGCGCTGTTCTCCGTAAAGCAAATGTCCGGCATTGAATCGGCTCACCTGCTCACATAGTTCACTGGCATATCTGAGTCCTCCCTCCTTAGGGATAAACTTCGAATCCTGCTTCGACTTATCACCTCGCAGTACGAGCAAATCCTTCATATCGAGGAACGAGAGATCCATCAGTTCGTACTCCGTCTCCTGCTGCGAATAACCGCTACAGATGACATGAGGCACCACAGGCACACCATACTTCTGCTTGATGGCATAGGCAATAGCCACAGTACCCGGACGGAGTCGTTCCTCTACCCTCTTGTACTGCCCTGGCTGAATCTCCTTATAGGTATAATCCGAGCGGTGGGTAGTCACCTCTATGAACGCAGGTTTAAACTCCATCAACTGGTCGATAGTCTTATATATCTGTTCGATACTCTTACCTCTCAGCGGTGGCAGAACCTCAAACGAAAACAAAGTCTCCTTTGTATTCTTCAGTATATTAGCAACACTTTTCATAATGCATAATTCATAATGCATAATGCACAATTACAATTCATAATGCATAATGCATAATTATTAGCGTTATCGTTAATTGTGTGCGAAGGTACGTAAATATTCCTAAACTGCAACAAACTCGATGTACGTTTTTAGGCGACCATACACAAAAAGGCTCCCGCACATCACTGCGCAGGAGCCTAAATTCTCTTTTCACCTGGTATCTCGCGACACATTGGTAGGTGAACTTAATTAACTAACTTAATTTAACTTGAGAAAATTACCGGCTTTCGCCAGTATTATCTTGAAGCGAGGGGAAAGCACAGGGCTCACCCCTCACCGTTTATTTACCAAAGATCTTCTTCATATTCGTCGAAATCATCGAAGTCGTCCTTGCCTGCGATAGTCATGTCGCCGGGTGTAAAATTACCTTGCTTTGCAATTGATTCGCAGATCATCTGTTCTGCATTAATCTTTACCACTTCCGCGAGTGGAGCTATATATGTCTTTTTCATTGTTATGTTTCCTTTCTTAGTTTTAAGGTTAATTACTTCTGAAGACGCTTTTCGCCCTTCTGGTTGATTACAATACCCTTGTAGTCTTTGCCTACTCGTATGCCAGCTGTGTTGTAGAGAATCTCTTCCTCTTCTTCTGCCTCAGTTACTTCTGGAGCCTCAACACCTGTAGCTGTTCCATCGAATGGGAGGAATGCCTTAACACCAGATACTGGCTTTTGCAAGTAAGCCTTACCTGCTGCAATAACAGTACCAGCTGTCAGGGTGTAGAAACCAGCAGTAGTTGATGGATTCTCATTTTTAAATGCGAATACAAAGTTACCTGCTGCAACTTCGGTTCCGTCAGTAGCAACCAATTGGTTTCCAGTAAGAGCATCACCACTTGCAGCTACAGGAACATTGTAAGTTTCTCCAGCTGTACCTTTGAAGAGGATACCTTGATTTGCTGCAACTGTCTGATTAATTGCGGTGAGCGATACATATGTGTCTTTTACGTCCTCAGAACCTACATAGTAAGCCTCAAGACCAGTAGGAGTATTTGCTGTAGTCAGATCAAGAGCATAAGCAGAAGAGAATGTTGCATAACCTGCATCAGTAATGGTTACAGGAACAAAATCACCTGTCTTTGTATATGTAACATCACGCCATGTGAGCCAGTGAACATTAGAACCAAGTTTAACATCAATGCTCAATGTCAAAGTACCATCTGTCACAATACCTGTTGCTGTATAGTGACCAAGACGCATAACGCTACCACCAGTACCTACATTATGTTCTGTGTCACTCATAATACTTACTGGAGTTCCTCCATTAACAGACATTGTAATCATGCTATTGTTAGCATTGAAGTCTGCATCAGATCTGCGCTGTACACGAGCCCAAAGTTCTACTTCATAGAAACCATTCTCCAAACCTGACAAAGTAGCAGTCATAGTCTTAGCAGGGAGATTTTGATCGTTATCTGTGTAGTACTCGAAGAATGGAACAGAGAATCCAGAATCATCGTTGTCACCTTCTGTTGACCAAGTATTGATGTAAGGAGCTTCCCACCAGTTTTCGTTAGTTTTGCCCCAAGCACTTGCCATAAACGCGCCAGCTTTACCTTCGATACCAATAGCATGCCACCCAGAGACAGCTGTACCAAGCACGGCTATTTCTGCTGTAGCCTCTGCATCAGTATATGTTTCGTTTGTCCATGCAGTAGTAGCTGTGCTGATTTCGTTTTCGAAATCTGTTGTTGCTGCTGCTGTTACAAAGTTATTAGCATCTTTAACACCATTTGCCTTGTCGATAGCAGCCTTTAATTTTGCATAGTTGGCTACAGAAGCTTCTGCCTCAGAAATAGCAGCAATCAATGCATTGTAGTTTGCTAAAGTTTTATCAGCAAGGAATGTTGTTTCTGCTGTTGACTGAGCAGTAGCCTTATCACTTGCCATCTTACCAGTAGCAAGAGTGTAAGTGAGGTCTTCTACGCTACCAACATATATTAATCTAAAATTGTCTAATGCGAGCCAACTGTTACCAGCGCCTGTTCCAACACCTTCAAAACCAATATTTAATGCAGTTCTATCAGATATTTCAAAAGTAAGATTATAGTCATTCTCTGCATCAGCAATTGTCAAAGCTAGTTCATTGCTATTTGCAAATATCTTTGCAGATGTTACACCACGCGCTTTGGCACGAACAGAAAGTTGATATATACCAGCAGGAAGTACACTGATTGTTTGCGAAATACTCTTTGTGCCATTTGGCTGCCATGCTTCACAATACTTTGACCCGGTTTTACCAAAAGATGTGTTATTTTGGAAGCCCATACCACTGTTTGTCCAACCAGTGCCATCACTCTCGAATGAAGGATTTACAATAAATGATGTCAAATCAACATTTGTACCACCATCGATTGTAGAAACGGCTGTGTCATAAGTAGTTTTGGAATTAACGGAAGCAGTTGCAGCGACACAGGCAGCATCAAGGTTTGAAGTAGCTGTAGTCAAAGCCTCTTGTGTCAGTGCAGGGTCATCCAAATCCAGTGTGTTATCAGAAATAGCATCCTGTAATGTAGTCCAATCAGCAGGCCACATACTTTCCTCTGTGAAAGCTTTAGCATTATCCAATGATGTATTGTAAGCAGCTATTGCAGCAGCTCTTGAGACTCCTACACGAGTTAATGATTTAATCTGAATAAGATGCCAGTTAGTACCAGCAGCCTCTTTAGAAAATCCAATCTTGAGATTTCCGTCATCACCAACCAAAACATCAGAAAGTGTATAAGGACCTAGTTCACCCTCATTAACACTTGTACGCGGATCCCTCATCGGCATAGTATTTTGATATCGCATAGAATTAGCATCAGCAAAAACAAAAGCTCTTTCTAATTCACCATCCTGACAAGCATCACCGCTTTTGTTCCAGGCATGAGAAGCTGCTGCATATACTTGTACTTCATACAATCCTGGTGTGAGGCCGGAAATGTTTTGGTACATAATGTCACCTGTTGTATTTCTGGTTTCTTCAAATTTCTCTTTGCACTGAACCGAACCTGCAGTATAAAAATTGCCAGAACCTGTCCAGTCAGATGTGCTCACTTTGGCAGTTTCATCAACGTTAACAACATTGAATTGTAATGTTTCTTTTGTAAGTGTTATGTTATCAAAAAACACTCTACCATTTGCACCAGTACCACCAGATACAGCATGTCCACCTATTTGGATGTATCCGCTTGTGGTTTCTGTTAAATAGAAAACAACTTCATCAACAACCCATTCTCCTACAGTAAATGAACTCTTTGTTGATATTGCTTGGCTACCGTTTGCAGTAACAAATCCAAATTTTGACTTGAATTGTGTAACACCTGTAAGGTTATTGTAAGCATGTACACGTAACGTGTACTTACCGGCAGGAAGGGAAATTGCAGATGAACGATAAATTGTGGCATTTCCCCATCCTACAGAGAAACCTAAAGTTTTACCACTATTGCCTGCATTATCTTGCGCTGGAGCGTTAGTACCATTCACTTGTCCAGCACCGCCATATTCTACTACTGCAGAATATGCATAATTTGATCCTGCATAATACTTTGTCCATCCATCAGTAGCGTAATCAATAGCTGATGTAATGTTACCAGTTTCTGCAGTACAATCTTCAAATCCCGGATTTGTGACATACGTTGCAGTAACATCTGTCTGTGCACTCGCATTACTCCACCCAATCAATAGGGCACAGAATGCCAAAAGTAGTCTAAGTTTTTTCATAAAAGAAAAGTTTTAGTTAATAAATTAGGTTAATAAATAATGTATAAAGGTTTGAAAAAAACTTGCTGAGGACTGTGGGCTGCCTTCAGCGAAAAAGTATACATTATTTATTATAAGGATACCGACACGCATAAAAAAGGCGTAGAACTGCCACTCTTTCTACATCCCCTGATTGCGGTCCTAGGAAAACCTTAGCACAAAGACATAGTGATACAACAATCCCACGCTATCGCGCGGAGAATCTGTATGCATATCTTGTGTGCTTTGCTTGAAATTTCCTAGGTTTCAATCAGCAAGAATAAGCATGAGCTTCTCTATTTTAACCCATAAAGTCTTGAACCTTTTCGCATACTACTATGCGCATAGTTCGCTACAAATGTACGAAGTTGTTTATTATTAACAAAAAAAAAGTGGAAAATTCGTTTTACGACTATCGGTTAGCAAGTTTTCAAGGAAAGACAATTTGTATTTTTACCGATACCTCACTTACTTGGCAGTGCGACCAGTATTCATCGGGGTTACAGCAAGTGAGGTATGTTCGAGATACCTCACTTATACCTCACTTATACCTCACTTATACCTCACTTGCAACCTCACTTGTAACCTCACTAACAATCTCACTATACAATCTCACTATACAATTATTTTTTCTGATTACCAAGTATATTTTCTTTTACTATACGTACAATTCTATGTTCATAACTTATGAACTTATGTTCAAGGCTTATGAATTTATGTTCACAACTTATGAACACATGTTCACAAGCCGTGAACATAGAATTCTTAGGCAAGGAAAAGAAAATTGCTAGTAAACAATAGAAAAACAAATAAGCTGACCGGGCAAATGCCTAGTCAGCTTATTTGTTGCAATGTTGCAATGTTGCAAAGTTGCAACACGTTTTTTCAGTTAAGCATTTAGTTCTTGAATCTTACTTTCAGACCGATGACGAGCATGCTTTCGTTGCCGTTTCTATAAAGCGAAGATAATAAGGCGGTACTCAGATGACAGATACCTTTGCACTCAAATTGTGCATTTTTTGTAAAATTCTGCATTAATTTAGTGCAAATTGATTATCTTTGCAGCGACTACGAAAAAAATCGTAACGAAAAAAATCGTAATATGGAAAATCCTTTCAAATTCGGAACTATCGTAGAGGAAGAGTATTTCACAGACAGAGTGGAGGAAGTCGCTTACATTGAACAGTTCGTGAAAAGCGCAAACCACTTGGTCTTGATTAGCCCGCGTCGCTTCGGAAAAAGCAGTGTAGTAGCCAAGGCTGTGAAACAATGCGGTCGTCAGCATATCACTGTGAATATCCAACAGGTAACCTCTATATCAGATTTTGCTGCCAAGCTTTTAAAGGAATTTTTCAAAGTGCACCCTTTGGAGCGTGTGCGACATCTGATTACACATTTTCGGGTCATACCGACAATCTCAACAAACGCCCTAACGGGTTCTATGGATGTGTCGTTTCAACCAAATATTGACGAAACGATACTAATTGAAGATGTGCTATCCCTGATAGAGAAAGCACATTCAGAGACTAATCGCCTGATTGTTGTATTGGACGAATTCCAAGAAATTCGTGACTTGGCTCCTAAGTTAGACAAGCAACTACGCTCCATCATGCAGGAGCAGAAACACATTAATTACATTTTACTTGGTAGCCAAGAAAGCATGATGGCAGACATCTTCGAGGACAAAAAGTCTCCATTCTACCATTTTGGTGAGCTGATGCGACTGAGAAAACTGCCTCGTACTGACTTCCATCAGTACCTTTCGGAACGCCTCTCCAGCTGTTTCCCCAAAGATCATGCTGATTTAGCAGACAGAATACTTGACTACACAGATTGCCATCCGTATTATTCTCAGCAGCTGGCTGCTAATATATGGCAGATAGGAGTGCTGCAACCCGCAACTCCAGACCCTGTTCGTAAAGCCATTGACCAGATTGTGACTACACACAGTTTGGATTATGAGCGTTTGTGGATGAATTTCAAACGAACTAATAAATGGATTCTTCAACGCTTAGTGTCACAAAAAACTCTGCAATCGGGTGAATACCGAACAAGCACCATCTACAGTGCATTGAAACGTCTCCAAAAAGACGGATATGTTATCTATTCAGACCGCTATGAAGTGGAAGACCCTTTCTTTAGGGAATGGATTATAGCTTGCAATAACTAATTTAAGTTTCGCAAACTTAACTTTGGGGAGTTATTGAAATCACGAGGGACAGGTCAACTGATACAACTCCTTAGCGTGAATCAAAGTTCCTGTCCACCTGATTTTGTCCCCCTGATTGTCTCAAAATTGTTGCAATGTTGCAATGTTGCAATGTTGCAACGCGATTTTCAGGTTAAACTTCTAACGAAAAACGACAACCTTAATCTGCCTGGCGGGTAGCGTTGGGGGTGAACAATAATTTGAAATAATTGACAAAAAATTTATTGGAATAATTATTGGTTCAATTATTGGTAATTGCTCATTCCCTAAAGAA